>Ga0209890_10000066_pt1 | contig 48466 bp, 41 predicted proteins | sample OrgsoiDNA2013049_FD_185799 | JGI IMG/M metagenome (GOLD analysis project Ga0209890, IMG submission 185799) | Permafrost soil microbial communities from the Arctic, to analyse light accelerated degradation of dissolved organic matter (DOM) -... | ecosystem: Environmental > Terrestrial > Soil >... | reverse complement strand
CGGCGACACCGGGGCGCTCGAGCTTTCGCCCGGTCACGTCCCCGAGGTCGATAGCTCGGGCGCCGCCGTGCTGGTCCCGTTGAGCACCACCGAGCGCTCACTTCGTGTCCTCGAGCCGGGAGGGCAGCCCAAGGCCCTGGGGCAGGTGGACGTGGTGTTTCCGTTGTTGCATGGCCCCTTTGGCGAAGACGGCACCATCCAGGGTCTGCTGGAGCTCGCGGACATCCGTTATGTCGGGTCCGGTGTGCTCGCCTCTGCAGTGATGATGGACAAGCACTACATGAAGGTCGTCTTCGCCGGGCACGGTCTTCCGATCGGTCCGTACGTCGTGATCACCGACCGCGACTGGCGCCGTGACCCCGCGGAGTCGATGGATGCCGTGGCTTCACTGGGCTGGCCCGTATTCGTCAAACCGGCCCGCGCCGGATCGAGCATGGGCATCACCAAGGTGTCCGCGCCGGAGGGCCTGCGGGCAGCCATCGAGTTCGCCCGCGCGCACGACCCCAAGGTCGTCGTCGAGGCCGGCATCGTCGGGCGAGAGCTCGAGTGCGGGGTGCTGCAGGGCCGCGACGGCGCTGCCGTGCGGACCAGCGAGGTCGGAGAGATCGAGGTCCTTCACGGTCACGACTTCTACGACTTCGACGCCAAGTACCTGGCAGAGTCCGATGTCCAGCTCTCCTGCCCGGCCAAGGTGCCCGATCACGTCGCCGACGAGATCCGCCGGGTCGCTGCGGCTGCGTTCGAGGCTGCCGGTTGCGAGGGGCTTGCCCGGGTGGACTGCTTCTACACCGAGCAAGGCGAGGTGGTCCTCAACGAGATCAACACGATGCCCGGCTTCACCCCGCAGTCGATGTACCCCCGGGTGTGGGCGGCGTCCGGGCTGGACTATCCACATCTGATCGATGAGCTGATCCAGCTGGCCCTGGCGCGGCCAACGGGCCTTCGCTGACGTGCTACTGGCAGTGCCGCTGGCCCTGGGGGATGGCCGCGGCCGCAGCGCCGAACGCCGGGAGCAGCAGAGGCTCGGGCTTGTAGGCGCTGGGCACGAGAATCTCGATCGCGGGCGTGCGACCGTAGGTTGTGAATCGCACGCCATCGGTGAGCTGATGGGCGACCCAGTCAATGCCGCTGACGTTCAGGCACTGATCTGTGGTCGGGCCGACGGGGGCCAGCCCGCAGCGGGCAATGATGGCGGGGTCGCCCCAGGCGCGTACCGCATCCGAGGATGATGACGTTCGTTGAAGTGGCTGTCCACCAACGGTTCTGGGCCAATGGGCCGCAGCCGACCGGCACGCCGCCGACCCTGCCTCGGGCGGGTCCGCCACGTCTATGGACGAGCACCCGGTCAGTCCCCCGACGAGCAGGGCCGCGCCGAGGCCGGCTGACAGACGCGCGCGCCGGTAGCCGACCGTCGCGTGCCGGGCAGACTGCGGGCCACCGATGGTGAGCTCAGATGTGCACGATCGTGCACGTCAGGGTGCGGGTGATACCGAGGACGTCCTGGATCTTGGCGATGACCAGCTTGCCGAGGTCGTCGACGGTGCGGGCCTCGACTCGGGCGATGACGTCGTAGGGGCCGGTGACGTCCTCGGCCATCGTGACCCCGGAAATCCCCGAGATCGCCTCGGCGACCCGAGCCGCCTTGCCAACTTCGGTCTGAATCAGAACGTAGGCCTGGACCACCACGACGCCTCCAAGAAAACGTGGTCGGAGCGCTTCACCCCGACAGGAACGGTACTCACTGACCACGCCCTGCATGGACCCGGCTGTGCAGACGCTACCGTGCAAATACACGACTCGTCCCACCGGGGAGCTCACTTGTTGGATGCTGACGCTGCCGGAGCCACGCTGGCCGACCTCGGCGAGGACGGGCTCTTGTCCGTGATCCTCCCTCTGCTGCCCGGTGGACCCGGCGTCCTGCTCGGGCCCGGTGACGACACCGCATGGCTGAGTACCCCAGGCGGGTCGGTGCTGGCAACGACTGATGCCATGGTGCGGGGACGCGACTGGCTAGACGAGTGGTCCACCGGCGCGGACGTGGGCGCCAAGACGGTGGCTCAGAACATCGCCGATATCGCCGCGATGGGAGGGGTGGCCAGCGGTTTGCTGGTCGTTCTGATTGCCGATCCGGGGACGTCGCTGGCGTGGGTGCGCGATTTCACCGCAGGACTGGCCCAGGCCGCCAGGGAGGCCCGCGTGTCGGTGTTGGGCGGTGACCTCTCGTCGGCGCCGGAGGGGGTTCTGGCGGTGTCGGTGACGGCGCTGGGGACCTGTGAGGGCCGTCAGCCGGTGTGCCGTTCGGGGGCCCAGGTGGACGACGTCCTGGCCGTGTGCGGCAGCTTGGGTCACTCCGCCGCGGGGTTGTTGCTGCTGCAGCGCGGCCAGAGCGAGCTCGCACCCCAGCTGGTGAACTACCACCGGCGGCCGCGGCCGCCCTACGAGCAGGGGCCCGCGGCCGCGCGGGCCGGGGCGACAGCCATGCTCGACATCAGCGACGGGCTGGGCCGAGACGCCGGCCGCATCGCACGGGCCAGCGGGGTCAGGATCGTGCTCGACGACGTGCTTCTTGGTGATGACGTGGGGCAGTTGCGCCCCGTGATCGGTCAGGAAGATGCGTGGCGCAGCGTCATCGAGGGTGGTGAGGAGCACTCGCTGCTCGCAAGTTTCCCCTCCAGAGCCCCGCTGCCCGAGGGTTGGCGCAAGATCGGCGATGTGGTGGCCGGCTCGGGGGTGCTGCTGCGCGGCCTACCGGTCATCGGGGGCGGTTGGGATCACTTCGGAGGCTGAGGCTGCTGCGCCCCTCGCACGGCTCAGCCCTTCGGGGCCGGGGGACAACGAAGCCGACCTCAGTGACGAGATCGGCTTCGGCAGGAGAGCAGGGACAAAGCCCGACCATCAGCCTAACGCTTGACCTTGCCGGCCTTGAGGCACGACGTGCAGACATTGAGACGCTTCGGGGTCACACCCGTAACGCCGACCAGAGCCTTGATGCGCTGGATGTTGGGGTTCCAGCGGCGCTTGGTGCGGCGGTGCGAGTGCGAGATGTTGTGACCGAAGCTCGGTCCCTTGCCGCAGACGTCGCAGTTGGCAGCCACGGGTTTCTCCTGGGTTTCGAGGGGGTGCTGAGTTTCTTGAGGTGAACAGGTGTTGCCATGAACAGATCAAGGTCCCGTGGCAGGCAGACGGCACGCACCAACCAAGGGAACCGCTCAAGCCTAGCCGAGTCGGTGGTCTGGGCCAAAATGGGTGGGTCGCCAGGCACAGAACTACCCGCGTACGGGGCGTGCGAGCGTTAGCCTCACGGCAGACAGGAGGTGGTGCGGTGAGCGGGGACAGCAGTCGGCTCGAGCGTCTGGACTTTCGTGCGGCCCGGCGCTGGGCGGTGGCCGCCCGGGCCGCCTTCGCCGCCCACCGAGCCGAGATCGACGACCTCAACGTCTTTCCGGTGCCCGACGGCGATACCGGCACGAACCTCTACATGACGTTGGACTCCGCGCTCGAGGCTTCACGAGAGCCGCGTGAACCTTTGCCGGGGTCGGGTCGAGGCGCCGAGGCGACGCTGGCCGAAGACGCCGCGACGCTGGCCCGGGCCACGCTGCTTTCCGCTCGCGGCAACTCTGGGGTCATCCTCAGCCAGCTGGTCCGGGGTCTGAGCGAGGTCATCGCCGAGTCGGCTGCCGGGGGCAACGGCGGTATGGATGGTGGCAGTCGCCGAACCGATGGGATTGACGGGCCAACGCTGGCGGTGGCCCTGCGCCGGGCTAGTGAGCGTGCCTACGCCAGCGTGACGCGCCCGGTCGAGGGGACGATCCTGTCGGTGGCAGCTGCCGCCGCCACTGCGGCCGAACAGGCCGCGGCGACGGGCGCCGACTTGCATGCCGTGGCCGTGGCCTCGCTGGCTGGGGCCAGGACTGCGCTGGGCGCCACCACGTCGCAGCTGCCGATCCTGGCCAGTGCCGGGGTGGTTGATGCCGGCGGCATGGGTTACGTCCTGGTGCTCGAGGCGCTCGAGTGGGTCATCGCCGGTGAGCCGGCGACCGACCGGCAACCTGAGGATGGTCCGCGCCAACAGCCGGCGGCGCTTCGGGCTTCCGCCCACGCTGACCACGACCGGGCCAGCAGCGGTCATCTCGAGCGGGGGGTGCCCGGCTACGAGGTCATGTATCTTCTCTCCGACAGCACCGAAGAGGCAGTGGCCAGGCTGCGCGTTCGGCTGGACGCGCTGGGTAACTCGGTCCTGGTCGTCGGCGGTGAGGACCTCTGGAACGTGCACGTGCACGTCGTCGACGCCGGTGCGGCCCTCCAGGCAGGCATCGAGGCGGGACGACCGCATCGCATCGTGGTCACCCATTTCGGCGACCAGCAGCGAGCGAAGACGGCGCACGCGGTGCGCGGCCCGGTCGCGGTCGTGGTCTGCGCCGCTGGTGAGGGCCTGGCCGAGGTGTTCCGCAAAGCCGGCGCAGTGGTCGTGTTCAACGGAACAGGCTCGCGTGCCTCCTCGGGCCAGCTGCTTGATGCCATTCGCTCCGCGGGCTCGCGATGCGTGCTCGTCCTGCCCAACGACAGCGACAACCAGCTCGCAGCCGAGGCGGCAGCCTCGGCGGCGGGTGAGTCGGGCCTGGAGGTTCAGGTCGTGCGGTCGCGCTCGGCGGTCGGCGGCATCGCCGCGATGGCCGTGTTCGAGCCCACCGCCAGCGCTCGGGACAATCTCGTGGCCATGAGCGGTGCCGCCGCGGCGACTCGACACGGAGGGGTCACCGTGGCCGTCAAGGAGTCACCGACCAGCGCCGGATGGTGTCACCCCGGCGACGTCGTGGGGGTGATTGACGGTGATGTCGTGGTCATCGGCAAGGATCTGGCCGTGGTCGGCATGGATGTGGTTGGACGACTCCTTGCCGGCGGTGGGGAGCTGCTTACCGTGATCCATGGCGCCGGCGGTGGACCGGAGATCTCGGCCGTGGTCGCCGAGTCGGCACGCCACGTTCGCCGCGACCTCGAGGTCAGCATCATCGACGGCGGGCAAGGGACGTATCCGCTGTTGCTCGGAGTCGAGTGAGGTGACCGATCTGTCCACCCCGCTCGGCAAGGTCGTCGGCCAGCCGTCAGCCAGCCCTCTAGCCAAGCACCGCGGCATCCACACCGTTGGCGACCTGCTTGACTTCGTCCCCCGTCGTTACGTCGAGCCAGGCAAGCTGACCGACCTGTCGAGCCTGGTCGAGGGCGAGGATCTGACGGTCGTGGCACGGGTGAGCCGCGCCACGACCCGGTCGATGCGTCAGCGCAAGGGCAAGATGCTAAACGCCACCATCACCGACGGCACCCATGAGCTCGACCTGACCTTCTTCAGCGCCTACGGCCACGAGGCCCGCCTTGTTCCCGGTGCGCTCGGCTTGTTCGCGGGCACCGTCGGGCGCTACCAGCGGACGTGGCAGCTGACCCACCCTGACTACCAGATCTTCGACCCGGCCGAGCAGGAGGAGGCGGTCAAGCAGTACACCGGCAGCTTGATACCGATCTATCTGCCGGCGGGCAGGCAGATGCCGTCATGGAAGGTCCGCAACGTCGCCCAGATCGTCCTTGCATCCCTAGACGAGGTCCCCGATCACGTACCGCCCGAGGTCCGCAACGGGCGCGGCTTGGTCGACCTCATCTCCATGTACCGCCTGTTGCACCAGCCCGTCACCAGCGGGGACGTCTCACGGGCACGATTTCGGCGCAAGTACGACGAGGCCTTCACGGTCCAGACGGTGCTCGCCCAGCGCCGGATCGCGGGTGAGGGTCTGCGGGCGACCCCTCGGTTGCCCCGCACGGGTGGGCTGCTCGATGTCTTCGACGCCCGTCTGCCTTTCGAGTTGACCGCCGGTCAGCAGCAGGTCAGTGCCGAGATCACCAGTGACCTGGCCAGCGAGCACCCCATGCACCGGTTGCTGCAGGGCGAGGTCGGTTCAGGCAAGACCATTGTGGCGTTGCGCGCGATGTTGTCGGTGATCGACTCCGGCGGGCAGGCGGCGCTGCTGGCCCCCACAGAAGTCCTCGCCTCACAACACTTCCGGTCGATCACCTCGATCCTGGGCGACCTTGCCGAGGGCGGGATGCTCGGTGGCAGCGAGATCGGCACCAAGGTGGCGCTGTTGACCGGTAGCCAGCCCGCGGGCATCCGGCGCCGGTCCCTGCTGGAGATGGCATCGGGTGAGGCAGGGATCGTCGTCGGCACGCACGCCCTCATCCAGGAGCACGTCCAGTTCTTCGACCTGGCACTGGTGGTCGTCGACGAGCAGCATCGCTTCGGCGTCGAGCAGCGAGATGTGTTACGCAGCAAGGGAAAGCAGCCTCCGCACGTCCTTGTGATGACGGCGACACCCATCCCGCGCACGGTCGCCATGACGGTGTTCGGCGACATGGAGACCTCCACCCTGACCGAGCTGCCCCAGGGGCGTTCACCGATCGCGACGCACGTGGTGGCCAACCCTGGCTGGTTCCAACGCACGTGGGAGCGGGTCGCCGAGGAGGTCCGCGCCGGACACCAGGCCTATGTCGTGTGTCCAAGGATCGGCGCCGGCACCTCGGACTCTGACCAAGGACCGGGTGCCACCACAGCGCACTGGTCGGACGAAGACGTCGAGGTCACCTTCGACATGGACGACTCGGCGCCGCCACCGACCCGTGAGCTGCGCAGCGTTCTGGAGATGGAGGCCGAGCTGGCCGACAACCCTGCACTGGCGGGTCTGCGGATCGCGATCCTGCACGGTCGGATGGCCGCCGAAGACAAGGATGAGGTCATGCTGGCCTTCGCTGCCGGCACGATCGACGTTCTCGTGGCCACGACCGTCATCGAGGTGGGCGTGGACGTGGCCAACGCCACCGTGATGGTCGTCATGGATGCCGACCGTTTCGGCATCTCCCAGCTGCACCAGCTCAGAGGTCGCGTCGGCCGTGGAACCTCGCCCGGCCTGTGCCTGCTGGTGACCGAGACCGAGTCCGATGCGGTCCGGCAGCGCCTGCTCGCCGTCGCAGCCACGAACGACGGATTCACGTTGGCCCGTCTCGACCTGGAGCAACGCCGGGAGGGCGATGTCCTGGGGGCCCGCCAGAGCGGCGGCAAGTCGCAGCTGAGGCTGCTGCGGCTCCTACGTGACGAGGATCTCATCCTGGCGGCCCGCCAGGATGCCTTCGCCATCGTCGGCGCCGATCCAGGCCTTGAGCGGCACCCCGCCTTGCGCGACGTCATTGCCGGCGCCCTCGACGACGAGCAGGCCGCCTATCTGGAGCGCGGTTGATTACTGCCGGCCCGTTGTGGGCGCTGGGACTTCCACCGAATCGCGTCTGGCAGCTCCTGCCTCACAGGCGACACGCAGGCGTGAACCCTTGCCAAGTGACATTGCCTGCCCCGGCAGACACCGCCAACCCCGCGGGCCCCGTCGGCTCGGGGTCCTCTTCGGTGCACTCAGCGCACCGGCGGTTTCCCGGGTACGAGGCCCATGACTTGTCCGGAGTCCAAGGGGCGCAGCATGCGCCCAGCGTCCGGCCCCAGCGGACACGCACGAACCCGGATGTGCGGAAAGCATCACCGCCTGTTGCGGGTTCGGGCGAGCTCGTACCCGGTATACCGTCCTCATAGCCACATCTCAGCGACTGGAGACTCAGTGCGTAAAGTCAATCCTGCCGGCCGTGAGCAGCCAGGCTTCCTTGCCCACCACCGGTGATGAGCCGATGACGCGCATCATCTCAGGGCTTGCCGGTGGTCGCCGGATCCACACGCCGCCCGGCAGCGGCACGCGCCCGACCAGTGACCGGGTGCGCGAGGCCCTGTTCTCACGGCTGGAGCACCTGGACGTGGTCAATCAGGGGAAAGTCCTTGACCTGTATGCCGGTTCGGGGGCACTTGGGCTCGAGGCGGCAAGCCGCGGCGCCACCAGCGTCCTGCTGGTCGAGTCCGACTGGGCTGCGGTTGCCGCGGTGCGAAAGAACATCGCCGAGCTCGGTCTTCCCGGGGTCACCATCCGGGCCGAAACCGTCGAACGGGTTCTGCTGGACGGTCCCCCATCCCATCAGGCGCGCTGTGATCTGGTCCTGGCTGACCCGCCATACGACGTCACCGAGGAGGCGCTCAGTGACGTGCTGGGGCTGCTGGTCACCCACGAGTGGCTCAGTGAGGACGCCTTCGTGGTGGTCGAGAGATCGGCACGCTCGCCCGAACCTCGCTGGCCGCTTGGTCTCGACGGCGCCGGGGAGCGGCGTTACGGCGAGACCAAGATGTGGTTCGCCGACTTCGCCGGGCCCCCCGGCGTCGCCTGAGCCTTTCGCGGGAGGAACGGTCCTCGCTGCTAGGTTCGGTTGTGTGACCAGTCAACAACGGCGGTGCGTGTGTCCGGGGTCCTACGACCCGGTGACAATGGGCCATGTCGACGTGATTTCCCGGGCCGCTGCGCTGTACGACGAGGTGATCGTTGCCGTGCTGTACAACAATGCCAAGTCGGGCACCTTCGATGTCGACGAGCGGATGAGGCTGCTCGACGCCGCACTGGCCGCCCTACCCAACGTGCGCATCGAGGCCTTCGTCGGGCGACTTCTCGTGGACGTCTGCCGCGAGGCGGGCGCGCAGACGATCGTCAAGGGGCTGCGCGGCGACACCGACTTCGCCTACGAGCTGCCGATGGCCCAGATGAACCGCCACCTGTCCGGAGTCGAGACGGTCTTCTTGCCGGGCGAACCGATGTTCGCTCACATCTCGAGCTCGCTGATCAAGGAGGTCGCCGCCTTCGGTGGCGACATCACCGGCCTTGTGCCCGACGGGGTACTTGCGGCCCTGCGGGCGCGGGTCCACAACCCGGAAGGAAACCGACACCCATGAACGTCCACGACCAGCTCAGCCAGCTCGCGGCGACGGTTCGCGGTGCCAAGACCATGCCCATGTCGGGGTCATGCCTGGTCAACCGGGCCGAGATGCTTGAGGTCCTGGAGCGGTTGTGTGACGAGCTCCCGAGAAGTCTCGCCCACGCGGACGCCCTCTTGTCCGGCCGCGATGCCGTCCTCGCCGCCGGTCGCGAGCAGGCCGAGTCTCTCCTTGAGGGCGCCCGCGCCGAGCGTGAGCAGCTGATCGAGCACAGCGAGGTTCTGGTCGCCGCCCGGGCGCGCGCTGCCACGGTGACTGCGGCGGCGCAGGCCGAGTCGACCCGGTTGCATGCTGACGCTGACGACTACGTCGAGGGCAAGCTTGCCGAATCGACCCGTTTGCTGAGGGACGCCGACCGCTATGTCGACGGCAAGCTTGCCCAGTTCGAGGTGGTGCTCGGCCAGCTCGGATCGCAGGTGAACAACGGTCGACTGCGACTGACCGCCCGTCGTGCAGCCGATCTGTCCCGTTTGCAGGAGAGTGCCCAGGGGACCCCGATCGCCCAGGACGTGTCCGCGCAAGTGCGTCCTGAACCCCACCCGAGGTCCGAGCCCGAGGCGGTGGACCATCGGGGCGCGGGGGCGGTCGGCGCCTCCGCTGGAGTTCGTTGACCCCGCATTTGGGTGAACGCGGTTCCCTCCGGTAATCTGACGTGTCGATCTACGTCAGGTGTGGCGTGGGTCGAGCCGTTTCACACGGAATCGACGACAGCCCGCCATCATCGGAAGCCATGAACCGCCTGAACCCGCGCCTGCCCCTGGTGTTCGACACCCGGGAGCTCGGCCGACGTCCAGGCTCCATGCTCCAGATGCAACGGACCGTCCCGGCTCCGGACGACCTCGGTGACATCGACCTGATCGCCATACCGCCAGGCCAGCCCATAGAGCTGGACCTTCGGTTGGAGTCGGTTATGGAGGGGGTTCTGGTGACTGGCTCGGCACATGCTACGGCGACCGGTGCCTGCGTACGGTGCCTGGATCCGATCACCCGTCATGTCGGGGGTCACTTTCAGGAGCTGTTCGCCTACGCCGACCGCGCGACTCACCACCACGAGGTGGCGACCGAGGACGATGATGACGAGGTGTCCGAGCTCGTGGGCGATCTGTTCGACCTCGAGCCCGTGCTCCGGGACGCCGTGGTTCCGGCCATGCCGTTCCAACCCGTATGCCGGAACGACTGTCCGGGTCTGTGCTCCGAGTGTGGAGTGCACCTGGCAGAAGATCCGACGCACCACCACGACCAGCTTGATCCACGATGGGCGGCGTTGCAGGACATCGCGACACCTCCCGCCAACCAAAAGGAAAGGAACTGACGTGGCTGTCCCGAAGCGGAAGACGTCGCGCTCCAACACCCGTTCGCGCCGCGCGAACTGGAAGACGACGGCGACCACTCTGACCTCGTGCCCGCAGTGCTCTGCCCCCAAGCAGCCGCACATCGCGTGCCCCTCCTGTGGCACCTACGCCGGACGCCACTACGGCGTTGCGGAGCGCAGCGAGCACCAGAGCTGATCCGGTCGAAAAGCGCGTGAGTCTTTCTCAGCCCCCTGGCGGGGACAGCGCGTCGGGGCGGCTCGTGGACCGTCTGGCCGCCCAGCTGTTCGAGGTGGTTGGCCAGACGATCGACGAGCCGTTGCTCTTGCGTGCCCTGACACACCGTTCGTTCGCCTACGAGAACGGCGGGCTGCCCAACAATGAGCGCCTGGAGTTTCTCGGCGACTCGGTCCTCGGGCTGGTGGTCACCGACAGCCTGTTTGGCGCGCACCCGGACCTGGCCGAGGGCCACCTAGCCAAGCTGCGGGCCGCCGTGGTCAACATGCGCGCGCTGGCCGAGGTGGCCCGCACGCTGGGCCTGGGTGAGTACATCCTCCTGGGCCGGGGGGAGGAGAGCACCGGCGGGCGGGACAAGGCCTCGATCCTCGCCGACACCACGGAGGCCGTCATCGCGGCCGTCTACCTGTCCGCCGGCTTGCCGGCCGCGACGACCTTCGTCCACCATCTTCTCGACCCGTTGATGGAGTCCTCTGCCAGCCTGGGCGCCGGGTTGGACTGGAAGACGAGCCTGCAAGAGCTGACTTCCTCAGGCTCGCTGGGGGTGCCGGAGTACCTCGTCACCGAGGAGGGCCCCGACCACCAGAAGAGCTTCCACGCCGAGTCGAGAGTCGGTTCGGAGGTGATGGGATCGGGCTCCGGCAGCAGCAAGAAGGAGGCGGAGCAGATGGCCGCCGAGGTCGCCTGGACCGAGCTGAACCGCAGGGCCAACGTGCCCTGTTCCGCAGGCGTAGACCCGACGCGCTCAGACGCCGACGACTCTGATCACGTAGCCCAGGATGCGCACGAGCCCGTCGACCGTCGGGATGCCTGAGCTTCCAGAGGTTGAGGTCGTGCGTCGCGGGCTCGATGAGCACGTCGTCGGCCGCCGGATCCACACGGCTGCCTTCTTCGGTGCCCGGGTCGCGCGCCGCCATCAGCCGGGCCCGGCTGATCTGGCTGATCGTCTTCGCGGCAACGCGGTTCAGGGAGCCCAGCGTCGTGGCAAGTACCTCTGGCTCGTGCTCGAGGCACCGGATCGTCATCGACAGGGTCTGGTCATCCATCTTGGCATGAGTGGCCAGCTCCTCGTCGAGGCGGCAAGCGCGCCTCGTGAGACCCACCTGCACGCAACATTCGACTTTGCCGATGCAGGACCGCAGCTGCGCTTCGTGGACCAACGCACCTTTGGCGGCGTGGCCCTCGCCGACCTGGTTCCAGATCCCGCTGCAGTGCCACGCCGCTGGGGGGTCCCCGAGAGCATCACCCACGTCGCGGCTGACCCCTTGGAACCGGCTTTCGACCAGGGCGCGGTCATCGCGCGACTGAAGGCTCGCCATACGGCGGTCAAGCGGTCCCTGCTGGATCAGGGTCTGGTCTCCGGCATCGGCAACATCTATGCGGACGAGGCGTTGTGGCGCGCTCGGGTCCACGGCGAGCGGGAGGCCGCGACCCTGTCGAAGCCGGCTCTTGGGCGGCTGATCGACCATGCCCGTGAGGTGATGCTCGAGGCGCTGGGGCAGGGTGGCACGAGCTTCGACGCCTTGTACGTCAACGTCAACGGTGCCAGTGGCTTCTTCGACCGGTCGCTGAACGCCTATGGCCGCCAAGGCTGTCCCTGCCCGCGTTGCGGTACTGCCATCCGGCGCGAGGCGTTCATGAACCGTTCGTCGTACTCCTGCCCTCGATGCCAGTTGCGGCCCCGACCCGCGGGCTGAGCCGGCTGCGCTCGGGGTGCAACCATGTCCGGTCGTCCGGCGAATCGTAGGCTCTGCCCATGGAAATGGCCACCTTCTTCGTCCGTGGGCACGTCCAGGGCGTGGGGTTCCGCTGGTGGACTCGCGCCCGGGCCCTGGAGCTCGGCCTGACCGGCTTCGCCCGCAACATGTCCGATGGCCGGGTCGAGATCTGCGCTCAGGGGCCCCTCGAGGCGATCGAGGCACTTCGCGAGCTGATCGACCAGGAGCCCTCGACGACCGGTCGACCCGGGCACGTTCACGCCTGCGTGGCCCGGCGGGGGGACCTCAGGCAAGGCTTGTCCGGATTCGACCTATGGTGATCATTCGACCAATGGTGGTCGGCTTGGCGTTGACCTGCCGCGACGTCAGTGAGACTCTATGAGGACTCCCCGAGATGTTCTGGTGCTCGGCGAGTTGTGAAACTGGTGTCCATTCGCCCTTCGCATGCGCGAAGGATCCCCTCGGAGTTGGTATGGCCAAAGCGCTGCTGGGTCAACGGGTGTATCTGAACGATCGTCTTGTGATGGAGAGCGCTCGACTGAGGTCGCGGGTGCGCGACCTCGAGATGATGGTCCAAGACCTGAAACATGACAATGACCGACTACGCCACGATGACCGGCTGAGCGCCGACCTGTCCGCAGAGATCGAGGCGACCCGCCAACCCGTCCACTGAGCACCACGGGTGGCCGCGCTCCACACCGCTCGCGCTCCTCGCCCGTCCCGTGAGGCCGTTCGTTGCCGCCCCAGAGGAGCTCATCGCTGGTGTACGTCAAGAGCCTGACCCTGAGGGGTTTCAAGTCGTTTGCGTCGGTAACCTCGTTGCGGCTCGAGCCCGGGATCACCTGCATCGTCGGCCCGAACGGCTCCGGCAAGTCCAATGTCGTCGATGCCCTGGCCTGGGTCATGGGCGAGCAGGGCGCCAAGAGCCTGCGCGGGGGCAAGATGGCGGACGTCATCTTCGCCGGCACGGCTGGGCGTGCCCCGCTGGGGCGGGCTGCGGTCTCGGTGACCATCGACAACACCGATGGCGCGCTGCCGATCGACTACACCGAAGTCACGATTGCCCGGACGATGTTTCGCAGTGGCGGCTCCGAGTACGCCATCAACGGCACGACTTGCCGCCTGCTGGACGTTCAGGAGCTGCTCTCCGACTCGGGCATCGGTCCCGAGATGCACGTGATCGTCGGTCAGGGACAGCTCGAAGCCATTCTGCGCGCCTCTGCCGAGGAGCGGCGCGGCTTCATTGAGGAGGCTGCCGGAGTCCTGAAGCACCGCAAGCGCAAGGAGCGCGCGCTGCGCAAGATGGAGGCGATGGAGGTCAACCTCACCCGGGTCAATGACCTGACCGGCGAGATCCGCCGTCAGCTCGGACCCCTGGGACGTCAGGCTGAGTCGGCGCGCAAGGCTGCCACGATCCAGGCCGAGGCCCGCGACGCGCGGCTTCGGCTGCTTGCCGACGACCTGTTCCAGCTGACCAGCACCTTCGAGCAGGAGGTCGCCGACGAGTCCGCCATGATCGCCCGTCGCACCGAGGTCGAGCAGGCCCTGTCCGCGGTTCGCTCACGCTTGGCCGCCCTTGAGCTGGAGGCACTGGAGACGGCTCCGCTACTGGCTCGCGCGCAGGAACGCTGGTTTTCGCTGTCCTCCCTGCGCGAGCGTCTCATGGCGACCGGATCGCTGGCTGCCGAACGAGTCCGACTCCTGTCCGAGGATGAGAACGACGCCACGGTCACCAGCTCCCACGATCCCGAACGACTGGGCGCGCAGGCCGCTTCGGCCCGCCGGCAGCAGCAGGCTCTGATCGCCGAGAGCACCCAGGCCGAGCGGGCGCTTCACGCCGCAGTCGCCGAGCGCACCGAGATCGAGATTGGGTACGCCACCGAGACCGCTCGACTCACCCGTCTGGTCCGGGCGGCCGCAGATCGCCGCGAGGGACTTGCCAAGCTGGCTGGTCGGCTTGGCGCATGGCGCAGCCGGATCGAGGCCGGCGAGGCCGAGATCGGCCGGCTCCAGCAGTCGGTCGAACAGAGCAAGGCACGCGCAGCCCAGGCTGAGAGGGAGTTTGCGGTTCTGGAATCATCGGTCGCCGCGGACGAAGAGCAGGAAGCAGGTCTGGACACCGCCTACGAGCAGGCCGCGGTTGCCCTGGACGAGGCCGAGGACGAGGTGTCGCGGTGGCGCGAGGCAGAGCGAGACGCCGACCGTGACCGCTCCAGCTTCGCCGCCCGGATCGAGGCGCTCGAGCTCAGCCTGAGGCGCAAGGACGGCGCTGCTGCGTTGCTGGCGGCCGGGGAACACGTGCACGGACTGCTGGGTTCGGTGGCCGCCCTGCTGCAGGTCAGGCCAGGACACCAGGCCAGCATTGCCGCCGCCCTCGGGTGGGCAGCGGATGCGGTGGTTGTCGACTCCGCCCAGGCGGCGCAGCGCGCCCTTGCGATGCTGCGCGAGCAGGACGCCGGTCGGGCAGGTCTGCTCGTGGGTGCCACCGCGGTCAGGGTCGAGGTCGCCGGCCGGCCGAAGCTGGGCGGGCGCGCCCTGTGGGCCTCAGACGTGGTCACCTGCCCGGACGGTGTGCGACCGGCGGTTGATCAGCTACTGGATCGCGTTGCTCTTGTTGAGGATCCGTCCACAGCCATGGATCTGCTCGCCCTTGGTCAGGGCATCACAGCGGTCACCCGCGACGGTGACGTCTTCGCTCCGGGCTTCGTCCGTGGAGGCAGCGCGTCCGCGGCCAGCCTGATCGAGATTCAGGCGGCCGTGGAGGAGACGCGGGACAAGGTCCAGGACGCGATCCGCCGCGGCGAGCAGGCCAAGTTCGCCCTGGTGACCGCCACCGAGGGGGTGAGCAAGGCCAACGACGCCGTGGAGGCCGCCCTTGAGCGCCTGCACGAGTCCGACGCCAGGATGGCTGGGGTGGCCGAGCGGCTGGGCCAGCTCGCAGGCACGGTGCGCGCCGGGCGCGGGGAGGCTGAGCGTATCGAGCGAGCCATCGCCGGGGCGCAGGCCGCGTTGGGCAGGGACCGCGGCGAGTACCTCGCCCTCAGTCAGCGCTTGGCCGACGCCAGCGCCGAACCGGGCGAGCAAGAGCCTTCCAGTGACGAGCGCGACCGCCTGGAACGTGGTGTCACCAAGGCCCGCGCCGCTGAGACCGAGCTGCGTCTGACGCTGCGCACGCGCGAGGAGCGGGCCCGCGCCATGTTGGGGCGGGCCGAGTCGCTGGAGGCGGCCGCTCGCGCTGAGTTTGCCGCCCGCGAGCGGGCGGCAGCACGCCGAGAGCGTCGCAAGCGTGAGGCCACGGTGGCGGACGCGGTCTGCGGCGGTGCGGGGTACGCGGTTCAGGTGGTGACTCGCGCTCTCGCACAGGGGGCCTCAGAGCGGGCCCGCGCCGAACTGGGGCGCACCGAACGTGACGTGGCGCTGACCACGCTGCGGCGCGAGATCGGTGCACTCGGAGACGAGTTGGCAGACCTCACCAACCTGGTCCATCGCGATGAGGTGGCACGCACACAGCAGCGGCTGCGCATCGAGACGTTACAGGTCAAGGCCCTCGAGGAGCTCGGTGTCGACCCGCAGGTGCTGGTCGAGGACTTCGGCCCGCATCAGCTGGTGCCGGTGATCGCCGACATTGATGAGAGCCCAGACGGCCTCGGCGATGGGCTCGCGGGCGTGCCTTACGTGCGCGACGTCCAGGCCGGACGCCTGCGCTCGGCCGAGCGCAGGCTCTCCACCCTCGGCCGGGTCAACCCGCTGGCCCTGGAGGAGTATGCCGCCCTTGAGGAGCGCCACAAGTTCCTGACCGGCCAGCTCGAGGACCTCAAGAACTCCAAACGCGATCTCATGGACATCGTTCGTGAGGTCGACGAGCGTGTCGAGAGGGTCTTCACGCAGGCCTACCGGGACACCGCGGCCCAGTTCGAGGTCGTCTTCAGCCGGTTGTTCCCCGGCGGTGAGGGGCGACTGGTCCTCACCGACCCCGACAACATGCTGACCAGCGGAATCGAGATCGAGGCTCGCCCGCCGGGCAAGAAGATCAAGCGGCTCTCGCTGCTGTCCGGTGGCGAGCGTTCGTTGGTGGCCGTCGCACTGCTGGTGGCCATCTTCAAGGCGCGCCCCAGCCCGTTCTACTTCCTGGACGAGGTCGAGGCGGCACTTGATGACGCCAACCTGGGCCGGTTGATCACGCTGCTAGATGAGCTGCGTGCCTCCAGCCAGCTGATCGTCATCACCCATCAGAAGCGCACGATGGAGATCGCCGACGCCCTGTACGGCGTCACGATGCGGGGCGACGGCGTCAGCACGGTCGTCTCGCAGCGGATCCGGGACCTCCAGAGGGCCTGAAGGTCTGGCCGTCCCACGACCGGACCCGCCCAGGGTGCAGCGACGGCGTGCCGTTTGGTCCTGGACAGGGTCAGGGCGCAGCATGTACCTATGTTCTTCCTTGTCTTCGCCATGCTTTTGTGCGTCGTCCTCGCCGTGGCAGTTCTGGGCATGGTCGCGATTCCCGCTCGCCGAGAGGGACGTGACCTGCTCACGCCCAAGGGCGAACAGGTGGTGTCCCGGGTGCGTGAGAAGACCGGTTCGGCTGTGGAGACCGCACGTGACAAGACTGGCGAGGCGATCGGCGCCGCACGCGACAAGGTGGCCGACGTCACCTCTCCCAACGACGAGAGCTGACGAGGCTGGGGGCGGGACTGTGGCCCTGGCGGTGGTCGGCGCCCGGGTCGCGTTGGTCGAAGAGGCCGAGACCAGCGGGGTCGCGGGCAGGTCCCCTTTCGCCGTCCTGCGCAGGCCGGAACCCCGGCGGAACGCTCAACGCGAGCGGCTCGATGCGCGCCCGGCCGGTGGATCTGGCCGGGTCGCCTCACTACGTCGCCCACCGGGTCATGTCTGTGTTCGTCGCCGACGCCCGCATGCTCATGTCCCTGCTCGTGGCCGACCGCTCTGCCAGACGTCGAGACGGCACTGCGCGCCCTGACCTGCGTGCGCCTGGCCGCACTGGGCAACGGCATGCTGGCGGCCGGCGGCCGGCTCGACCCCGAGGTCGTGCCGACCTGGCTGGCGCAGTCGACCCGCTGAGGGCACCAAGTCCCTGCGACCAACTTGGGGGCCGAGCAGTCGGAAGCTGAGCTCTGGACGCTGTCGAAGGAAGCCGCGACCGCCTTCGTGCCCGGGCGGAGGGTCGTTGGCGGTCGCCGCCGTCCTGGGGCGAGTCGCGGATCTGGGAGAATCGCCAACTGTGACCCAATCCCAGGAAGTCTTCGCCCTTGCGGTCGTCATCGCCCTCGCCGGGATCGCCCTGCTGGTGGGGCTGCAACGGGGCCATGGTCGCGGCGGCAAGGGCAGGACCCTTCCACCGCAGACGCCTGACGCGCGGGTGGACAGTGGTTCCGAGTCTGACTTCCAGGAGCCGCCGGCTGGTCCTGGCGGCGGCCCGACGGTTGACACCCTCGAGCCCGACGTCCTCGGGCCGCCTTCTCCCGCACCATCGATCGAACGTCCCGAGTCCGCCACGGGTCGCCTGCAACGACTTCGGGCCAGGCTGGCGCGCTCGAACACGGTCCTGGGTAAGGGGCTGCTCTCCCTGCTGTCCGCTGGGGGACTGGACGATCAGGCCTGGGAGGACGTCGAGGACACCTTGCTCAGCTCGGATCTGGGCGTCGAGGCGACCCAGGATCTGGTCGACTCGTTGCGCACCCGGGTCACCGTCGAAGGGGCACGGGACGAGGACACGGTCCGCGGCTGGTTGCGTCAGGATCTGCTCAAGCTCGTGGACCTCTCGATGGATCGCACGATCGCTTCCTCGCGGGTCGAGGGTCGTCCGGCCGTGGTGATGGTGGTCGGAGTCAACGGAACAGGCAAGACCACCACGGTCGGCAAGCTGGCCCGGGTCCTGGTTGCCCAGGACAAGGACGTCGTGCTGGGTGCCGCAGATACCTTCCGCGCCGCCGCGGCTGACCAGCTGCAGACCTGGGGTGAGCGCGTCGGCGTGCCGACGATTCGCTCCGACCGGGATGGCGCTGACCCTGCGTCCGTCGCCTTCGACGCCGTCAGGGCCGCGGTCGAGATGGAGGCCGACGTGGTGCTGATCGACACCGCCGGCCGGCTGCACAACAAGGTCGGACTGATGGATGAGCTTGGCAAGCTCAAGCGTGTCGTGGAGAAACAGAGCCCGATCGATGAGGTTCTGCTGGTCCTTGACGCCACGACGGGACAGAACGGCCTGCGTCAGGCCGAGGTCTTCGCCCAGGTCGTCAATGTCACCGGCATCGTCCTGACCAAGCTCGACGGGACGGCAAAGGGGGGCATTGTCGTTGCCGTTCAGCGCAAGCTCGGCGTCCCGGTCAAGCTGGTCGGTCTCGGCGAGGGTCCCGACGACCTGGCGCCCTTCGACCCCGAGGCCTTCGTCGACGCCCTGATCTCCTGACCTGTTCAGGTGGCGTGGGTGCAGGAATCGGCCGCCGAGCAGATCCTGAAGGGCGACAACACCTCAGACGCGGAACGGGTGGTATTTGGGTCGCCACCGAGGTCGAAGGTACTGGCCCTCGTCGTCGCCGGGGTGACCGGGCGCCGTGTCAGCGGGGTTCGCCAGACTCGTGGGGGTGCTTGAGCGCCCAACGGATCACGCTGGTCGCAGCGCCACCGACCGGCAGCGCGATTGTCCGCTCGCACAGCGGCAGGTAGGGCAGAGCCAGGGGCTCGCGGGCCCACACCGGAAGGAGTGCGACGGCTGCACCCGCCAGAGCGCTGTAGCCGGGTCGCGCTCTCCACGGCAGCGGCGGGTGCAGCAGCAGGAACCGTGCCGCCTCCCGTGCGGCCGGCGTGCCCTGGAGCTCACCGCGGTACGAGTCGATCGCAGCGTCGAGCCCGTCCACGCTCGTGGGAGGGTCGATCACGCCGACTCTGGTTGCCACGACACACGATTGAGCCACGTAGCGATCCGCCTCGGCCGGCGAGAGGGGAGTCAGGCCATACCGCTGGTGGGTCCGCAGGAAGCTGTCCGCCTCGGCGATGTGCACCCATTTCAGAAGATGGGGGTCGCTGGCGGCGTAGGGGCGACCGTCCGGTGACGTGCCTCGAACTTGTTCGTGGACGACGCGAACCCTGGCGATGAGCGCTTCGGCGTCCTCGATGGTGCCGAACGTCGTGGTCGCCAGGAAGGTGCTCGTCCGCTGAAGCCGACCCCAGGGATCGCCTCGGTAGCCGGAGTGCCCGGCGACCCCCGCCATGGCCAGCGGGTGCAGCGACTGCAGCAGCAGCGCGCGGATGCCGGCCACGAACATCGAGGCGTCGGCCTGCACCCGCCAGATCGGGTCTGACACGGTGAACCAGCGCTGGCCCGGCTTGCCCCAGATGAGCGTGGCCTTCGCAGCGTTGTCCGTGCCGGCAACCCGGTCGCGCAAGGCGACGGCAACGCTGCGGCGGACCCGGTCGTGCACGGGACGCGCTGCGTCGACCAGCCAGGCGGTGCTCAGCCTCACCTTGACAGTATGCGCGGCGTGTCTGGACGACCTGTTGGTCCTGACCGCGGCCAGCAGGAGTTACCTGATGCTTACCGGGCCGGGGCTTTGCTAACACGGATGTAACAAACGGCGACACGATCGGAAACCGCTGACCGACATCTTTGCCTCATGACAATCGACAGGGGTTCCTATGAAATTCATCGATAGCGGCGACACCGCCTGGGTCCTCGCGAGTGCCGCTCTGGTGTTGCTGATGACACCGGGGGTGGCCTTCTTCTATGGCGGAATGGTCAGGGCCAAGAGTGTCCTGAACATGATGATGATGAGCTTCGGGGCCATGGCGACGATCGGTGTCGTCTGGGTTCTGTGGGGCTACAGCGAGGCGTTCGGTACGTCCTGGCACGGGCTCGTGGGCAACCCGTTCCAGCACTTCGGCCTGAGCAACCTCCTCAGCGGCGACCAGGCGATCTTCGGTTTCGTGCCTGCCGTGGCGGCGGTCAAGGCCCACGGCGCCATAGCAGCAGTGGCAGCTGTCCCGGCCCACGGCGGCATCCCCGCGCTGGCGTTCGTGGCCTTCCAGGCCGTGTTCGCCATCATCACGGTGGCCCTGATCAGTGGTGCGATCGCCGACCGCGCGAAGTTCTCCACCTGGATGGTCTTCACCGTGGTGTGGGCGACCGTGGTCTACTTCCCGGTCGCGAACTGGGTGTTCTCCTTCACCGGCTACTCGTCGGCCAGGGGTGGCTGGATCGCCAATCAGCTCAAGGCGATTGACTTCGCCGGGGGAACCGCGGTGCACATCAACGCCGGCGCGGCAGCTCTGGCTCTGGCTCTGGTCCTGGGTAAGCGGGTTGGCTTCAACAAGGACGACATGCGTCCACACAACCTGACGCTCGTGATGCTCGGCGCGGCGCTGCTGTGGTTCGGGTGGTTCGGGTTCAACGCCGGCTCGGCGCTGACGGCGGGCAACAGCGCCTCCGTGGTCTGGGTCAACACGATGGCAGCCACCTGTGCGGCGTGCCTCGGGTGGCTGGCCACGGAGCGGATCCGGGACGGTCATGCAACCTCTCTTGGTGGTGCCTCCGGTATCGTCGCCGGCCTGGTGGCCATCACGCCGGCATGTTCGTCGGTCACCCCCGTGGGCGCGGTGGCGGTCGGCCTCATTGCCGGCGCCGTGTGTGCGATGGCGATCAGCATGAAGTTCCGCTTCGGGTTCGACGACAGCCTTGACGTCGTCGGCGTTCACCTGGTCGGCGGGATCGTGGGCACCCTGTCCATCGGCTTCTTTGCCTCGGCGTCAGCGCCGGCGGCCGTGGACGGGCTCTTCTACGGTGGAGGTGTGGACCAGCTCTGGCGCCAGGCTGTCGCCGCCGGGGCGGTGCTGATCTACTCGTTCACACTGGCCGGTCTGATCGGCCTTGCGTTGCACAAGACGATGGGCTTCCGGATCGAGCGCGACGACGAGGTCTCAGGCATCGACATCGCGGAGCACGCCGAGACGGGCTACGACCTGGGCACTCTCGGGGGTGGCGCTCTACGTCACGGAGGCGCGTCTCTCATCGGGGCGCAAAGCATGTCTGCGTCCCCCCCAGCGGTCAAGGTCAACACCCAGGGAGCAACCTCATGAGACTAGTCACCGCGATCATCAAGCCCTTCAAGCTCGATGAGGTCAAGGAGGCCCTGGAGGCCTTCGGCATCACCGGTATGACGGTCAGCGAGGCGACCGGCTACGGGCGCCAGCGCGGCCACAGTGAGGTCTACCGGGGTGCCGAGTACACCGTCGACTTCGTCCCGAAGGTGCGGGTGGAGGTCGTCGTCGATGACGTCGACGCCCCCGTGGTGGTGACGGTCATCCTCAAGGCTGCCCAGACCGGAAGGATCGGCGACGGCAAGATCTGGACCGTTCCGGTCGAGGACGTGGTTAGGGTGCGCACGGGCGAACGCGGCCTGGACGCGTTGTAGGAGTCGGCAGCTCATGATGGGACTCAGGCAGACTGGGAAGGTGGACCAGCAGGTGGACCTTAACCAGCAACGCCTGGACCTGGCCGGCACCCGGGGGTTCAACGCCCCGGGTGCCGGCTCCGTCAGGCGCGCGGCCATGGCTGAGCTGAGTCGGGGCTGGATCGGTCAGATTTGGACCGCGGCTACGCGCGGAGCTCGTCTGGAGGGGGTTGCCCTGGCCAGCATCGGCAGCCTGGCCCGCGGGGACGCCGGGCCGCTCAGCGACGTCGACCTCGTGCTGCTGCACGACGGCCGCTCAATGTTGAGCAAGGACATCACCGCCCTGGCCGACCGCATCTGGTACCCGATCTGGGATGGCGGCGCGAAGCTCGACCACAGTGTCCGCACGGTCGGTGAGTGCCGCGCCGTTGCCGCCGGGGACCTGTCGGCAGCGGTCGGCCTGCTGGATCTGGAGCTGTTGGCCGGCGACGAGCAGGTGGTGGCGGCGACCCGCTCAACTGTGGGGTTCGACTGGCGCGCCAACGCCCGACGCCGGCTGCCGCAGCTGGTCGCGTCGCTCGAGGCACGTCACCAACGGCATGGGGACCTGGCCCAGACCATCGAGCCAGACCTGAAGGAGGCGCGCGGTGGTCTGCGCGACATGACCGTCCTGCGTGCGTTGACAGCGGCGTGGCTGGCCGACCGCCCGCACGGACAGGTCGACACGGCATACAGCACCTTGCTAGACACCAGAGACGCGTTGCACGTGGTGACCGGGCGTGGGCGCGATCGCCTCGGACTGGAGGATCACGACGCGGTTGCCGCCCTGCTGGGTTATTCCGATTCCGACGCGATGTTGGCGGTCGTCGGTACGGCAGCACGAACGGTCAGCTATGCGATAGAAGGCACGGTCCGGCGCGCCGCACAGTCCCAGCGGGCGCGCACCCTGCGGGTCGGGCCACGGCGTCCGGTGTTGAAGACCTTGGGCTTCGGACTCTTCGAACACGATGGAGAGGTGGTGCTGGGAGCACACCTTGACCCCTCCCGTGATCCGCTGCTGGTTCTTCGCGCTGCCGTTACCGCGGCTCGGCGCAGTCTGCCTCTGGCCCCGGCGACCCTGGCCAACCTGGCTGCCCACTCGCCAGCCATCACTGCGCCGTGGGGTCCGGTGGCCCGGGCACTGTTCGTCGACCTGCTCGCCGCGGGTCCGGGGCTGGTCGCGGTGTGGGAGGGACTGGACCTCGCGGGGGTGATCGACTCGTGGCTGCCGGAGTGGTCGGCGGTGCGGAGCCGACCGCAGCGCAGCCCCGTACATCGACACACCGTCGATCGACACCTGATCGAGACCGTGGTGCAGGCAACCGACCTGGTGCCAGACGTCGAGCGCCCCGACCTGCTGTTGTTGGCCGCTCTGATGCATGACATCGGCAAGATCGCCGGCGCCCACGACCACTCTGTAATCGGAGCGCCGCTTGCGGCCATGGCCGCTCGCCGGCTGGGCCTGGACGAGTCCGACGTCGAGGTTGTCGAGCTGCTCACCCGCGAGCACCTGACCCTGATCGACCTGGCCACCCGCCGCGACCCGACGGACCGGCAGACCATCGTGGCAGTCAGCGACGCGGTCGCCGGTCGCCGGGATGTGCTGGAGCTGCTTCGGGCCCTGACCGAGGCGGATGCGCGGGCGGTGGGCGAGGCCGCCTGGACCGAATGGCGCGCCCATCTGCTCGAAGGTCTCGTTGTCGGGGCACGCGCGGCTCTGGGTGACGCTGCTGGTCCGTTCGCACCGGCTGAGGAGGTCCGCGACCTGCTGCCGCCCGAGATCATGGCCGAGGTCGCCATGGGAGAGCCGCACGTGGTGGTTCATCCGATCGGAGGCGCCTACCGGATCGACGTTGTCGACCGTGACCGCCTGGGTCTGTTCGGCGACACCGCAGGTCTGCTCGCGGCGCACGGTCTGATCGTGCGAACCGCTCGCGTGCGCACCCAGGAAGGCATCGCGGCCAACCAGTGGCAGGTCGACGCCCCAGGGGGTGAGGCCCCCGACGCGGCAGCGATCACCCGCGCACTGTCGAGCCTGGACGATGGGGATCGCCAGCCGTTGCGCGCGCTGGAGCGCCGCCGCACCGTCATGGCAGACCTGGTCGGGTCCGGCCCCCGCGCTCTGACCCGTGCGATGGTCGTGCCGCACGCCTCACAGGACTCGACGGTCATCGAGATCCGGGCTCGCGACCGCCCCGGGCTCCTGCACGAGGTCGGTATGACCTTCGCGCGCGCCGGTCTGAGCGTGCACAGCGCTCACATCGCCACGTATGCCGGTCAGACCCTTGACACGTTCTATGTGAGCGAGTTCGGGGGTCGGACGCTGTCTCCGGCGCGGGTCGCCCAGACGATCTCCATGCTCATTGAGGCATGCGACGAGGTACCTCCGACGGGAAGATAACCTTGCCTGGTGTTCACGAGCCTGTCTGACCGACTGACCGCCACTTTCAAGAACCTGCGTGGCAAGGGCCGCCTGTCCGAATCGGATGTCAACGCGACGATTCGCGACATCCGCGTCGCGCTGCTCGATGCCGACGTGGCGCTGCCTGTCGTGCGCGAGTTCACTGGTGCTGTTCGCGAGCGCGCCCTTGGCGCCGTGGTCAGCGGGGGACTGAACCCGGCCCAGCAGATCGTCAAGATCGTCAACGAGGAGCTGGTGACGATCCTGGGCGGGCAGACCCGCCGGATCGAGTTCGCCAAGAACCCGCCGACCGTCATCATGCTCGCGGGTCTGCAGGGCTCCGGCAAGACCACGCTGGCGGGCAAGCTCGCCAAGTGGCTCAAGGATCAGGGTCACACCCCGATTCTGGTCGCGGCAGACCTTCAGCGGCCCAACGCGGTGACCCAGCTGCAGGTCATCGGTGAGCGAGCCGGCGTCCCGGTCTTCGCACCCGAGCGCGGCAACGTCGCCGGTTACGACGCGGGCGCCGAGTCCGGTGATGGCACCAGGTCTTTCGGTGACCCGGTCTCGGTCTCCCGACAAGGAGTCGTCCAGGCCCGGGCCAAGCAGCACGACGTCGTCATCATCGACACCGCTGGTCGCCTGGCCATAGACGAGAACCTCATGCGGCAGGCCGGCGACATCCGGGCCGCAATCTCGCCCGACGAGGTCCTGTTTGTCATTGACGCCATGATCGGCCAGGCAGCGGTTGAGACGGCACTGGCCTTCCAACAGGGCGTGGACTTCACCGGCGTGGTCCTTGCCAAGCTCGACGGTGACGCCCGCGGCGGCGCGGCGCTGTCGGTGGCCAAGGTTACCGGGCGGCCGATCATGTTCGCCTCCACCGGTGAGACGGTCAACGATCTCGAGGTCTTCCACCCCGACCGGATGGCCTCACGCATCCTCGACATGGGCGACGTGCTGACCCTGATCGAGCAGGCGGAGAAGGCATTCGACCACGGCCAGGCCGCGGAGATGACCCGCAAGTTCATGGAGGACGAGGACTTCACCTTCGACGACTTCCTGAACCAGATGGCGGCCCTGAAGAAGATGGGCTCGCTGAAGTCCATGCTCAAGATGATGCCCGGCATGGGTGAGATGCGCGCCCAGCTCGACTCCCTCGACGAGCGCGAGTTCGACCGGGTTGAGGCCATGGTGCGCTCGATGACCCCCTTTGAACGCACTCATCCCAAGCAGATCAACGGCTCACGCCGGGCCCGTATCGCCCGGGGGTCGGGTGTGAGCACCTCGGAGGTGAATGGTCTTCTCGAGCGCTTCGGCCAGGCCCAGAAGATGATGCGTTCCCTGCGTCGCGGTGGTGGCGCCGGCATTCCCGGGATGCCCGCGATACCCGGTATGGCCGGAGCAAGGAAGGGCGTCAAGGGTCAGCAGCGCAAGAAGAGCAAGAGCGGCAACCCGGCCAAGCGCGCCCAGCAGGAGAAGGCTGCGGCGGACAAGGCTGTGGGGGCCCGCCTAGCCGCGGCCAACGGCGCCTTCGGCATGCCGCCTGCCCCGGTCGCCGGAGCCGAGCCGGACTCGCTGGACCCAGCCAACCTCGACCCGGCCAGCATCGACCTGCCGAAGGGCTTTGAGAAGTTCCTTGGCACGTAGGCCCCAGCCAAGCAGTGGCGCCGTGCCCTCGGGCGGCTCACGGACGTCCGGGGCTGTTCCACCGACCCTTCCCGTTGCCATCCTGCATGGTTCGCGGCTCTGAGGCGCCACGTCCGGTAATCCCCCATCTTCACAGACCTGTGCGCCTTTGCTGACTTCGGCCACGTCACAGCGCTCGGAAGCATCGGCGGCCGTTCCCTTCGAGGGTTTCGTCGATGTCTGCCCATCGGTAGCGTGCTTCCCATGGCTGACACCGAGCAGGGCTGGGACTTCACCGGACTCAAGGCAATGTTCCTCAACGGCACGCTCAAACGCTCGCCGGAGGTCTCCAACACCGAGGGGCTCATCGAGGTGAGTGCCTCGCTCATGCGCCGTCACGGGGTCGAGGTCGAGGTGCTGCGGGCCATCGACCATGACATCGCGACGGGTGTCTATCCCGACATGACCGAGCACGGCTGGGCGAGCGACGAGTGGCCGCTGATCTGGGAGCGGGTCAAGGCGGCCAATATCCTGGTCATCGCCGGGCCGATCTGGCTGGGTGACAACTCCAGCATCACCAAACAGGTCATCGAGAGGCTCTACGCCCAGTCGGGTCAGCTCAACGACCAGGGACAGTACGCCTTCTATGGCCGGGTTGGTGGCGCCCTGATCACCGGCAACGAAGACGGCGTCAAGCACTGCACCATGAACATCCTCTACAGCCTGCAGCACCTGGGCTACGTCATCCCGCCGCAGGCAGATGCGGGGTGGATCGGGGATATCGGGCCGGGCCCGTCCTACCTCGACGAGGGCTCGGGCGGTCCGGAGAACGAGTTCACCAACCGCAACACCACCTTCATGACGTGGAACCTTATGCACCTGGCGCGGATGATCCAACGGGCCGGCGGCATCCCGGCCTACGGCAACCAGCGCGACGCCTGGGACCTGGGGGAGCGTTTCGACTTCGTCCAGCCCAATCCGGCCTACCGCTGACCGGTTCCCGCGCACTGCCTCTTGGGCGGCGTCGGTAGGGTCGCGGACATGACTTCGCCGGTGCTGCACATCAAGGGAAACGTTCTGGTCGGACCGCAGGAGGTCCGCGACGAGCTGTGGGTGGTGGGGGGCCAGATCACGTATGAGGCTCCGTCGGCCGACTCGGACGTTCAGACGGTGCGGGGCTGGGTCCTGCCGGGTCTGGTTGACGCGCACGCCCATGTGGGCCTGGACGCCCACGGCGCGGTGGATGACGCCACGAGCCAGAAGCAGGCGCTCTGCCAGCGTCACGCCGGCACGCTGCTGGTGCGCGATGCGGGCTCCCCGGCTGACACCCGCTGGATCGACGACCGCGCGGACCTGCCGCGCATTGTGCGAGCCGGTCGGCACATCGCCCGGACGCGCCGCTATATCCGCAACTACGCTCATGAGATCGAGCCGGTGGACCTGGCCACGTACGTCCGCCGGGAGGCCCGTGCTGGTGACGGCTGGGTCAAGCTGGTCGGCGACTGGATCGACCGCAACAGCGCAGACCTCAGCCCCTGCTGGCCGCGTGAGGCGTTGGCCACGGCCATCGCCGCCGCCCACGAGGAAGGTGCCCGGGTGACCGCTCACTGCTTCGGCGAGGAGTCCCTGCGCGACCTCGCAGCGGCCGGCGTCGACTGCATCGAGCACGCCACCGGACTGGTCCCGGACACCATCGACTCCTTTGCCGCACAAGGGATTGCGATCGTCCCGACCCTGGTGAACATTGACACTTTCCCGTCGATCGCCGCAGGCGCGCAGGACAAGTTCCCGACCTATGCCGCGCACATGGCAGACCTGCACGCCCGCCGTTACCAGACCGTGGCGGCAGCCCGTGACGCGGGCGTGCCCATCTATCTTGGCACCGACGCCGGCGGATCCCTTCCGCACGGTCTGGTTGCCCAGGAGGCGGCCGAGCTGGTCAGGGCGGGGCTGACGACCACCGAGGTCCTGACAGCCGCCAGCTGGGGTGCTCGATCGTGGCTGCGCAGGCCGGGTCTGGACGAGGGTGCCAGCGCCGATCTCGTGGTCTACCGTGCGGACCCGCGCGAGGATATCGCGATACTGGCGGCGCCGGAGCACATCGTGCTGCGAGGCAAGGTTGTTCTCTGAGCCGGTCGCGCTGTGGGCCAGGGGCGATCGCGTCTGGGTCGGCGCGGCCGGTGAGCACGACATCGCGCCATACCGCAGTGCGCTCGAGCAGTCGCGCCAACGGCTGGCCCGGTGGAACCCGGTCGATCCTGACGATCTCGCCAGGGCGCTGCCGGCGCAGTCCCGTGACCGTCGCACGTTCCTCGTCCACGCCCTGAACCCGGAGGGCGAGCACGACATCGTCGGCAAGGTCAACGTCGCCGACGTGGTGCGAGGCCGTTTCGAGTCAGCCGCCATCGGCTACGACGCCTATGACCCGTATGCCGGTCGCGGGCTCTTCGCCGAGGGCCTTGCGTTGGTCCTGAACCTGGCCTTCGCTTCAGAGGCTGCCGGCGGCATGGGCCTGCACCGGATCGCGGCAGCTGTCCAGCCGGGAAACGTGCGTTCGGCCGGACTGTTGCGGTCACTGGGATTTCAGCGCGAAGGATTCTGCCCCCGGATGCTCTGGCTGCCGGGTGCCGAGGGAGACCATGCATGGCAGGACCACGATTCCTACGCCGTGAGGGCAGACCAGTGGCCGACCCGGCCCTACGCCACCGCACGTGGCCGCGAGGTCGTCGTTCTGGTCAACGGCGTGCCCGGCTCCGCCAAGACGACTCTGGCCCGCCAGCTTGCCACGGAGCTGAGGATCCCCTTGTTCTCCCAGGACGTCCTCAACCCGAGCGTGGCCGACGTGCTGTGGGTGCTTCTGCAGGACTCGCCGGTTGGCGGGGTGGTTGAAGGCTGCTTCGGCCCAGACGATGCCCGGTTCGTGCTCGAGGGGCTGCAAGGCTGTGGGCTGGACCCGGCGACGGTCCCCGAGGTCTGGTGTTTCTCGGCGCAGGTTGAAGGGTCGGGGGCGCCGCTGGGACTGGGGCCGACGGTGGCTGTCGAGACCGGCCGCGGTGTAGGGCGCGCCGATGTCGTTCGGATCGCGCTGCGGGTGGGCGCCCTGATGATTCCAGCATTCGAGACATAACGATGAGTTATTTGACCAGTAACGTCGGGCTATAACAGACTCCTACCTGTCACATAGGAATTGGTCGGCCCGACGAGGTGCCGGACAGCGCGGCCTGCGGTCGCGCGGACAATCTGGAGACCTGATGTCTCGACCCTTGCCTCGCGTTGCACTGGCAGTCGGCGCCATCGTCGCGACCCTGGGTCTGTCGGCCTGTGGCGGCGACACGGCGGCCGTAGGTGCTCCTTTGACAGTCGTGCGACTGGGCTACTTCCCCAACCTGACCCACGCCACGGGGATCGTCGCTGACAAGGAAGGTTTCTACGCCAGGTACCTCGGGGCGACCAAGCTGCAGGTCACGACGTTCAATGCGGGACCTGCTGCCATCGAGGCACTGAAGTCCGGCGCGATTGACGCCACCCTGGTTGGTCCCGGCCCGGCCACCAATGCCTACGTCAACTCCGGCGGCCTGGCCCTGACCGTCGTCGCGGGAGCGGCCAGTGGCGGCAGCTCGCTCGTGGTCGATCCGTCGATCCGCACCGCAGCGGACCTGAAGGGCAAGAAGGTGAGCAGCCCCCAGCTTGGCAACACCCAGGACATCGCGTTGCGGTACTGGCTCAAGAAGCAGGGTCTCAAGACCGATCTGCAGGGAGGCGGCGACGTCAGTGTCCTTCCGCAGGACAACTCGCAGATCGTTGATGCGTTCAAGCAGAAGCTGATTGCCGGCGCCTGGGTACCGGAGCCCTACGCCACCGAGCTGGTTCAAGCCGGCGGCAAGGTCCTCGTGGATGAGCGCGACCTGTGGCCGGGCAAGAGGTTCGCCATCACCGTGCTCGCCGTGCGCACCGACTTCCTCTCGGCCCACCCGCAGACCGTCAAGGCCCTGGTTTCGGGCGATCTTGATGCCGTGGACTTCATCGCCAAGGACCCTGCCAAGGCGCAGAGGGACGTCGCCGACGTGATCGCCAAGATCTCGGGGAAGCCCATGAAGCAGTCCGTGATCGTGGCAGCGTGGAAGCAGCTCGAGTTCACCGCGGACCCCGTGGCCTCCTCCCTGGTCCTGGGTGCCCAGCATGCCTTCGAGGTGGGGGTGCTCACGAAGGTACCCACCCTGGACAAGCTGGTGAACCTCGGCGTGCTCAACCAGCTGTTGACGGAACGCGGGAAGGCGCAGGTGGCCCCATGACCACCTCAACGACCGCACCCTCTAGGACTGCCCAGCCGCTCGGGCAGCCCGTCCTCGACCCGCCCGTCTGCCTCGAGCAGGTGACCAAGCGCTACGGCGGTGCCAACGGGGTCCTGGCCCTGGACGGCATCAGCCTCACGGTTCGGCGTGGTGAGTTCCTCACGCTGGTCGGGGCCTCAGGGTGTGGCAAGTCCACGCTGCTCAACCTCGTCAGCGGACTCGACCAGCCCACCTCAGGGTCGGTCGAGGTGGACGGGCAGGCCGCCTTCATGTTTCAGGAGCACGCGCTGTTCCCGTGGCTGTCGGCCTTGGACAACGTGGCAACACCGATGCGTCTTCGGGGAGTTGGCAAGAAGGATCGCGAGGCCGCGGCGCGGGACTACCTCAAGGCCGTTCACCTGGCGGACTTCGCCGATCGTCGCCCCCACGAGCTGTCCGGCGGCATGAAGCAACGGGTGGCCATCGCGCGTACGCTCGCGACCAGGGCTCCCGTGCTGCTGATGGACGAGCCATTCGGTGCACTGGATGCCATGACGCGCGACCTGTTGCACGATGAGCTCGAGTCGATCTGGCGGGAGCGCAACCTGACAGTACTTTTCGTCACCCACAACGTGCGCGAGGCCGTGCGTCTGGGGGACAGGGTCGTGCTGTTGTCCAGCCGCCCCGGGCGCATCGTCGCCGAGTACGACGTGGCCATCGACCGGCCGCGCCGGATCGAAGACCGGGTCGTGTCTGTGCTCGCCGGAGAGATCACCGATGCCCTGCGCAAGGAGGTGGCCCGACATGGCGCTTGACCTCAGTGCCCGAATGGGTGGTACCAGAACGGCCACGGTCCAAGATTCGTTGCAGGAGACCGAGATCCGGGGGCTCGATGCCCTCGACCTCGGTTCCTCGGCCTCGCCTCGCGCACACGCCATATGGCGTGGGGCCTGGCCCAAGCTGGCTGCCATCGCCATTGCGTTGGGCCTCTGGCAGCTCGTGGCAATCAGCGGGTGGCGGGAGAGCTATGTCCTTCCCGGCCCGCTGCCGGTGTTCACCGAGCTGGGCCATCAGCTGGTGACCCGGGACTTCTGGACGGCCGTCGGCATCACGATGACCCGCGGCGTCGTTGGTTTCGTCATCGCCGCTGTTCTGGGGCTGCTGCTCGGCATCCTCGTGGCACGCTCTCGGGTCCTGCGTGCCGCCATCGGGTCCCTGATCACCGGGCTGCAGACGATGCCCTCTATTGCGTGGTTTCCCCTGGCGATCCTGCTGTTCCAGCTCTCCGAGCAGGCCATCCTCTTCGTGATCCTCATCGGTGCGGTGCCCTCGATCGCCAACGGCGTGATCGGCGGCGTCGACTATGTTCCCGAGCTGCTCGTCCGGGCCGGGCGCAACCTCGGCGCGAGCGGGCTGACGTTGTATCGCCACGTCGTGCTGCCGGCGGCGCTGCCCAGCATTGTGTCGGGCCTGAAGCAGGGATGGGCCTTCGCCTGGCGTTCCTTGCTCGCCGGCGAGCTCTTGGTCTCCATCGCCGACAGACCCAGTCTCGGCGTATTCCTGACGCAGAGTCGCGAGCTGGGCGACACGTCATACATGATCGCCCTCATGATCGCGATCCTGACGATCGGCATCGGGGTCGACGCAGTCTTCTCGGGGTTCGAGCGCGGCATCCGCCGACGTCGGGGTGTGGTCGTCGGCCGCTGACCCGGTCCGACCCTTGCGCTGCGGTTGTGGGCAACAATCGACGCCATGGATATCTCTGCCAGGACCGACTACGCCATCCGGGCACTGCTCATGCTTGCCCAGGAGGCTCATGCGGCGGGCGAACCGACCTCGGTGGACACCCTGGCGCACAGACAGACACTGCCGCGCAAGTTCCTCGAGGCGATCCTGGGCGATCTGCGTCGCGGCGGGATCGTGGTCAGCCAGCGGGGTCCCACCGGTGGTTACACCTTGTCCAGACCGGCCGTCCAGATCAGCCTCGGCGACATCTTCAGGGCGGTCGACGGACCGTTGGCGGAGGTGCGCGGGTTGCGCCCCCATGAGACCACGTATGACGGGGTGGCCGAGCACCTGCCGGTCGTATGGGTGGCACTGCGCGCGAGCCTTAGGCGCGTTCTGGACGGGACCAGTCTTGAACAGCTGCTCACCGGGCAGCTGCCGGCTGATGTGCGCCATCTTGCCCAGGATCCGCAGGCCTGGCAGAACCGCTGACGGGCCGCGACTGGCGGCGCGCTCGACCCGACCGGGTCAGCGCGCCCTGGGCTGGTTATAGCGCGCGACGAGCTCCTGGCCCGACAGTTCTTGAACCGCAGCCATGATCGCGTCGGTGGCCGCGCGCCGGGCCGGGCCGGGTTTGGCGTCTCGCAGGTGGCTGAAGTCAAGCGGCTTGCCGAATCGGACGGTGACCTTACGGATGCGGGGGACCCGAGCGCCAACCGGCTGGATGTCCTGGGTGCCCGAGAGCGCCACCGGCACGACGGGGCACCCGGCGGTCAACGCCAGCCAGGCCACGCCGGTGCGACCGCGGTAGAGGCGACCATCACGCGAGCGCGTCCCCTCCGGGTAGACGGCGAACGCGAGCCCTTCGTTGAGGACCTCCAGGGCCGAGTCCAGAGCCTCCTGGGCCGCGCCGAGGCTGCCGCGCTGAACGGGGATGGCGCCCACGGCCGTGAAGAGCCAACGCGTGCACAGTCCGCGTACGCCGTGGCCGGTGAAGTACTCGGACTTGGCCAGGAACACGACGCGTCGCGGGGCGACCAGAGGGATCACGAAGCTGTCGATGAACGAGAGGTGATTGCTGGCCAGCAGCAGTGGTCCGGTGCGCGGGATGTTCTCCCTGCCCTCGATAACCGGGCGATAGATCAGACGGGCGACCGGACCCAGAATGGTTCTGGTCAGCAGGTAGAGCATGGGTCCCCTCGAGGTTCCGGTCCGGCCGCGACGGCCGACGTTCCAAGACCTTACTGGCTTACGGAAATGCCCATCGCTGGCGGCTGGTAGCAGTGATCCGCAGCAGGCCCGGCCACGCGGGTTCGAAGGACGGCGCCGCATCTGGCAGAATGGCGGGGTACTCGTCTGTCTGTGGCCCCTCTCTCCGCTTCGGACGTGTCCATCCGAGCGTCACGAGCCGTATCCCCACGCGGATGTCGTGCCGACTCAACCCAGACAAGAAACAGGAGTCACCACCAACGTGGCCGTCAAGATTCGCTTGAAGCGCATGGGCAAGATTCATGCACCGTTCTACCGTGTCGTCATCATGAACTCGCGCACCAAGCGCGATGGCCGGGCGATCGAGGAGATCGGTAAGTATCACCCGACCCATGAGCCATCGATCATTGAGATCAACTCCGAGCGCGTGCAGTACTGGCTCGGAGTCGGCGCGCAGCCGACCGAACAGGTCGCGGCGCTGCTGAAGATCACCGGTGACTGGCAGACGTTCAAGGGCCTTCCCGGCACCGAGGGCACCTTGCGCGTCGCCGAGCCGAAGGCCGACAAGACGGCGCTGTTCGACGCAGCCGCCAAGTCCGCCATGGCGCAGTCCAAGGATGGCGCAACTACGGCCAAGAGGAAGAAGGCCGAGCCTAAGGCTGACAAGGCCGCGCCGAAGGCTGACAAGCCCGAGCCGAAGGCCGACAAGGCCGAGCCGAAGGCTGACAAGGCCGAGAAGGCCGCACCCAAGGTTGATAAGGCCGACAAGGCCCAGCCGAAGGCCGACAAGGGCGAGCCCAAGGCCAAGAAGACCGAGCCGAAGGCTGACAAGGCCGACGAGGGCGAGCCCAAGGCTGGCAAGGCCGAGCCCAAGGCTGCAGCCCCTGCCGCCGACGATGCCGGCGTCCAAGCCCCGGTTGAGGCGTCCGAAAACGCGAAGACTGAGGTCTGATCGTGCTCGACGAGGCGCTGGAACACCTGGTCAAGGGCATCGTCGACCATGATGAAGATGTGGCTGTCCGGCGCAAGGAGCTGCGACGCGGTGAGGTGCTCGAGGTTCGGGTCCATCCCGACGACCTCGGTCGGGTCATCGGTCGCTCAGGTCGCACGGCCAGGGCACTTCGTACCGTGATGGGTGCCCTCGCGGGTGGCCAGCCGGTGCGGGTCGACATCGTCGACACCGATCGTCTGCGCTAAGCGCGCCGTGAGTTCGGCGTGCCACAGCTCGCCTGGCGCTCCGAGCAGGGGTACGCCCGAAGGTCACCTTCCGGCGTACCCCTCGGTCTTTTCCTGATCCTCTGCGCACCACTTTCTGAAGGACTGGCTCATGCAGGTTGTCGTCGCACGAATCGGCAAGGCGCACGGGCTGCGCGGTGAAGTGACCGCGCAGGTTCTCACCGGCGCCCCGGACGAGCGCTTCGTGGCCGGTGCAACCTTCGTGACCGAGCCCACGGCATCCGGTCCGCTGACCTTGCGCAGTGCCCGCGACAACAACGGCGTCCTTCTGCTCGGCTTCGAGCACACGAACGACCGCAGCGCGGCCGAAGCGCTGCGTGGCACCAAGCTGCTGGCTGAGGTTCTGGCCGATGACGGCGACGAAGACGCTTGGTACGAAAGGGATCTCGTCGGGCTCAAAGTCGTGACGGTCGGTGGCGTGGCGGTCGGCGAGGTCACTGCACTGCAGTCCCGGCCAACCCAGGACCTGTTGGTTGTTCGGTTGGCCGACGGTCGACAGGCTCTGGTCCCGTTCGTGACGGCGATCGTGCCCGAGGTCGACATCCAGGGTGGTCGCGTCGTGCTGGACCCGCCGCCGGGCCTGCTGGAGCTGGACGAGTCGTGAGGTCCCGGTCATGAGACTGGACGTCGTCACCATCTTCCCTGAGTATCTCTGGCCACTGGATCTCTCGTTGATCGGCAAGGCGCGGGAGCAGGGTGTGATCGACCTGCAGGTTCACGACCTGCGCGACTTCACCCACGACCGTCATCGCACCGTCGATGACACCCCGTATGGCGGTGGCGCCGGTATGGTCATGCGCCCGGAGCCGTGGGCAGAAGCGCTGGAACAGGTCATATCCTCGGGGGCCAAGGGTGAGGCTCCGCATCTGGTGGTCCCCGGACCGGGCGGTGTTCGGTTCACCCAGGCCATGGCCCGCGAGCTGGCGGCCGAACCCTGGCTGGCATTCGCCTGCGGTCGGTACGAGGGCATCGATGAGCGCGTCGTCGTGCATGCCGAGGCGCTCATGCCGGTTACCGCGGTCTCCCTGGGTGACTACGTCCTGGGAGGCGGCGAGGTCGCCGCCCTTGTCATGATCGAGGCCATCGCCCGACTGCTGCCCGGAGTTATCGGCAACGCGGACTCCCTGGTCGAGGAGTCCCACGAGGACGGTCTGCTGGAGTACCCCGTGTTCACCAAACCGGCGCAGTGGCGTGGACACGACGTACCTGGGGTCCTGCTGTCCGGACATCACGGGCAGATCGCACGCTGGAGGCGCGATGAGCGACTGAGGCGCACCGCGTTGCGCAGACCGGACATGATCGCCCGGCTGGACCCGGCTGTCCTGGACGCCCGGGACCGGCAGGTTCTCGCCGAGGTGTTGTCCAGCGAGGGCGAATCCGTCGAAGGTGCCCAATTTCAGGCTGACCCTCCTGCTGTGGCAGACTGACTCCTCGCGTCCTGCGCCGATTTCGTGCCCCTGCCACAGGGGGTGCAACGAGTGGCGGATCGCAGGAGCACCCATACGAATCGCCCGTCCGGCACTGCGTCGTGGCGTGCACCAGAACCGGCAGTGACCTGTGGCGCTGACGAGAAAGCGAAGCCAACATGCACAAGCTCGACGACGTCGACAAGGCCAGCCTGCGTGACGACATCCCGGCATTTCGCGCCGGTGACAACGTCAAGGTTCACGTCAAGGTCATTGAAGGCACGCGCTCGCGCGTCCAGGTCTTCCAGGGGGTGGTCATTCGTCGTCACGGCGGTGGTATCGGTGAGACCTACACGGTTCGCAAGGTCAGCTTCGGCGTCGGCGTCGAGCGCACCTTCCCGCTGCACAGTCCGGTCATCGAGAGGATCGAGGTCGTGACCCGCGGCGACGTCCGTCGTGCCAAGCTCTACTACCTGCGGGACCTGCGCGGCAAGGCTGCCAAGATCAAGGAGAAGCGCAACGTGACGCCCGCCCGCTGAGGCGACGCCCTCGTTGCACCCTCGCGATTCCCGTGGCACTGGTTCGGGAGACCGACCGGTGGCGCTCCCGTCATGGGTGGCTGGTGTTGGTGGGTGCCTCGCTCGTGATTATGCTGCTGGTCCGGGGCTTGCTCGTCCAGTCCTTCTACATCCCGTCGGGGTCAATGGAGCCCACGCTGGAGCCCGCGGACCGCATCCTGGTTAACAAGATCGGAGTCGGCTCATCGCTGCAACGAGGGGACCTTGTCGTCTTCGATGGCACGCATACCTTCGCCGAAGGTGCTGCCGGAGCTGGTTCCGAGCAGAGTTCCGAGATGGGCAGGGTATTGGGCGCGATGACCTCGATAGTGTCCATCAATATCAACGAGAGCGACTACGTCAAGCGTGTCGTCGGGCTCCCCGGAGATCACGTGGTGTGCTGTGAGGGCAATGGTCTCCTGACCGTCAACGACATCGCGGTCCAGGAGACCTACCTCTATCCGGGTGACAGGCCCAGCGACCTCACCTTCGATGTCACGGTCCCGGCCGGGCGCATCTGGGTGATGGGTGACCATCGCAGCGACTCGGCAGACTCACGGGCCCATCTGGGCGATCCTGGAGGAGGAATGGTTCGACTGGACGACGTGATCGGCAGGGCTGAGATGATCTACTGGCCGCCGAGCCGAGCCGGTCTACTGGGCGCGCCTGGCTCACTGCGGGGCGTACCTGCCCGCACGGTGGGGAAGAGGCACAGGTGAGCCTGACCGAGCCGGATCAGGAGCAGCACAAGGCAGGCGTTCTGGCGCCGATGCTGCGCGAATCCGGGGTCGTCATCTGCTTGGCATTGCTGTTGTCGCTGATCGTGAAGACCTGGCTGATGCAGGCGTTCTACATCCCTTCGGAGTCGATGGAGAACACCCTGCTCATTGGTGATCGCGTGATCGTGACCAAGCTGGTTCCGTCACCGATCGACCTTCAACGCGGCGACATCATCGTGTTCGATGACCCGGACCACTGGTTGCCGGCCCCGATCCCGATCCAGCGCAGCCCGTTTGCCAACGCCCTGAACTCGACCTTGACCTTTGTCGGTTTGCTGCCCAGTGACGAGGGCAACCATCTGATCAAACGAGTCATCGGGTTGCCCGGGGACCACGTAGTGTGCTGCGACGACAACCAGAAGCTCACGGTCAACGGGGTGCCGCTCACCGAGCCGTACCTGTACCCCGGCGACGCGCCGAGCCTGCAGACCTTCGACATCACCGTCCCGGCAGGGCGGGTCTGGGTGATGGGTGACCACCGCTCCGACTCCGCGGACTCGCGCCCCCACGACGAGGGCTCGGGCGGCGCCAAGGGCACCGTTCCGGAGAGCCTGATCGTGGGTCGTGCCCTCACCGTCGTCTGGCCCATCAGTCACTGGGCCTGGCTGGCCAACCCGCATGAGACGTTCGCCAAAGTCCCGGCGGCAACGGCGAGATGACTGTGGGCACCCCGTCGCGCAAACCATCCCTGAGGGTCGAGCGGGGTCTGCAGCGCGCGGGTCATCGGCTGGTCGCCGGCATGGACGAGGTCGGTCGTGGGGCCCTCGCCGGTCCGGTGTCGGTCGGCGTCGTGGTGATCGACCAGGCATGCAGGTCGGCGCCGGTCGGTGTGAAGGACTCCAAGCTGCTCTCGCACCAGATGCGCGAGCGTATGGTGCCGAGGATCCAGATGTGGGCGAAGGCTCATGCGGTCGGGCATGCCTCGCCGGGTGAGATTGATCGGCACGGAATCATCATGGCCCTGCGTCTTGCCGGCACGCGTGCTCTGGCCGCTCTGCCCGTCATACCGAATCTGATCATTCTCGACGGCAACTATGACTGGCTCACCGACCCCGAACGGGTCGGCCTGCTGGGTCTTGGCGGGGACGGGCGCGGCCTGGCTGCCTGTGTCCCGGTGAAGACCATGGTCAAGGCCGACATGTTCTGCTCATCGGTTGCGGCCGCGAGTGTGCTGGCCAAGGTCGAGCGCGATGCCATGATGGTCGCTCTCGCCGTCGAGGTGCCCGACTATGCCTGGGAGCTGAACAAAGGCTACTGCGCGCCCGAGCACTTCGCGGCGCTGCAGTCCCACGGCCCGAGCGTTCATCACCGTCGGTCGTGGCGGTTGCCCGGAGTCAGCGGGCTCGCCGCCGCGGATCGCCCAGCGCTGACGGCCCTGGCCGGGGCAGTGATGGATGATGATGGTGCGGTGCGGACCGAACGCGGAGGCGAGTCATGAGCTCTGAGGACCTGGAGAAGTACGAGACCGAGATGGAGCTTCAGCTCTATCGTGAGTATCGCGACGTCGTTGGGCTGTTCTCTCACGTGGTGGAGACCGAGCGCCGCTTCTACTTGGCCAACTCCGTTGACGTGAAGGTTTGCGGCGAGGCTGGCGAGGTCTACTTCGACGTCACGATGTCCGACGCCTGGGTCTGGGATGTCTACCGGCCGGCACGGTTCGTCAAGAATGTGCGGGTCGTGACGTTCAAGGACGTCAACGTCGAAGAGCTGGCCAAGAGCGAACTCGAGCTGCCCAAGGACGCCGGCTTCTAGGGGGTTCATTGTGGCCGCCACGCATCGCTAGACTCCGGGCAGAGCTCGGGAGTGCATGACGTGATGCCCCGGTCACGCACGACATGACGAGCGCATCGATGGAGGCTGGCAAACATGTTCACTCGGATCGCAGTGGTCAACCGAGGTGAGCCTGCGGTGCGGCTCATTCGAGCCGTGCGGGAGCTGAACGAGGAACACGGCTACGGCATCAAGGTCATTGCTCTGCATACCCAGGCTGAGCAACGAGCACTGTTCGTGCGTTCGGCCGACGAGTCGGTTTGCCTGCGCGAGGTCGGTTCGGGTGGCCCCTACCTCGACCATGAGGAGCTCGAGAGGGCACTTCGGGTCAGCCGGGCCGATGCGGTGTGGGTGGGTTGGGGCTTCGTGTCCGAGGACCCTGCCTTCGCGGACCTGTGCGAGCGGCTGGGTTTGGTCTTCATCGGTCCACCGGCGCAGACCCAGCGCCAACTCGGCGACAAGATCGAGGCCAGGCTCCTGGCCGAGAAGATTGGTGTGCCGGTAGCCGCGTGGAGCGGTGGTCCGGTGTCGAGCCAGGAGGATGCAGCTCGACATGCGGGTGCCATAGGGTACCCGCTGGTCATCAAAGCCAGGAGAGGTGGAGGTGGTCGGGGCGTCCGCGTCGTGCGGTCGGCCGATGAGCTGGAGGCCGCCTTCGAAGGCGCGCAGACCGAGGCCGAGAGCGCGTTCGGCGATCCGGTTGTCTTCATGGAGGCCCTGGTCAGCGGTGGTCGCAACATCGAGGTGCAGATAATTGTCGACGCGCAGGGTACGGTCTGGGCGCCCGGGGTCCGCGACTGCTCCATCCAGCGCCGCCACAGCTGGAAGCTGGTCGAGGAGTCTCGTTGTCCGGCACTGAGCGCCGAGCAGGAGGCCGAGCTGCGCACGGCGGCGGTGGCCCTCGTGCGGGCCGCGGACTACCGCGGGGCGGGGACCGTCGAGTTCGTCTACCAGCCGACCCAGAAGGCTTTCGCCTTCCTGGAGGTGAACACCCGGTTGCAGAGCGACCATCCGGTCACCGAGGCCACTACCGGGCTGGACCTGGTCAAGCTCCAGCTCATGGTGGCAGCGGGCCTGACGCTGACGGGTGAGGTGCCCGCGCAGATCGGGCACGCGATCGAGGCCCGTCTCAACGTCGAGGACGCCGAGCAGGGTTTTGCGCCGGCCCCGGGTACCGTGGTGCTGCTCAATCTGCCCTCGGGTCCAGGCATCCGTGTGGACACCGGGATCGCTGCCGGTGACGTGATTCCACCTGGCTACGACTCGATGGTCGCCAAGATCATCGCCTGGGGGCACGATCGCCCGGAGGCATTGTCCCGGCTGCGTTGCGCCCTGCGCGAGACCACTGTCGTGCTCCGGGGCGGCACGACCAACAAGTCGTTCCTGCTGGACCTGCTGAACCGTCCGGAGGTCGTCTCCGGTGAGGCGGATACGGGCTGGCTGGACCGAGTCGGCGCTTCCCCGGCAGCGGCTCGTCACGCCGATGTGGCTCTGCTCAGCGTTGCCATCGATGAGTACGACGCCGACGAGGCCCGTGAGCGACGCGCCTTCCTCGGATCCGCCCGCGGTGGTCGACCGCGGGCCAGCCACTCCGTCGGCCGCAAGATCGAGCTGCGCCATCAGGGGTATACCCATCGGGTGGTCGTAGCCCAGGTCGGTTCCCGCCGATACCGGCTGGAGGTCGACGGGGCACCTATCGACGTCGACCTCGACCGCCTGAGCCTCTTCGAGAGCCGGCTCGGGCTCGGGGGAGCACCCTTCCACATCGTGTCGGTGGCCGGCCCGGCAGGCTACCTTGTCGAGGTCGACGGCGTCACCCACAAGATCACGGGGGACCAGTCCGGAGTGATTCGCGCTCCGGCGCCGGCAGTGGTGGTGGCGGTCAACGTCACGGCAGGCGAGGACGTCGAAGCCGGAGCGACGATCGCCGTACTGGAGAGCATGAAGTTGCAGACCTCGGTTCGGGCTCCTCGTTCCGGGCGGGTGCGAGAGGTCTTTGCCCGCGTCAACTCCCAGGTGGATGCCGGGGCGGCGCTGCTGCGCCTCGATCGCCCTGTCGGGCAGGGCGCGGGTTCGGACGCCCCGGCTGTCAGCTTGAAGGCGCCGATATCGGGCGATACGTCGGAAGCGCCGACGCGGGCGCGAGAGCACATTGACGCGTTGCGGGCCATGATCACCGGCTACGACGTGAGCGCGAAGCGGGCTCACAGTCTGGTCGCGGAGTACGCCGAGCTGCGCAGCAACCTTGCGCATGACGCCGACCTGTGGCGTGAGGAGTTCGCGCTGCTGACTACCTTCGCTGACCTGTGCGAGCTGTCTCGCAACCGGCCCACCAGCGACGAGGAAGATCCGGACGAACGCGTCCACAGTCCACAGGAGCACTTCCACACTTACCTGCACTCCCTGGATATCGAGCAGGAGCGTCTGCCGGACGCGTTTCGGACGCGGTTGTCGCGAGCGCTTCGCCACTACGGTGTGGCAGATCTGGAAAGGAGTCCCGAGCTGGAGGAAGCGGTCTACCGGGTGTTCCTGGCCCAACAGGGGGCAACCGACCAGATCCCGGTGGTCGCAGCCCTGCTCGAGCGGTGGCTGGTCGAGCCGGAGGCGTCGACGGGTCCCGCCCGCGACGAGATGCGGGAGGTTCTGGACAGGCTGATCGTGGCCACCCAGCTGCGCTACCCCACCGTTGGTGACCTCGCCCGGAGCATCCGGTTCCGGTTCTTCGACAATCCCGTCATCCTGGCCGCTCGAGAGCTGGTCTATGCAGGAGTCCGTGAACATCTTCAGTACCTCGATGGGCATCCGGACGCGACCGACTACGCACAGCGGGTCGAGGCCTTGATGGCGAGCCCCGAGCCCCTGATCCGGCTCCTGGTCCAGCGCATCGGAACCAAGAGCTCCGGGTTGGAGCCGATGCTGGAGGTGCTCACCCGGCGCTACTACAAGATCCGCACACTGGAGGACGTCCGCGCCTTCCGGCTCCAGGATCGTCAGGTTGTGACGGGTGCCTTCGAGCTGGCCGGCAAGCGTCTGCACCTCATCTCGGCCACGGGTGCCCTCTCCGAGATGCCCGCTTGCCTGCTCAGCGTTGCTGGTTTGGCCGCGGCGGTCGCCGATCCGAGCAACCTGGTCGTCGACCTCTACCTTTCGGGCGACGCGTCAGCCGATCCGGACTCGCTCTCCTCGACGCTGGCAGACATGCTGGCCGATGTGCCGGTCCTGGTCCTCGGCCGACGCGTGACTGTCACGATGGGCGACCACACCGGGGCGCATGTCCAGCAGTTCACGTTCCGCCCAGCGCAGGGGCACATGGAGGAGGAGCGCGTCATCCGCGGCATGCACCCGCTAATCGGTCAGCGCCTTGACCTGTGGCGGTTGAAGAACTTCGAAGGCACCCCACTTCCGGCGACCGAGGACACGTACCTCTTCCACAGCGTCGCTCGCGACAACTCCGCCGATGAACGCCTCGTGGCCTTCGCCGAGATCCACGACGTCACCCCGCTGCGGGACAGGTCCGGCAAGGTCGTCGCATTCCCCGCCGCCGAGCGCACGCTCGCCGCCTGCCTGGAGAGCATCCGAGCCGCCCAGGCGCAACGCGGGTCCGCGCGGCGCCTGGACGCCAACCGCATCGTCTTGTACGTATGGCCCCCGATCGAGGTCCCGCTCAAGGAGCTCAGTGGATTCGCCCGTGAGACCGCACCCATGACGGTGGGCGCGGGACTGGAGCAGATCATGATGCTGATCCGACACCGGTCAAAGCCGGGTGCCGAGCCCAAAGAGGTGGCGTTGATCTTCTCCTACCGGCCCGGGGCGGGTGTCGGTGTGAGCGTGACCGAGCCCTCGACGGAGCCGCTGGCACCGCTGGACGAGTACACCCAGAAGGTGCGGCGCTCACGTGCCCGTGGCACCGTCTACCCCTACGAGATCGTCCCGATGCTGACCGGGGCCGGTGGTAGCTTCACCGAGCACGACCTGGATGAAGGCGGTCGGCTCGTGCCGGTCGACCGGCCTGCGGGGCGCAACACGGCGGGGATCGTCGTTGGTGTGGTGTCGACACCCTCCGACCGCTACCCAGAAGGCATGGTCCGGGTCGCATTGTTCGGTGATCCGACCAAGTCGCTGGGTTCGGTTGCGGAAGCAGAATGCGCGCGAGTCATCGCGGCCCTCGACCTTGCCGAGCAGATGGCGGTGCCGGTCGAGTGGTTCGCGCTGTCCTCCGGCGCCATGATCTCGATGGACAGTGGCACCGAGAACATGGACTGGGTGGCCCTGGCTCTGCGCCGGTTGATCACCTTCACGCAGGCGGGCGGCGAGGTGAACGTGGTAGTGGCCGGGATCAACGTCGGTGCGCAGCCCTACTGGAACGCCGAAGCGACCATGCTCTTGCACACCAAGGGCATCCTGGTCATGACACCGGACAGCGCGATGGTCTTGACCGGCAAGCACTCTTTGGACTACTCGGGAGGGGTGTCAGCCGAGGACAATTTCGGAATCGGTGGATACGACCGGGTCATGGGGCCGAACGGGCAGGCGCAGTACTGGGCGCCCAACCTCAGAGCGGCGTGCAGAACGCTGTTCGCCCACTACGATCACGCCTATATTGCCCCCGGGGAACACGTTGGGCGTCGAGCGCTCAGCAGCGACCCACACAACCGTGATGTGCGTAGCTACCCGCACGTCCATCCGTGCAGCGACTTCACGACAGTTGGGGACATCTTCTCCGACGAGGTCAACAAGGAGCGCAAGAAACCGTTCGACATCCGCACGGTCATGCGTGCGGTGGTCGACCAGGACCACGCGGTGCTTGAGCGCTGGGCAGGTATGGCCGACGCCGACACGACGGTTGTCATGGACGCCCACCTCGGTGGTTTCCCGATCACCGTGCTCGGCATCGAGTCTCGGCCGATCCCTCGTCGGGGTTGGTTCCCAGCCGACGGTCCCGACCAGTGGACCGCCGGAACGCTGTTTCCGAGATCATCGAAGAAGACCGCGCGAGCCATCAACGCAGCCAGCGGTAACCGCCCCCTGGTGGTGCTGGCGAACCTTTCGGGGTTTGACGGTTCGCCCGAGTCGATGCGCATGATGCAGCTTGAGTACGGTGCCGAGATCGGCCGGGCCATCGTGAACTTCGACGGCCCGATCGTCTTCTGCGTGATCTCGCGGTATCACGGGGGTGCCTTTGTGGTCTTCGCCGGCGTGCTGAACGACCACATGGAGGTCATCGCCGTCGAAGGGTCGTTCGCGTCGGTGATCGGTGGCGCCCCGGCTGCGGCCGTCGTGTTCTCCCGCGACGTGGCGACCCGAACGTCCGGGGACCTGCGGGTCAAGGCCAAGGAAGTAGCGTTGGCCGAGGCCGACGAGACCGATCGCCCCCACCTGCGCGTCGAGCTGGCCGGCCTGCGCGCCGAGGTGCGCTCCGAGAAGCTCGGTGAGGTGGCTGACGAGTTCGAACAGATCCACAACATCGAGCGGGCGCTGGCAGTCGGATCGGTCCACAAGATCATCGCGGCAAGAGAACTGCGGCCCTACCTGATCGGGGCCGTTGAGCGTGGTCTACGCCGAACCGCCTCCGACACTGCCACCACGGCGGCCCCCTGACCCTGCCCGAGCAGCTCGACAACGGGATCGGGTCCGAGGTGAAGCCGAGTTTCGCTGGGGTGCCGTTGACCACCGGGCCACCTCGTAACCTTCAAGCCCCAATGCCTCAGCGGCTACGAACGTGGGTGGGCCCGGGCGTCCACCGGGAAGGGACCGCGAGTCGGCACCTGCTCCCAACTCCATGGCCATCGGCGACGTTTGGGCTGGTAAGTCGAGTGTGCGCGCCCCGCCAGGGTGCAGCCTTGGATGCTCCGAGCTCACTTCTGCCCAGACCTCAGGGAAGGCCAGCGACCTGGGCTCGACGGCATCACCTTGAGCAAGGACACGAAGTCTCGCGCGCCGATGTCCTTGCTGATGGCGCCCGGTTTTGTCAGCGTGAGATGGTGCCCGTAGATCCCGTCGACCCGGTAAGGGACTTTGCCCGACATCTGGGGGCCGAGCGGGGTCAGTCCGTGCACACCCAGCGGGCCTACGTGGGTGACCTGCGCAACCTGATGACATTCGCGCGCGATCGTGGGATCAGCGACCTGTCGGAGGTGAAGCTTTCAGATCTACGGTCGTGGCTGGCCCACCAGGCCGAGCACGGGGCGGCCCGATCGACTCTGGCGCGCAGAGCCGCCTCGGCCAGGGCCTTCTTGCGCTGGGCGACCCGAACGGGGCTGATCGACGCCGATCCCTCGCTTCGTTTGGTGGCACCCCAACGTGTGAAGACCCTGCCGGGAGTGCTCAAACAGGACGAGATCAGCGCCGTGCTGGACGTGGCCGCGGTTGCCGCTGACGACCGGGACGCAATACACCTGCGAGACCGTGCGATATTGGAGCTGTTGTATGCCAGTGGGATTCGGGTCGGCGAGCTGGTGGGCCTGGACATTGACGATCTTGACTTCGCCTCGAACCTGGTCCGTGTCATGGGTAAGGGAGCCAAGGAAAGGACCGTCCCGTTCGGCGGGCCCGCGGCCAACGCGCTGCAGGGATGGTTGCGACTCGGCCGCCCTCAGGTGGTCACGGCCGGCAGTGGCCTGGCACTGTTCCTGGGCCGACGAGGTGGCCGGGTCGACCCGCGCCAGGTCCGCAGCGCGGTCCACCAGCTGGTGCAACACGTGCCTGACGCCCCAGACGTGGGGCCGCACGGTCTGAGGCACAGTGCGGCGACTCATCTGCTCGAGGGCGGGGCTGATCTTCGGGCTGTCCAGGAGATGCTCGGCCACGCCAGCTTGGCCACCACCCAGATCTACACGCACGTCTCGGTCGAGCGGCTGAGGCGTTCCTACCAGCAGGCCCACCCACGGGCCTGAATTCGAAGTGCTCCACCGTGCCCAGCGGCAGAGGAACGCCCAACCCAAGCCCAACAGCAGGGGAACACGATGCTCAGTCCGGAGACTGCGTGCAGTGAACGCAGGTGGGGGGCTCCCGGTGCCCGGCGTCAGGGAGGGGTATGGCGATCCTGGCCACTGAAGGAACGACAGTGCCGGACCCTGGTCGGTCGGCTCATGAGTTGTGCGCAGTACATGCGAGTGCCCAAAGGTGTGCACCCCACGGCCCACGATCACGGCTGAGAAGGCGCCAGCGGCCGGCCCGTGCTGAGCCTGGCGGGCCCCAGCAGCCAACGGGTCGACGCCGCGGTGTCGCCGTGACCACAGGCTCCAGGTGATGCGAAGCGGCCCATGAGCGCGGGCCGAGGCGAAGCGGCCAGGCCAAACCCTGCGCGGCGCGACCTGGTGGTGCTTGGCGCATTGGTGTCGGCGCGGGCAGCGTTGTCTTTTCGTTTCCGCTGGCGGCGGTGGGAAGGTGACTTGGTCAGAGCTGACCGGTGCCGAGCTGGTCAGGGCGAGCTGGCAGATGAGGGCCAGGCAACAGTTGGACCGCCGCCGCGTCGGACCCGGTCAGGGCATCCATGAGTACGGTCGAGAGGGGACCAGGGGCGTCAAGAGCTCAAGGTTGCCGATCTGGTTACCTCGGGGGACGGCCGGCGAGGATTCCGTGTGGACAAGGGGGCGTGCGCCATATCCCTGTGGACGCCGGTGGTCTAGCCTGTGGCGAGCTCGGCCAGACGCGCGACAGCCTCGTGTAGTACCTCGTCGCGCTTGCAGAACGCGAAACGTACGAGGGTCCGCGCCGCGTCCTTGTCATCACAGAACACTGACACCGGCACGCCGACGACACCGCACAGCGCCGGCATCTGTCGGCAGAAGTCAAGAGCATCACTGACCCCCAACGGTGCGGCGTCGGCGATCACGAAGTACGTGCCTGCCGGCCTGGCCACCTGCAGCCCGGCAGCGGAAAGTCCGTCACAGAGCAGGTCGCGTTTGCCCTGCAGTGACGCCGCGAGCTCGTGGTAGACGTCGTCACCCAGGCCGAGTGCCACGGCCACAGCCGGCTGAAACGGTCCGCTCGCCACGTAGGTCAGGAACTGCTTAACCGTGCGAGCCGCGGCCACGGCGTCTGCGGGGCCGTGCAGCCAGCCGACCTTCCACCCGGTGGCCGAGAAGGTCTTGCCCGCCGAGGAGATCGTGATAGTCCGGTTCGCCATCGAGGGCAGGGTCGCCACCGGAATGTGCGCCGCACCGTCGAAGACAAGGTGCTCGTAGACCTCGTCGGAGACCACCCACGCGTCATGCTCACGGGCCAACGAGCAGATCAGGTCCAGCTCGGCCCGGCTGAACACCTTGCCGGTGGGGTTGTGCGGGGTGTTCAGCAGGACCAGGCGGGTTCGCGAGGAGAACGCGGCGCGCAGCGAGACCTCGTCCACGGCAAAGTCGGGAAAGCGCAACACGGATGTTCGCCGGACGCCGCCGGCCAGGGCGATCGTGGCGGCATAGCAGTCGTAGTACGGCTCGAAGGTCACGACCTCGTCACCGGGCTCGCACAGACCCAGGATCGCTGCGGCGATCGCCTCGGTAGCCCCAGCAGTGACCAGGACCTCGCGAGCTGGATCCAGCAACAGCCCGTAGAACCGCCTCTGATGCTCGGCAATCGCGGCCAGCAGCTCGGGAACACCGGCTCCCGGCGGATACTGGTTACGCCCTGAGTTGATCTCGTTGATGGCGGCCTCGAGCATCTCGTGCGGGCCATCGGTGTCCGGGAAGCCCTGCCCCAAGTTGATCGCGCCTGTGCTGCGCGCCAGCTCGCTCATCTCGGCGAAGATCGTGGTTCCAAAGCCCCGCATGCGGGCAACGAGTGGATTTCCCATGCCCGGCAGGCTAGTCGTACGATGAGCACACCACAGGTTCGCCCTCGGGCAGATCGGTGGAATTCGCGCGTCTGCTTACGTCATATGACGGGTGCGCACCACCGCAGTCCCGAGTCTTCGGGCGGGGTGAGCTCGCAGACGCCAGGCACGAGAATGGCAAATCCGCCGGCCTCGTGGATAACTGGAACGAACGAAAGCGAGACCACGGCATGGCCGTCGTCACCATGCGTCAGCTCCTTGAGAGCGGCGTCCACTTCGGGCACCAGACCCGTCGTTGGAACCCCAAGATGAAGCGCTTCATCATGACCGAGCGCAATGGCATCTACATCATTGACCTGCAGCAGTCGCTGACCTACATCAACGACGCCTATGAGTTCATCAAGGAGACGGTCGCCCACGGCGGTACCATCCTGTTCGTCGGCACCAAGAAGCAGGCTCAGGAGCCCATCGCCGAACAGGCGACGCGCGTGGGCATGCCGTACGTCACCTACCGCTGGCTCGGTGGCATGCTCACCAACTTCCAGACGGTCAGCAAGCGACTTTCCCGGTTGAAGGAGCTCGAGGAGATCGACTTTGCCGATGTCGCGGGTTCTGGTCGGACCAAGAAGGAGCTCCTCGTGATGAAGCGCGAGAAGATCAAGCTTGAGAAGACGCTGGGCGGGATCCGGGACATGGCCAAGATTCCCTCGGCCGTGTGGATTGTCGACACCAAGAAGGAGCACCTCGCGGTCACGGAGGCGCGCAAGCTCAAGCTGCCGGTCATCGCGATCCTGGACACGAACTGCGACCCCGATGAGGTCGACTACAAGATCCCGGGCAACGACGACGCGATCCGTTCTGTCACCCTCCTCACGCGCGTGGTAGCCGACGCCGTGGCCGACGGCCTGATGGCTCGCGCCGCAGCCCGTGGCGGCGGCGAGGTCGTCGAGGACGGCACGGTGGCTGTTGACGAGCCGATGGCCGAGTGGGAGCGCGAGCTGCTTGCTGGCAAGGCCGCCCCTGCTGCTGAGGTCCCTTCCTCTGAGGCCATCGAGGCTCCTGCTGCTGAGGTCCCTTCCTCTGAGGCCATCGAGGCTCCTGCTGCTGAGGTCCCTTCC
>Ga0209890_10000065_pt1 | contig 48544 bp, 31 predicted proteins | sample OrgsoiDNA2013049_FD_185799 | JGI IMG/M metagenome (GOLD analysis project Ga0209890, IMG submission 185799) | Permafrost soil microbial communities from the Arctic, to analyse light accelerated degradation of dissolved organic matter (DOM) -... | ecosystem: Environmental > Terrestrial > Soil >... | reverse complement strand
CGGGAGAATTCAGCACAGGTTGCTCGTCTCGGCAGACCAATGTGGGACCTACTGATCAAGAGTTATGAGAAGTTGCCATCGTCAAACACCAGCAGAAACTCCGCGCCGTCGGGATTCAGTCCCTGGATGGAGTGTGGAATCCCGATGGGAAAATACCAGGAGGTCGCCTTCTGTCACATCGGCGACGAAGCTCTTGCCATCCAGATCAATCGCCGTGATGCAGGCATTGCCGTACACCGGTAGTTCGCGAACCGTGACTTCTCGCGACCATCCACCTTCTTGCATCCGCTTGTGAGAAATACCGCATGGATATTTGAAGGTCCGCACACCGCCTGCGTCGCTGGGTGGCCGCAAGAAAGAGTCAGGGTTCTGGGTATCCAGGGCCGGACTGCCTGGACCGGGAGCGCTCGTGCTTCGATCGCCCTTCGTCGGGTAAGGATGCTGTTCCTGCGCCGCCAAGTCCGTCGTGGACACCCAGGACGCCACGCCTCGAATACATGTCTTTCTTCGCATCGTCACTCATGAGTCCTTCCTTTCGGAACACCAGTCAACGGAGAGATTCGGGTTCCAACTCTCTTGAGATCGCAAAACGATAAGGCGGTCACCGCGCGCGTGTCAAATTTTTATGTCACACGTGCGTACACAACGAACGAATCTGCTCCCGAACTGCAGCCGAAAACGAGCATTTCGCCATACCGTTGCCTTGCTCGCAAACTCTAATGGTGATAGCGTCAGAAAAAACGATTGAGGGAGTAACAGAGAACATGGACAAAGTCTCGCACCGTCGCTGGATATACAGTTCTGTCGCGCTGATCGCTTTATCTTTTACGATTGTGAAGGCACAGTCTTCCGAAGCTCATGGTAGTGACGCTGCAAGCGTTCCAAGGCCTCCTCCGCAGATTCATGCGCTCAAAGTGACCCTGCTCTCAACCATGTTGGTGGGCAATACAACGGGACTGGGCGAGTGGGGGTTCTCGGCGTTGATCGAGGCCGATGGTCATCGCATTCTCCTCGACACAGGAGCCCATCCCGATACCGTGCTGCAAAATGCGCACGACTTGAAGATTGACCTGTCCGACGTTAAAGAAGTGATCCTTACCCACAATCACTGGGATCATGTCAGCGGGCTGATGACTCTCCGCAAGGAGATGATGAAAAGAAACCCAGCGGCATTGTCGGTCGTTCATGTCGCACGGGGTATTTTCTACAGCAGACCTGGACCGCAAGGCGAAGAGAACACGATGATTGCATTAAAGAAAGAGTATGAAGTGACGGGAGGGAAGTTCATCGAACATGAAGACGCGGGGGAAATTTTTCCGGGCGCGTGGCTGACCGGTCCGGTGCCCCGTAAATATCCGGAACACAACTGGAGCAGCACCGGGAAAGTGCAGACCCCGGCGGGCTTGGTTGAGGACACAATTCCCGAGGATCAATCACTCGTGCTCATCACGCCGGAAGGACTGGTTGTGGTAACCGGCTGTGGGCACGCCGGAATCATCAACATCCTGACGTTTGCCCGAGATGAATTCCCTAACCAGCCAGTACAGGCGATCATCGGCGGACTTCATCTCTTCCCTTTGAGCGATGAGCGGCTGGATTGGACTGCTGAAAAGCTGAAAGAATTCAAGGTGGCGAATCTGATAGGCGCCCATTGCACGGGCATCGAAGCGGTGTATCGCATCCGCGAGAGACTCGCTTTACCCCGAGCATCGGTGGTTGTGGGGAGCGTGGGATCGAGCTTTGTCTTGGGCGAAGGCATACATCCCGGTGCGCTAGCCAAGTAATGGCCATACCGAATTTCGGTTACGCCGCGAGGTAGCCCCCATCCACCGGCATGATAGCTCCGGTCACCCAGGACGATTCATCACTCGCCAGGTACACCGCCAGCCCTGCAATATCCTCCGGTTGGCCGAGCCTGCCGATAGGATGCGCTGCGGTTCTGTCTCGGCGAACCGCTGCAGGATCGACGGCCTGCCCAAGAATCTTGGCCGTCAGTTCGGTCTCTACGAACGACGGACAAATGGCATTGACCCGAATCTTTTCGTGTCCGTGATCGATGGCCATGCTTTTCGTCAATTGGACCACGGCCCCCTTGGACGGAGCGTAGGCTGCGCGGTTCGGGGCGCCGACAACTCCGAGCGTGGACGCCACGTTAACAATGGAACCGCCGCCCATCTTTCTCATGTGCGGCAACGCGGCCCGAGAGAGCAACCAAACTGCGCGAACGTTGACATTGAAAGTGTGATCCCACTGTTCTTCGGTGATCTGCTCTGCGTTCCCGATATGTAACACCCCGGCGTTGTTCAGCAAAAAATTCAGTCCGCCAAAGCGGCTCACAGTGTGGTCTAGCAAGCGACCAATCTCATTCGCATTACAAACGTCGCTTGCGATCGGAAACGCAAGATCGCCGATTTCGCGCGCAACTTCTTCAACGCGATCCTTTCGCCTGCCGACCAGCGCCATTCGCGCTCCTTCCCTGGCCATGGCTATCGCGCATGCGCGTCCAATACCACTGCCCGCACCAGTAATGATCCCAATCTTGCCTTTCAGACGTTCGTTCATGACAAATTAGTTTAGCCGAACGCACTCGGATAGGACGTGACTGTATCAACACTCGCTTACACGGTCGTTGACAGTGACCCCGCCAGTAAGGTAAATGACAATCCAGCGTGCTGCGCTTTCTTACGCAACGCAAAACCTAGTCAGGAGACCCTGGTGCAAAATGAGGAAGAAGATCTGGATATCGATTGCAGTATTCGTGGCACTGGCATCAGTTCTTGTCGTCAACCCCTTCAGAGTGAGTGCCAACGACGCTGCTACTTTGGTCCCTCTGCCATCGATCCCAATGTTCTCTACAGAAAACATCGGACGCCAAGGCCATTTCTATGTGGGTGGGAAATGGGTGGGAGAACCAGGTAAGGAAAGAATGCGCGGCGCCATGTACGTCGAGGTGTGGGAGCCGAAGACGATCCGGCACCAGTATCCGATCCTATTCATACAAGCAGGTGGAGGTCAGACCAGCATCGCCTTGTTGCAAACACCAGACGGGAGGCCGGGCTGGGCTTATGATTTCGTGAACCATGGTTATACCGTTTACATGATGGATTTTCCGGGTCGTGGTCGTGCAGCTTACATTCCGGGCTCGGACGGTGACTTGATTCCGCCCCGCACAGGAGCGTTGATGGAGGAAGTTTGGACTGGCGGCCACCCGCCCACGAATCCGCAGCGCAGTTGGCCGCAAGCGAAGAAGTACGCGCAATGGCCGAGCGACTCTCCCAACAAAGGCAAAATTGGCGACCCGGTGTTTGATTATTTTGCCAAAACCGAGCTCGGGTTTCCGTCGGCCGACGACATGGAGCAGATTTCCGCGGATGACCTCGTGCAATTGGTCGATTTGATCGGTCAACCGGTCATTTTGCTTCTGCACTCGAGGCTGGCAACCTCTGGCTGGCTGCTCGCAGATGCCCGGCCCAAACTCGTCAAGGGCATCATCGCGGCCGAGCCTTGGGGCCCGCCCATTGAGAACATGGAGCTAGACGCCAAAGGTCCGGGGCACATATGGGGTCTGACCAATTTCCCGATCCATTATGATCCGCCGATCAAAGAAGCGTCCGAATTACAAACCGTTCGCCAGGAAAAGGCGGATGGACCGGACCTAGATCCATGCTGGATCCAGAAAGAGCCTGCGCACAAACTCATCAACCTGGAGGGCATCCCGGTCCTCAATGTTTCCGCAGAGGCAAGCTATCACCGTCCCTACGCCCATTGCGTCGCCAAGTGGCTCAACCAAGCAGGGGTAAAGACCACCTACGTCAACCTGGAAGATGTCGGGCTACCAGGAAATGGCCACCAGATGATGTCCGAAAAGAACAGTGCGGGCATCGCGAAGTATTTCATGAGCTGGCTTGATCAGAACGTGCACTGAGCCAGACTGCTCGGAAACAGGGCGGTCTGCTCGTTAGAAATTAATGCGCTGGGAAAGTTGCTGAAATCGTGGATCGGAATGAAGACCGCTGAGTTCTGGGTCCTCTTTCAGAAAGACCATCGAGGTGGATCGATCCTCGTACGCTTTTTGCAGCCAAATCATGGCGTGATCATTCTCGCCAAGTCCGGCATAGACTAGCGCAATCGCATATGCGGGGACATACTGCCCGGTGCGCCCTTCCAAGTCCTGCAGAACCTGTCCCGCCTGGTTCGTGTTTCCAGAGACCGCGTAGACATGCCCGAGCGAGCCCTTGTAACACGCATCGCCTCCGGAGAGGCTCACAGCTTGCTCTAGTTCGGCGATCGCCATTGCGTACAGTTTCTTTTGCTCGTAGGCTCTCCCTAGCCGATAGTGCGTGCGGGGGAAGCCGGGATCGATCTCAATCGCTTTCTTGAGGATTTCGATCGCCTGATCGCCCTTACCTGCAAGCGACAAAGTCCATCCCGCATTGCTGCCGATGATCAGCGAAAGGGGATCGTCCTCCAAGGCGCGGTGTGCCTCGGCAACCGCTTCCGGATACTGGCCCATCGCCACGAGATTCTCGCCGTACCAGGAATGTGCCATGGCATAGTTGGGGTTGCCGGCAAGGGCGCGGTGGAATTCGTTGGTGGCATCAACTGGATTCCAGTCGAAATAGAAATTAATAAAGCCCAAGGTGGCGTGGGCTTCGGCAAGTCCGTCGTCCATTTCCAAGGCTCGCTTCGCGGCTTCCTTGGCGGCGGGGAAAGCCTCCTTCGGCGGCAGCACCGCGTAAAGACCAAGTGTGGCGTAAGAATCCGCGACTCCGACATAGGCTTCCGCAAACGTTGGGTCGAGAGCAATTGCCTGGCGGAAGTATTCCAGGCCCTTCTTCATCCCCTTGTCGGTGCGCTTGTTCCAGAAATATTGGCCCTTGACGTAGGCCTCATAGGCGTCTGGTCTCTCTGTCGAGCGCTTGGTGAGCCGCCTCGTTTCTTCCCCGGTCAGTTTCAAGCTGATGGACTGGGCGACGCGCTCTGAAAGCGCGTCTTCGAGGGAAAAAATGTTGGTGAATTCCCGGTCGAAGGTTTCGCCCCAGAGCTGCACGCCGTCACGCACGCGGATGAGTTGCACGGTTAGACGAACGCGATCAGCCTCTCGTTGAATGCGTCCGTCGAGCACGGCGTCAACCCCTTGCTCCTGGCCGACCGCCTGCGGACTCACATCCTCTCCGGCGTACTTTTGAATGGAACTCGTGGGTCGGACGATGATCTTCCCGGTGTTGCCAAGCCGGGTGATCAAAGCATCGGCCATCCCGAGTCCCAGGTATTGGTCGCCGCGTTTCGCACCCAGCGTTTGGAACGGAAGAACGGCAAGCGAACGAATCGCCGCCGCCCCTTGGACTTGGTTGGCTGCCCCACCACGACGGGCAACTACCCTGGCCCCGATCAATAATGCACCTAGAGCCAGCGCAGCCACGAGCATGCTCCAGCGGGAAATTCGCCTGGAAGCGACGGTTGCTGATCCGGGCACAACTGCTGGGACCTGGTTCGGAGCCGTATTCTCCTCTCCGGTTGATCGAGACTCCTCCGGCCGCAGACGGACCAACATGCTTTCCAGTTCATCGACCTCCCTGACATCAGCGACAAAACGATAACCCCGTCCGGATACCGTCTCGATGTACTTGTGCAAGCCGCGATCGTCGTTCAGGGCCTTCCTCAGGAACGAAACCGTGACCGAAAGATTGCCCTCCTCCACGATCGAGCCGCGCCAAACGGCCCTCAGCAATTCGTCCTTTTCGACAAGATGTCCACTCCTCTCCACCAAGACAACCAGGAGGTCAAACGCCTTGGGGGTCACGGGGACAGGTTGGCCGTCACAGAGGAGGAGACGCTCTGGGGGGTCCAGTTGGAAGGGCCCGAACTCATACAAATGCTTGACAGGAGATCCCATTACAATCAAAAAAAGAAATTCTTAAGATTTCTTTTGGCAATTCCACAAGACTTCCGGCCCCTGAACCACTAGGGTTCCTGCCGCAGCCTTTGGCAACAATGAAACTCCCCCTGGGAGTGGGATTATAGCTCACTTGCGGTCTGGGTAAAACCTGCAAACCAGAGGGGATATTCCACGAGGCAGGTCGGCGGATCGTTGCGGCGAGATGGCCGGCTCCGGCAGGGGCGAATTGGTTGCGGCTTTGAACAGGTGGGGTGTACGATGCGCGGATCAAAAATCCAAATCGGCAATCCCGGGTCATTCGAAAAGTCCTTGAATATTCGCTGTCGCATTTCGCTGAAGGAAAAACGAGGGGGGTCTCATCGTGCGCAATCGAGGTTGGGAAAATCGTGCCGGCGTGTCCGTTACGTTCTTGGCAGTCGTCCTCTTTGCAATTCTACCCCTGGCCGCCCACGCCCAAGTCTCCGGCGCAACGCTCATGGGCACGGTGAGCGATTCAACGGGCGCGGTCATACCCAACGTGCAGGTCTCGATTAAGAACGAGGGCACGGGTGAAGCCCGAACCGTTACCGTCGATTCGGCGGGTTTTTATTCCGCGCCGAATCTGTTGCCGGGCAAGTATGACGTCACAGCTACTGCGACGGGATTTTCCACCACGGTACAGAACGGCGTTACATTGACGGTCGGCGCCCAGCAATTGCTCAATATCAAAATGAAGATTGGCCAGGTCGCTGAAAAAGTTGAAGTGACCGGCGAGGCCCCCTCGATAGAGTTAGCCAGTTCTACTATTGGTGGTTTTGTCGGCCAGGAAGCGGTCGCACAGTTGCCGCTGAACGGACGCGATTGGACGTCCCTAGCCACGCTGCAACCTGGCGTGGATTCGGTCGGGTCCATCCAAGCGAATACCGGTGGTCCAGATCGGCCTCGCCGAGGCTACGGAGTGCAAATGACCATCTCCGGTTCGCGCCCCACGCAAAACAATTACCGCATCGACGGTATCAGCGTGAATGATTATACAAATGGCGGTCCCGGCAGCGTGGAGGGTTCCACGTTGGGTGTCGAAGCGGTTCAGGAATTTTCCGTGCTGACCAGCAACTATTCAGCGGAATATGGACGCACCTCCGGAGGCATAGTCAACGCCCTCACCAAGTCTGGGACCAATCATTACCACGGCAGCGCCTACGAATTTCTGCGCAATAGCGCGCTGGATGCCAAGAACTACTTTGATTCGGGCGGCGGCCCCCTGCCATTCCGCCGGAACCAGTTCGGGGCCTCCATCGGTGGTCCAATTTGGAAGGAGCACACTTTTTTCTTCGGAGATTACGAGGGACTGCGTGAGAACCAAGGTATCACCTCCCAGGTCCCTGTTCCTTCCGCTGCGGGCCGCCAGGGCATTCTCTGTTCGCAACCGCAAGATGGTACGTGCATAAAGCACCAGATTACGGGCGCTGCCAACCCCGATCCGGTGACTGGAATTGATCAGGCGGTCTTGCCTTACCTGGGTTTGTGGGGCCTGCCCAATTTACCCAATGCGACCAATCCGACACTGACTAATAATGGGGACACGGGCACTTACTCGTTTGCCGCGCCTCATATTACATCTGAGAACTTTGCAACAGCCCGTCTGGATCACCGGTTTTCGGACAAGGATAGTATGTTTGGCAGCTACCAATACGACACCGCTACTGCCACGCAACCGGACCCTGCGAACGACGTGCTGGTTGGAAACACAACCGGACGGACCTACGTTGCCCTTGAAGAAACTCACATCTTCAGTTCGCGCCTGGTCAATTCCGCCCGCTTCGGATTCAACCGGTCGCTTCACACTACGCAAGCCTTAAAGGCGATCAATCCTTTGGCCGCAAACCTGGCTTTGGGCGAAAGTGCTGGCGCCGATAACCCGCAAATCGACGTTTCTCCTTATGTATCCATCCAGCCGGGCCTGAACCAAATCGAGCACATCAACTTCTACGGGAATTCGTTCCAAGGGTACGACGACATTTTCTTGACCAAGGGGATTCATTCTTTGAAGATGGGCTTTGCCACGGAGAGAGTCCAACTGAACGCATTCAATCCCGCGCCGTTTGGTGAAATTGTATTCAGCTCGCTATATAATCCCCCTCTCCCGAACCCCCAATTTGGTTTCCTGCAGAATTATCCGAACAACCTCAGTGCGCCGCTCCCCAGCACACCGTTTATTCCCTTCGCTTTTCGATCGAGCATCTTCGGTGGGTACGTGCAAGACGACATACGCTTGCGTCCGACTCTGACGGTGAACCTGGGATTGCGTTATGAGATGTCAACGGTTCCTTCGGAAGCCCGCAGCCACTTGTCGGCCCTGAACAGTCCATTTAACCAGACCTTTCAGAATGCGATCATCGGCCATTCCGTCTTCAAAAATCCGACGCTTCACAACTTCGAGCCTCGCATTGGTTTTGCGTGGGACCCTTTCGGAAATGGCAAGACCTCAGTTCGTGGCGGCTTTGCGATTTTCGACGTTCTCCCGCTCCCCTATTTACTAGGGCAGTTCGGAACGAATGCTGCTCCCTTCACTGAGAATACAACCGCGAGCAGTCTGCCCCCCGGTTCGTTTCCGACGCAAGCGTTTAACATTCTCGTGGCTCAGGGCGCGAATAATCTCGGCCTGCGTGTTCCGTATATTCAGCCCAATCCCAAGCGGAATTATTTAATGCAATGGAACTTGAATCTTCAGCGGGAACTTGCCCCCAATCTCACGGCCATGGTCGCCTACGTGGGATCACGCGGCGTACACATGATCTTCCGAGCCGACGATATCAACACAACGCAGCCGATCAACGGCTTGACACCTCCCTATCTTTGGCCGCTGCCGCCGGCGTCCGGTCAGCTACCAACCCCGACGCTCAGCCCCTCAATCGGTCGAATGGATACCCTGCAATGGACCAACGATTCCTATTTCCACGGCCTCGAAGTGCAAATTGAAAAAAGAATGAGCCACGGACTTCAAGTGCAAGGGAGCTATACCTGGAGCAGAGCCATCGACGGAGGGGATGGCTCCATCGCCAGCGATTCGTTCGTAAATTCAATTCCCAGCCTTTTGTACTTTCTTCCAAGGTACCGCCGCGCTCCATCCGATTTCAGCATCACGCACAATCTGAGTATCAATTATTTGTGGAATATTCCAACTCCAGACTCATGGCAAGGTCCTGCGGCATGGGCAGGAAAGGGATGGCAGTTGGGGGGCATCATGCAGATCAAGAGCGGAATGCCTTTCACTCCGCTGATTGGCGGAGACCCACTCGGTCTTGGAAATACGTCTCCGTTCGCGTATCCGGACCGACTCAAAGGACCAGGCTGTGCATCTCCCGTCCATCCACGCGATGCAGGCGGCTACATCAACATGAACTGCTTTGCTTTACCAGTCGCGACTCCGGCCATCCAAGCTCTTTGCGCGCCGTTCGCGACTGCGCCTGGCACATGCCAGAACCTGCTCGGCAACGGTGGGAGAAACGAAATCTACGGACCTGGCTTGGTCAACTTCGATCTTTCCGCGACTAAAGAAACGAAGCTCCTGGAAAATTTGACCCTGCAGTTTCGCGCGGAGATTTTCAACATTTTTAATCGCGCCAACTTTAACCCTCCCCTAGTCAACAACACGGTGTTTAATTCGGACGGAACCGTGAATGGCCCGGGCGACGGCACGGCGGGCGCTCTCGATTCTACTTCCACCAGCAGCAGGCAAATTCAGTTCGCGTTGAAGCTTATTTTCTGATCGAGCGGTTGCAATCGCGGGTGACCGATAACCGGGGCGGCAAGGATCGAGCCGCCCTAATTGCTTCGTGATATCAACATTTGCGAGACTTATCTCCGCTTAGTAGTCTGGCACCCCAAAGCAATAGGAGTCTGGAAATGTCGTCAGCCGCAGCTTTGAAGCCAGTACCTTTCCTCATCGGCGGGGAATGGATCCAGGACACGTCTTCTTATATAACGCATGTGAACCCGGCCACGGGTGACGTCAACTACCAGGTTTGTGCCGGCACCGAGACCCACATCGACGCCGCCGTGAACTCCGCCCACCAAGCTGCGAGTAAGGCCGGCTGGCGCGGTATGTTGCCGCACAACCGGGCGCAAATCCTGAACCGGATTGCGGATCTGATGATGGAGCGTTCCGACCTCCTCGCCCGGTGTCAAATGCTCGAGAATGGCAAGGTATGGAAGGAATGCAAGAATCAGGTTATAAACGGCGCGGCGACCTTCCGGTACTGTGCTGCCGCCATTGAGACGCTTGGGTCGGAGATCACACCTCCTCGTGGAAATTACCTGAGCATGACGGTTTACGAACCATGGGGTGTGGTCGCGGCGATTACACCTTGGAACTCGCCGATTACCTTGACGTGTAACAAGATCGCGGCGGCACTTGCTGCCGGGAATGGCGTTGTCCTCAAGCCGGCCTCTTACACGCCGACTTCCGGAATTGAGTTGGGACGGATTGCTCTTGACGCAGGCGTACCTCCGGGTGTGCTGAACGTCGTACCAGGTGCGGGAAGCAAGATTGGCGACGCACTCGTCACCCACCCACTGGTGCGTATGATCTCTTTTACCGGGGGGACGGATGTCGGACGAAGGATCTCGGAACTGGCCGGCAAGAAGATCATCCCAGCCGTGTTGGAGTTAGGTGGAAAGTCGCCGCACATCATTTTCGCGGACGCGAACCTGAAGGCAGCGGCGGATGCCGCGACGGTAGCTATCTTCGAAGGAACGGGTCAATCGTGCACCGCGGGATCGCGTCTGTTCGTTGAGCGCAAGGTCTACGACGAAGTGATTTCAATGATCATAGAAAGAGCCCGCGCACTGCGCGTCGATTTGCCGGACGCCCCTGGTGCGCAGCTCGGACCGAGCGCGAGCTTTTCGCAGCGAGACTTTGTCGAGAAGATGGTGGAAGGTGCGCGCAAAGAAGGCGCCGAGATTCTGATCGGAGGCTCCCGGCCATCCGAACCGCGACTGGCAAAGGGTGCGTTCTACATGCCTACAATCGTCAGCGGCATAACGAACAAGTCGAATATCGCTCAGCAGGAAATCTTCGGCCCGGTGCTGTGCGCCATGCCATTCAATAACGAGGACGATCTCATTCAGCAGGCGAACGACACGACTTTCGGTCTGGCTTCGGGGATCTGGACCGCCGATTACAAACGTGCTTGGCGAGTAGCGCGGGCTCTGGAAGCAGGGATGGTTTGGATCAACACCTATAAGCAGTTCTCAACCGCAGCTCCCTTTGGCGGCTTCAAAGACAGTGGACTTGGCCGCGAGAAGGGATTGCAAGGAATCAGAACTTATCAACAGGTAAAGACTTTATTTTGGAGCATGTCCGACACCTTCGATGGCGGCTTCAGTATAGCGAAATAATTCCAGACAGGAACTTATATGCCTAATAGCGAAATACAGTCGGCTCGGGTGAAGCCAAAGTCGAAGGGAGCCGAATACATCACGGAGTTTCTGATCCAACAGAAAGTACCCTATGTGTTCGGTGTATGCGGTCACGGCATCCTCGGACTCCTCGATGGATTGTTCGACCGGCAGAACGAGATCAAAACGATCTCCGTGCACCACGAGGCCGCGGCCGGGTTCATGGCCGAAGCGTATTTTCGCATCACGCATAAGCCCGTGGCCACGTACACCTCGTGCGGCCCGGGTTCGGCAAATCTTATCCTCGCGATCGCAGCCGCCTTCGCCGATTCCTCTGCGATGCTCAACATCACCGGTAACGTGCCCACCGGGCAATGGAACCGCGGTCCGTTTCAGGAGACTGGGAAATACTTTCAGGGTGATTTTGTCAATGTCGTCCGTCCATACGTCAAGCGCAGCTTCCAACCGACCCGGCCAGATATGCTGCCCCTTGCGCTTCGTCAAGCTTTTGCGTTAATGACCAACGGCCGACCGGGACCGGTGAATATCGACGTGCCGCTCAACGTGTTTGTGGAGCTTGTCGACGAGAGCGCGGCGCAACTCGATAATCAGTGGCCGGCCGCAGACTGGACCCGACCAGCAGCCGATCCCGCAGCCGTGGAGGAGGCGATGCGGCTCCTCCAGGGCGCGGAGCGTCCGGTGATCGTTGTAGGACATGGCGTCGAGCTAAGCAGCGCCGAGCCAGAACTACTCATGTTCGCGGAGGCCTTTCGCATCCCCGTCGCGACTACTCCATTCGGGAAGGGTGTCTTCGACCCGCGCCACTCTCTCAGCTTGGGTCCAACCGGTCGTAACGGCTCATACATGGCAAATGCGGCGTGCCGAAACGCCGACGTGATTCTGGCCCTTGGGACGCGATTTGACGACCGGGCCACGAGCGCATGGCTTCCCGGCTTCACTTACAACATCCCACCGAGCAAGCTGATTCACGTCGATATAGACGCGGCCGAAATTGGCCGAAACTTCCGACCGGAGATCGGAATCATCAGCGACGCAAAGCTCTTTTTGCAGCAGCTTCTCGCGGCGCGGCGCACGAACATCGATGGCGGTCGGAATGCGTGGCTCGAACGGATTGCCGGATGGCGGACGCGATGGGAGGAGGCGACTGTGCCGCCGCGCAGCTCGGAGGCAATCCCGATTCGGCCGGAGCGCGCCGTAGCCGACTTGCGAAAGGTCGTGCCGGCCGACGGCATTGTGCTCGCCGATGTCGGTATCCACCACAATTGGCTCGTCTGCGAATACGAGGCTTGGAAGACTCGCACCTTCCTCCAAACCTGGGGTTTTGCCTCGATGGGGTTCGCGGTAGCCGGTGCACTTGGCGCCAAGCTGGCTGCACCCGATAAGCCTGTCCTCTCGCTCTGCGGAGATGGTGCATTCATGATGAACGCGAGCGCCGTGCTCACCGCCGTCGAGTACCAGATTCCAGTAGTTTGGCTGGTATGGAACAACTTCGGTTATTGCGCCATCCGGGATCAACAGCGCGGTTACTTCGGCAAAGACCGGGAGATAGCAACGAGCTTTACCGACGTGAATGGGAATCTTTTTTCTGCTGACTACGCGATGATGGCCCAGTCCATGGGAGCCGTGGGGCAAACGGTCGAGAAGCCGGCTGACCTCGCCCCGCAGCTCGAAGCGGCGATTGCATCCGGGCGGCCGACCGTTCTCGACGTACGCATCGACCGCGAGGTGCGCCCCCTGGCAACAGGGAGTTGGGATCTTCCGCCGATCCCTCATCCAATGCCGAACTTTGGGTGGGGCGAAGACGAATGACGGCAATCGGAACATCGCCGATCCGGAAGCTCTCATCTTTTTCCCAAACATTCCTACCTCATCGCTCGCGAAGTGAGGGATGAGGGACGAGTACAGAGCATTAGCGCAAAGAAACAAAATATGACAACTGGACCAGTCATCGGCGTTGCAACGTCATCGGCGAAGCAACTCGTGACCGTCAAGATAGGTTCGCTGTGGTCGGGCAAACGTTTTTACATTGCCGCGTTGTTGTTCCTTAACCTTTTCATCAACTTCATGCACCGCATTAATCTGTCGGTCGCCGCACCCGCTATTGCGAAGGATTTTCGGTGGGACGCGGGAAAGATGGGCCTGCTTTTTTCTTCTTACCAGTGGACATATTGCCTCTTTCTTTTGCTCTGGGGTTGGATGGCCGATCGAATTGGGACGCGCTGGGTCAACGGTTTGTCAGTGACGATCTGGTCGATAGCGGGAATGCTAACGGGTGTAGCCGCAACTTTTGGGAGCATGTTAGCGACTAGATTGGCTCTGGGGGCCGGTGAGGCGGCTTCGTTTCCAACTTCAGGTAAGGTCGTCAGGCAATGGTTCCCGGCTAGTGAACGCGGACTTGCGACCGCAATCTTCAACGCCGGTACATTCGCTGGACCGGCATTTTCTGCGCCCCTGGTAGCGTGGCTGTTGCTGAAAGAGGGTTGGCGGGTGTCGTTTATGATTACGGGGTCCGTGGGCTTTGTTTGGGTGCTTTTGTGGCTGAACTTTTTTCGAAGCCCTTCCGAATGTTCATGGCTGCCCGAGGAAGAGCGAAATTACATTTTGGCCGAAACGGACTCCCCGACGAAGGCCGCTAACCCACCCAAAGGCACTTTGCTTCGGCTCCTGGGTCGGAGAACCATGTGGGGTCTGTTCTTGACCCAGGGATGCTGCGCATACACCATGCTTCTGTTCCTTTTTTGGCTACCTTCCTATTTGGTCCAAGCACGCCACATGTCGTTGGTGAAAGCCAGTTGGTTTACCTCTGTGCCTTACATCGTTGCGGTGGTGTTGGGATTGCTTGTCGGGAAACTAAGTGACAGTGTCCTGACCCGCGAAGCGATAAAACAGGGTAAACGCCGGACATTGCTGATCGTCTTTATCTTGCTGTCCGGCGCGGTTCTATTGACCAATATGATCGTTAATGAATATCTGCTCTTATTGCTAATTTCAATATCCTTGGCGTGTATCTCCAGCGCACTGTCATTAAATATTGCCCTGACCAATGATCTGGTGTGGAATCCACAGATGGTGGGCATCGCCACGAGTTTCTTGATCTTGGGTGGCAACATCTTTGGATCGTTAGTGCCAATTGCCACCGGATATATTGTTAAATGGACCGGCAGCTTCGATATCGCATTTTATTTGGCAGGGCTTCTGTTGTTCGTGGCAGCCATGATTTGCTTCACGATGACGCGCAGGCCGCTCAGTTTCGACGAAAATGTAACTTGACAAAACGGCAGGACGAGAACACCTGCTTCTTGAGTTTGACAAGAGAAGGCAGCAGATATATGCGCTTGGGCGAGGGTGCGGTTGAAATCGGAAATCCCGGTTACTAGGAATTCACATGAACACTCATGCCAAGGAGTCCTGGTCCTTAAGGATGGTGTCACCCTTAGAGCCGGGGATTGTATGTGTCGACATCGATCGAATGCTCGATTTTTATACCGAAGTTTTAGGACTTAGGTTTGTGACAGACGCTGAAGCATCTCCAGAAATGAGCGCACAGTTTGGAGCGGCACCGAGCGGCTTTAGGATCGTTCGTTTGCAAACCCCCTATGGGGAAAGAATTAAGCTGGTTCAGCCGAAGAAAGTGTTTCTCAAACAAAATCAGGTTCCCGAATGGGTTTTTGAGCGTCAGGGCATAACTTATATCACCTTTGTCATCGTTGATGTCCAAGAGGTCGCGACGCGATTAAGAAAGCACGGAACTGAGTTGATGAGCAAAGAGCCTGTCAAGATTCGCGAGGGGATCACCGCGATCTTCGCACGGGATCCGGAAGGTAACTTCATTGAATTCGTAGAATACGCAGATCTCGCGTCTTATCGGCCTGACCTTTTCAGATGGCACCAATTTTTTTAGGGTGTGATGGGACCGTAGCTTCTGCCTCGGGATTGGCGTGCAAACCGGACGTATTTTGAAGGAGAGCCTTGACCACGACGAGTCCGACTGCAGTATCTCTCCCTTCTCCGCCTGCGGCGGCGACCGACTCCAATGCGAAGCCTTTTTATGCCACCCTGTGGTTCCAGGTATTGGTGGCCATGGCGTTGGCGGTGGCACTGGGCTATCTCAGCCCCGCCAAGGCGGTCTCTATGAAACCGCTCGGGGATGCTTTCATCCGGCTTATCTCGATGGTGATTACGCTGATTATTTTCTGTACGGTCGTCTCTGGCATCGCGGGCATGGAAGACATGCGCAAGGTCGGCCGAGTTGGCGGCAAGGCTCTTTTGTATTTCGAAATCATCTCGACTCTAGCGCTGGTGGTGGGGTTACTGGTCGGGAATTTGGTGCAGACCGGGCGCGGCTTTAACGCTAATCCAGCCACACTCGACGCCCATGAAGTAGCTGCCTATGCCGGCCAGGCGAAAGCGCAGAGTTTCACCGATTTCCTGATGCATATCATCCCCAACACTATCGTGGACGCGTTCGCGAAAGGCGATATCTTGGAAGTTCTGTTCGTGGCGCTCCTGTTCGGATTCGCAATGTCTGCCGCCGGCCCACGATGCAGGCCGCTTGTGGATCTGGTTGAGGCGTTGATGCGAGCCGTATTCAGAATCGTCGACATCCTGATGCGGTTTGCCCCGATTGGTGCGTTCGGGGCCATGGCCTTCACGGTGGGAAAGTACGGCATCGCCTCGCTCGGTCCATTGGCCAAGCTTATCGTGACCTTCTATGTAACCTCCATTCTTTTTGTGCTGTTGGTGATGGGCGGAGTGGCTCGGGTGGCCGGGTTCGGCATTATCAGATTTCTCTTCTATATAAAGGAAGAGATCCTGCTGGTTTTGGCTACAAGTTCATCCGAGACAGCGCTGCCCACATTGATGGAGAAAATGGAGGGACTGGGTTGTTCGAAGTCGCTTGTCGGCCTGGTGGTTCCGACCGGGTATACCTTCAATACCGATGGCACTAGTATTTATATGACCTTGGCTGCGCTCTTTGTTGCCCAAGCCACGAACACCCACTTGAGCCTGTTACAGCAAGTAACCATCTTAGGTGTGGCAATTCTGACTTCGAAGGGAGCGAGCGGCGTGCAGGGTGCGGCTTTTATCGCCCTCGTAGGCACGCTCATGGTGATTCCCGGCATCCCGGTTGCCGGCATGGCTCTGATTCTCGGCATTGACCGTTTTATGAGCATGTTTCGAGCCTTGGTTAACATGATCGGCAACGGGGTTGCCACTCTGGTGGTGGCTCGTTGGGAGAACGAACTTGATCGTGAGACGCTACAGCGGAATCTCGGGTGATGTCCGGATCTCGCGCGTCAAAACAAGTCTGGCCGAATTCGATGGAGTGAAGGTGACTATGGATATGAGGAAGACAGTGCTATCTCGTCGTGCCCTGTTGACTCAAGCTGCCCCAGTGCTTGCAGGGAGTCTGGTGGCCATCTCTCCCACCCGTCTCGTGCTCGCTCAGGAGAAACCTCCGTTAAGCGTTTCCTCCGATCCCGCTAACGAAAAAATCTGGAACGGCGAGTACTGGGCTAAGAAGGGCGACCTCTCGCTCTACATCTTTCGCAAGAGGCTGGGAGCACCGAAGCCGGGGGAGACGGCAAAGCCCATTGTTTTTCTGGCACACGGTTCTTCTGTTTCGTCACGCCCTAGTTTTGATCTGACGGTTCCGGGTCACGGAGATTACTCGCTGATGGATCAGTTTGCAGAATATGGCTTTGACGTCTGGACCATGGACTTCGAGGGCTATGGCAGGTCCGCGATAGGGCACGGCAATTCCGATATCGCTTCCGGGGTGGAAGATTTGAAGATCGCTTCCGAAGTAATCGCTCGCGAGACCCGGCAAACGCGCTTTCACCTCTACGGAGAGTCTAGCGGCGCGCTGCGGGCCGGCGCCTTTGCGATGGCGGAGCCCGAATGTGTGAACCGGCTCGTTCTAGTGTCATTTACCTGGACGGGGCAGGGCTCGCCAACGCTCTCGAAACGCGCCGAATCGGTGGAATACTATCGCACCCACAATCGGCGGCCGCGCAATCGAGATATGATCCGCAGCATTTTCACACGAGACAAACCGGGCACGTCGGACCCCGCCGTGGCCGAGGCTATGGCGGATGCGGAATTGAAGTTAGGCGACAGCGTTCCCACTGGAACCTATCTGGATATGACGACGAAACTGCCAATCGTCGACCCTACGAAAATCTTGTCTCCGGTGCTTATTGCTCGTGGGGAATACGACGGCATTGCAACCGAGGAGGATCTGCTGAACTTCTTCCGGAAGCTTCCCGTACCGGACCGTGAATTTGTGGTCCTTGCGGGCGTGTCCCACTCCGTTGCTCTCGGCCTGAATCGGCATCAATTCTGGCATGTCGTGCGCGCTTTCGTTGAGATGCCTGAGCGCAGGGATGTCCAAAACCCGAAATGAAGGTGGCAGGCTAACTCACTTCCCGTGCAGAGGCCAAGGCTAGCGGTCAACCGCCCACCACTGGCCGCACTGTCTAAAGTAAGAAAAAACCGCCCGTGTACCTGATCGGCCTTTTCGAGCAAGTTGCCTGTAGGTTGCGGCGAGCGCCATATGGCGATGATCCATGCTGACCAAGGCGACCTTCAGGAGGCACTGGCGACCGCACGGCGCGCCCATTCCATCGGGCCATGGTTGCCCGAAACGATTGGCGTTCTTGCCGCCCTCCTGCGGCGCAATGCAGACGACGCGGAGTCACAGTCGCTCGCGAAGACACTTGGCTCAGGCGAGGCCCTCGGGGATGCGCGCGCACACGCGCTCTTTCACTTTCTCTGCGGAGAAGTGGACGAGGGAGCCGATTGGGCGGAAAAAGCGATCAAAGAGCATGACCTGTCCATGATGATTTATCTCCGCTTTGTGGTCTGCAAAGAGCTGAGACTGAGCCACCGCTGGCCAGAGATCGCGCGGATGGTCAACCTGCAGCAGCCCTGACGGGCAATCCAGACGTAGTCTCTCCCAGTTCGGCAAATTGCGGCCTGAGCAATCCGAGGATCGAGGCGTTCGATATAATTCCTGCTCTATGGAAACCGGTCTTAGGAATCGTGTTGCGATCCTTGCCGCCTCCAGCCAGGGAATTGGACGGGCGGCGGCGCATGGGTTTGCCTCTGAGGGATGCCGCATCGCCATGTGTGCGCGCAACCAGACAGCGCTCCGGCAGACGGCGGAGAAGATTCAACAGCAGTATGACGTTCCGGTGTTAGCGGAAGCTTTCGATGTGACCGACGCGGGAGGGGTGCGTGATTTCGTCCGCGCCGTGGTGTCCCGCTTCGGCTCGGCCGACATTTGTGTCACGAACGCTGGCGGACCTCCGGCGAAGGGATTTCTTGCCACGAATCATGACGACTGGCGCAAAGCGCTGGACCAGAATTTCTTGAGCGCAGTGCATTTCGCGCACGAAGTGATCCCGCACATGCAGTCCAAACGCTGGGGGAGAATCATCACCATCACATCCATAACGACTAAGCAACCAGTACCGGACTTGGTCTTGTCCAATGCGGTGCGGACTGCGGTGGTCGGCCTGGTGAAGAGTCTGGCGAACGAGTTCGGCAAAGACGGCATCCTGGTAAATAATGTGGCCCCGGGTTATACGGCGACCGATCGTTTGAAGGAGTTAGCGAAGAGCCGCTCGGCAGCGACACAAAAGAGTGAAAAAGATATCTACGACGCCTGGGCGGCGGAATCCGCGCTAAAGCGCGTCGGCCAGCCAGAAGAGGTTGCCGATGCCATCGTGTGGCTGGCGTCGGAAAGAGCGTCGTTCATTACCGGACAGACCATCCTGGTCGACGGTGGCGCGTACAAGGGCCTTTAGAGAATTTTTCGGCAGAGCTATACACCTCCAAATCCTATTGCCAAGCTAGGCTTTTTTTTAGTACTCTTGGCGAACCCAATCTCACGCGGGAGTTGTGGATCCAAAATACCAAACGCTGCTAGCATGCGCTTCCGCATCGGCAGAGGTAGGCCGTGTCATTCGTGCCCTTCTAGCCCGATGATGGACGACATTTTTTCATGCGGAGTTTGCTGTTAAATCATTGGCTTTTTATGCAACTATTCAGCAACAAAACGGGAGTAGTGTATGCGGAAATTGGTAGCGAGTCTGGTTTTCTTCGGTGTTCTGCTGGGAGTATCGGTGATTCAAGTTCTCGCCCAAGGCGGCGCAACGGGCGCCATCAGCGGAGTGGTTCAGGACCCTAGCGGTGCGGTGGTACCCAACGCCGAGGTTCGGATCGTCAATCAACAAACCGGTGTGTTAACCCGCGCCCTGACCACCGATTCGAACGGTGCCTTCACCGCGCAACTTCTGCCCGTAGGGATTTACGCCATTAGCGTGAAAAGCAGCGGGTTTGCCGAAGAAACGTTTTCGGGCGTCGATGTCCGCATCACGGAAACCACCCGCATCACCGCGAAGCTGCGTCCGCAGGTTCAGCAACAGAAGATCGAAGTTCAGGCGGAAGTGCAGCAGGTGGAGACCTCGACTGCTACTACGGGTCAGGTAATTGACCCCGAAACGATTCGCAGCCTTCCCCTGGCGACCCAAAACTTCCAGCAACTTTTGACACTCTCAGCCGGTGCGCAGCAGACCAATTTGAACTCGTCCACGCAGTTGGGCCGCGGCGACGTTCGAATCGATGTGAACGGGCAGCGTGAGGACAACAATAACTACCTGATTGAAGGCATCAGCGCCACCGACTACAACGTCGCCGAGTTGACCACCACGCCGCTCCCCAATCCTGACGTCGTCGAGGAATTCAAGGTCCAGACGTCTCTTTACGATGCCACTCAGGGACGCAATGGCGGCGGCAACATCAACGCCATCCTCAAGTCGGGAACGAAGACCTTCCACGGGGATGTGTACGAATTTTTCCGCAACACCTCTCTGGATGCGAATGACTTCTTTCTGAAAGAGAGTCAGCTTAGCAACGGACAGGCGAATACGCGTCCGGTCATTCAACAGAATATCTTCGGCGGAAGCCTGGGAGGGCCCATCGGTCGAGAGGCCAAGCTCGGATTCTTCTTTGCGAATTATCAGGGAACCCGGCAGCGTAGCGGCGATTCAGCCGGAACTTTCATCAGCACGTCGATTCCGATTATTCCAGCCAGTCTGCGCAGTCTGTCTGCAACTCAACTGGCCGTGGCTCTCGGTGTTCCTAGCATCGATCCCGTCGCCTATGCTTTGCTGCAGGTCAAGAGCAACCAGTTTGGGGCTCCCGCCAATGGATACTTGTATCCGGCTTTGTCGGGAACTCCGATGGCTTCTGGATCGTTCGCCGTGAGCGAACCCGGTAAGTTCACCGACAACCAGTTCACCGCGAATTGGGATCGCGAGTTCCGGAATTCCAACGACAAGATTTCAGCTCGTTTTTTCTACACAAATTTTCAGTCGGACCTGCCGTTCGGCGCGGGGGGTCTGCAAGCTTCGCTCGGGGCCGCCGCGAGTTCTTCGGATCTCAATTTTCCCTATCAGATTCCCGTGCACGACCGCTTCTTCAGCGTTTCCGAGACGCACTTGTTTTCTCCGAAGCTGGTGAACGATTTCCGCTTCGGTTATGTGCGCATCAACAACAGTGGCATAAACGTCGACCCGGTAACCGCGACGGATGTTGGTATTAACCGCCCGACCAATAATCTGACCAGTAGCATCTACAAATTCACCTTCGCGAGTTCCGGTTTCCAGTTTGGTCCCACACCCCCGGCTAACCAGTTCCAGGTACAGAACAACTTCGATTTTGTGGAGACCTTAAGCTGGATCCACGGCAATCACAGTCTGCGCTTCGGTGGCGAGTTCACGCCCGCTAATCTGAACAAGAAATTTCCGCAGGTGTTCAATGGCCAGCTCTTCTTCACCAACACAACCGGCCCCTCGCTGTCTGATTTCCAGAACTTTTTGCAGGGGTCTCCGGAGTTCAGTTTTGGAGGCGGCGGCGTCTACAATCACACTTACCGCGAGAAGAACTACGCCGTTTTTGCTCAGGACGATTGGAAACTACGCCCCGATTTGACCGTGAATCTCGGCTTGCGCGCGGAATTCATGGGTGCATGGAAGGATAACGATTGCCATATCGGAAATATTGAATCCAGCCTGACCAAGTCTGGGACCTTCCCGTTCATCTACCCTAGCTGCGTAAATAAATTGGGTGTCCCGGGTCTCACCGGAAACGCCGCCGGTTCGACTTTCGGAAATAGTGTGTCCACCGGACTCGGGCCACGGATTGGGTTTGCCTGGGACATAGGCGGAAAACACAACACCACGCTGCGTGCCGGCTATGGAATCTACTACGTCAGGGAAGACATTGGCGCGGTGGACCAATTGAGCTTCCAGGCTCCGTTCCTTCCGATTGCATTCTTTGGAGGCGCTGCGGGGAGTCTTGCTAACTTCTTCACCGGAACCCCTGCTACCAATCCCAACGCGCTGCCCGCGGCTGGAGTCCTGTCGGCGACCTACCTGCCCTGTCTGGCGCAGCTTACGAGTTTCCCTGACACCAATGGCGCGGCCACCTACGGCGGTTGCACCGGGCCGGGCACAGACTCTACACAAAATCTGTTCGTCCTCGAAGTTCCTCATCATTTTCAGGTTCCCAGCACGCAGCAATGGAATTTGACGCTGCAGCGGGAACTCCCTAAACAATGGATACTTGAAATTGGGTACGTGGGAACCAGGGGCACTCATTTGCGCAACACGCGTGACGCGATTCAGTCGCTGAATGCGTCACCCTCAAATCCGGTTGTTGTTAAAGACGTCAATGGCAACAGCTATTCCATCACGACGAACACATTCGCCAACGCGATCGCCAGAACGCCCACTCCAGGATTGAACGGATATTCCGGTTACCAGATATTCGCGAACGATGCGTACTCGATCTACCATTCGTTGCAGACTACCTTGTCGCGCCGCTGGAGCCGCAACTACGTACAGATTGCTTACACCTTCTCCAAGAACATCGACGCGACTTCTTCGGGCAACACGGCTTTCAACACCGCTTACAACAGCGAGACTACGGTCAATGCATCGCGGGGTCTTTCGGATTTCGACCGGCCGCATCGTCTAACTGCTACTTATGTTTACGATCTGCCGATCTTCACTCACAGCTCCGGTCTTCTCCGCGCAGCATTTGGAGGATGGAGCGTGAGCGGAGTGACCACGATTCAGTCCGGAACTCCATTCTCGATTATCGATTCGAGCGCGGGCACAGCTTTCCTGGGCGCGGGTAGCGCTCCGCTGGTCGGTGCCAGCCTGGCCCCAGGGTTCTCGATTTCGCAGGGGTACACTAATGGTGATATCCATAATCGCTTGAATCACTATCTGAACCGGGCGGCCTTTATGGCCGCGCCGCTTTTGTATCCCTCGTTGTGTGATTTTGTCACAAATCCAAATTTCTGCACGACTGGCTTCGGAAATCTCGGCCGAAACAGCTATCGCGGTCCGCGCCAGCAAAACTGGGATATCTCCCTGCTGAAGAACTTCAAGCTTGGCGAGCGCAGCGATCTGCGGTTTACAGCTGACTTCTTCAACGTTTGGAACCATACGAATTTTGCCAACCCGGCTTTTACCGATTATGAAGCCCCACCGAGCGTGTTTGGCCAGATTGCTAGCACAGTCGGAAATCCACGTCTGATTCAGTTCTCGCTGCGGTGGGCGTTCTAAGTTGACAGGCCCTACGGCAAAGACGCGGATTCCTTTGCTCGACCGGGACGATGTCTCGCCCGAAATCGCTAACGTGTACGATGCCCTGGAGAAAGCGCGGGGCGTTGTGCCCAATATGTTTAAGACGCTGGCGCACACGCCGACTCTGGCGCTTGCGACTGCGGGATATCTGAAAGCGCTTTTGAGTGACGGCGCTCTTGCCGGCTGGTATAAGGAATTGATCGCGACCCGTATGTCTGTGTTGAACGGCTCCGAATACGCCGTCTCTGCCCATGCCCTTTCGGCAAGACAGAAGGGCGCAAGCGAAGACCAGATCGCGGCCGTCAAGAGTGATCTTGAGCAAGGCCCATTCACTCAGACGGAAAAACTTGGGCTGCGCTGTGCCGAAAAGATTCATCGCTCGGGACGCGATTTGGATGATGCCTTATTCGCCGAGTTGAAAAATGCGTACAACGACGCTCAAATTGTCGAACTTATCGCCACAGCCGCGGTCTTCGAATTCTTCCCCAGGTTTGTTGACGGTCTTCGCATCCCTGTCACACCAGTCCCGGCAGCGAGGTAGAGTCGTATGCGTCCGATAGCCTCGCGCATTTCCGTGATGAGCGGCGAGGGTGCGCTTTCGGTGTTTGCGCGCGCCAAGGAACTGGAACGGGCAGGCCGTTCAATCATCCATCTGGAACTGGGCGAGCCCGATTTTCATCCCACTGGGGCGGTGAACGATGCCGCGAAGCGCGCTCTAGATGAAGGCAAAGACCGCTATTGCCCGGTTGCCGGAGTTCCCGCACTGCGCGAGGAAATTGTGCGCTATCTGCGCGACACGCGGGGAGTGAACACATCGGCTAGCAATGTTGTGATTGCTCCCGGCTGCAAAATCGGCCTCTTCATGGCGATGATGGCGCTCGTCAATCCAGGAGATGAAGTCCTTTATCCTGAGCCCGGGTTCCCCGCTTATCGATCGATTACGCAGGGTCTGGGGGGAGTTCCGGTCCCGTTTGAGCTTGCCGAGCGAAACCACCTGCAGCCTGATCCCGATGAAATGGCCGCGAAAATCACTCCGCGTACGGGCGTCATCATCACCAACTCACCCGGCAATCCGACGGGCACCGTGTATACAGATGCAGTTCAGCGTCGCATTGCCGAACTTGCAGTGAAACATGATCTCTTTCTGCTATCGGATGAAATTTATGCTCGCATCATCTACGACCAGAGCTATATTTCGATGATGAGTTATTCGGGAATGGAGGAGCGAACGATCATCATCGACGGCTTCTCGAAAAGCTTTGCCATGACCGGATGGCGGCTTGGCTATAACGTTGCGCCAGCGAGCGTTGTGCCTGCCCTCGAAATGCTCGTGGTGAATAGCTATACGTGTGTGAACGAGTTCATCCAATACGCAGCCGTTGAAGCGCTTCGCGATCGCGACGGCCATACGCCGCGGATGGTCGCTGAGTTCGAAAGGCGCCGCGATCGGTTCGCTCGCGAGTTGAACAGTATTTCCGGATTCCGGTGTGCTCCGCCGCACGGCGCATTCTATGCATGGGTAAACATTGCGGATACCGGTGTCGCCGCCGAAGAACTCTGCCGCATCATGCTTGAAGAAGGTGGAGTAGCGGCGATTCCGGGTGCGGCTTTCGGCAGCGCCGGCAAGGATTTTGTTCGCTTCTCATTTGCTTCTTCTATCGCGACGCTTCATGAGGCAGTGGAGCGGATTCGCCGTGTCTCCCCGGCGTGGGAGCGGACTGCCGTTACAAAATAGCTGGCACAATTGAGGACAGCGTTTCATGAAAATACTCTTGGTGCGGTCCGTTTGCTGTCTTGTGGTGTTCGCTGGAGTTTCTTTCGGCCAAGCACGTCCGTTTCCCGGTCCGGACGTGCATCAGGTTTATGATCGTCTTCTCCCGCAGATCGAGCGAATTCCAATCTTCGATCACCACGCGCACCCCGGCTTTTATGATGACCCCGACGTTGACGCGATGGCTGCGCCTCCGGGGAGTGCCGCTCTGCGTGAACGCGACAGCAATCCCGAACTGGTAGCCGCAGCCAAAGCGCTGTTTGCGTATCCGTACGACGATTTGTCGCCGGAACACGCCAAGTGGCTGATCCAGAAAAAGGCTAAACTAAGAAAGAGTCGCGGGACGGCCTATTTCTCGGACATACTGGACAAATTAAATATTGAGCAAGGGGTTGCCAATCGCGCCATGATGGCCGATTATCTCGACCGCAGACGTTTCGTGTGGGTATTTTTCGCGGACGCTTTTATGTGGCCGTTTGACAACGCAAGCGAGCGGTCGCGTAATCCCGATGAGCAGGTTTACATTCCTCTGCAGGAAAAGATGCTTCGCCGCTGGATGCAGCAGGAGGGTGTCGCTCAGCTCCCGGCGAATTTTTCTGACTACCTGAGTTTCGTTACCCGCACCTTGGAAGATAATCAGAACAAAGGCGCGATCGCCGAAAAGTTCGAGGTCGCCTATTTCCGGCCGGCAAAGTTCGGCGACCCCTCGCGCGAAGAAGCCGAGGCGATCTACAAAAAGTACGCCGCTGGCGGAGTGCCCACCGAGCCGGAGTATCGCACTTTTCAGGACTATATTTTTCGTTACCTGGTGCGGGAAGGCGGGCGTCTCCATCTGCCGGTGCATATCCATACCGCGGTCGGGATTGGAGACTACTTTAACCTGAGCCAAGGCAATATCTTCAACCTTGAGAACATCCTTCGCGATCCTCGCTACTCGGCAACCACCTTTGTGATGATTCACGGCGGATATCCTTATGAGCGCGAGGCCATCTGGCTGGCAGCCGTAAAGAACGTCTACATGGATTCATCGCTCATGGAAATCGCCATGTACCCTTCGGAGTTCAAGAGGTCTCTTAAGATATGGCTCGAGACGTTTCCCGACAAAATCACTTTCGGCACGGATTCGTTCCCATATAACGAAACCCTCGGCGCAGAGGAAAGCTACTGGCTAGGGGTGCAATCCTCGCGGACGGCCCTGGCTGCCGCGCTGGCCGAAATGGTTTCCGAGGGTGAAGTGAACGAGTCGCAGGCGCTCCAGTTGGCGCACGGTTATCTGCACGACAATGCAGTGGCGATTTATCAAGGGAAGGTTCACTAGATGGCAAGAACTAAGGTCAAGAAGGAGCTAGCCAAGAAGCTCATCGCGGCAACGAGGAAAAAGGCGATTGGCAAGACATCGGCGGTGAAAGACGAACTGAAATACATTCCATGGAACAGCGTGGAACTCGAAGACCTGAACCCGCTTCTACAGCGGCAAATGATCGTCGGCCAGGACATTATGGTGGCGCGCGTTCTGATGAAAAAGGGGTGCATCGTGCCGCTACACAGCCATCATAACGAGCAGGTCACGTACATCCTGGAAGGCGCTCTGAAGTTTTGGATTGATGGTAGAGAAATCGTAGTGAATGCCGGTGAGGTGCTTACCATACCCCCGCACATGCCCCACAAGGCGGAGGCTCTTGTGGAAACAATCGATCTCGATGTCTTCACTCCGCCTCGGGCTGATTGGCTCAATCGCACGGACAAGTATTTGCGTGGCGACAAGTGAATTTCAGCGTGGAGTGCGGAAGCGTCAGACCAAAAACACGCCTGACGGTGGATGACTGCTGGCCGAGTAGCATAATCGTAACTGGGCTCGTCGCCTGCATGGTTAATGGAATGTAGGCGCTAAGCTCGGCAACGCTCTGAGTAAGAATGGGGACATGGCTCCACATCGCGGCCGCTGCACCGGACGACTATGAATGGTGCGCCGCCATGATGGCTTCGACCGAGCCTTGGATCACGCTAGGTCGCCATCTTGAGGAATGCCGCGCGGCGCTGGTGCGTCCGGGCACTGAGCTTTTTATCGCTCGGGATGACGATCTCCCGGTTGGTTTCATTCTGGTCGCCTCCTACGGCCTGGCGGGATCGCCTTACATCGCTTCCATCGCGGTTGCAGGCGGCGTGCGCGGGCATGGCGTCGGATCACAACTTCTGTGTTTTGCCGAAGAGTACTTTGCCGGCCGCGGACATATCTTTCTGCTCGTGTCGTCGTTCAATCAAGGCGCCCAGCGTCTTTATCGCCGACACGGATACGAGTTCGTTGGCGAACTTAAGGATTACGTCGTGCCGGGCCTGTCGGAACTCATGTTGCACAAAAGGCTCCCATGAGAGCGGTTTCTGCGACGGCACCCTCAATGGCGTCCACGAGTAAACGCCTCGTGCTGCTACTAACGGTCGTGACTTCCGCGGGATATATATGCCGCGTGGCCGTAACCGTAGTGGCGCCCAACATGATGAGGGACTTCGGGCTAACCCAGGCGCAAATGGGGATGGTGTTCAGCGCGTTCCTGGTTGGGTACACGTTATTTCAAGTGCCTTCGGGAGGACTGGCAGACCGGGTCAGTGCCCGCAGTATTTTCCTGGTCCTTTGCGCAGGATGGACGCTGCTTACCGCTCTAACGGCGTTGGTCGGATGGCGTGGATTCGGGCTGGCCCTGGCAATCCCGCAACTGTGGCTCATCCGCGCAATGTTCGGCATAATTGCCGCGCCCACTTACCCCACGTCGGGCAGAAGCATCGCCATCACTATTAGCCCTCGTTTGCAAGCGAGGGCTAATAGCCTGGTACTGGCGAGCGTGGGCGTGGGATCGGCGGTCACACCTCTGCTGCTGGCGCCCATCACCAGCCACTACGGATGGCGCACGGCGTTAGGCGTGGCTGCTTCATTCAGCGCGGCTGCCGGGTTGCTGTGGTGGCGGTTCGCGCCACGGCAACTTCATTCGCCCGGTAGTTCAAATGGACACGCTACAGCTACGACCTCCGGTGTTACCGGATCATCGAACGCCTTTGCTCAACCGTTGCGCTCCCGAAGTTTCTGGTTTCTCTTCGCCAGCTATCTGCTGCAAGGCTATCTGGGATACATCTTCATCTTCTGGTTCTACTTGTATCTGGTACAAGTGCGTCACTTTGAGGTGCTCAAGGCTGCCAGTTTCACCGCACTGCCATGGATAGCAACCATATTCGCCATCCCGCTGGGCGGTGTTTGCTCAGACGCGGCTGTGATCCGATGGGGTGCGAGCTGGGGACGTCGCATCGTCCCACTCGTGTCACTCTGCGCTGCCGCCTTCTTCCTTGTGATTGGCGCTCGTACTCCCAATCCGCTGGTGGCCGTAGCAGCGCTCACGACGTGCACTGTGCTGGTGCTGTGCACGGAGGGCCCCTTCTGGGCAACGATGACCCAACTCTCCGGTGAGCGCAGCGGCATCGCCGGTGGCACGATGAACTTTGGCAGCAACCTTGGCGGCATGGTTTCGCCCGCGCTCACGCCTTGGCTCGCGGAGCGTATCGGCTGGGAAACTGCACTGTCGCTCACCGCGGGGCTGGCGTTGGTGGCGGGATTGTTGTGGCTGGGCGTGCGCGTCGAGTCCAAACAAGAGTGAAATCGCGTGTCTCGACTTGACCTTCCATTTTTCTACTAGACCCAATTCGCCGGATGTTGCAAATCAGGCGTAGGTGTTGAAAAGGGGTTGAAAAAAGGCGGTGGCCGGAGATCGAGTGGCGCGCGAACACAGCCGTTATACCGCTGCTATTCCGGCAGTGAAAATCCCACTTCGCCGCCAACAGGGATAACTGCAACAGCGTGGGCAGCGAGAAGCCATTCTAGGCTACGATCTCAAGCAATAGCCGGCACGAGGGAGCGGAACAGCGTCCTCGTCGGACGAAGCGTTCTTAGACAATCTCCAGCACCTCCATCAATTTGTGATGTTGGCCGAACCGATCTGCACCAGACCATGGAGAGATTCTAGATTTAGCGGCCATAAGAACGCATCGTTTACGGTTTCGCTGAGCAATTCTCAACTGGTCACAACAGCCCGTTGCACATTTCCACGACCGACGCAACTCGAAATGAGCACCGGCGATTTTGCGTCAACGGAGATTGCGAGAACCGGGCTTCCAGGAGCTCACCCGGCTTGGCTGTCGCCTTAAGTTGGGGGATGGGATCCAGTTCTTTGAATGCGGACGTAAATGCATTCGAGAGCCTCCAGATCGTTTGCGGTCGCACTTCCTCGTATTTTGGCTCGAAGTAGAGGTCATGCACGCTGCGAGCAAGGTGCTTGGGAGCTTCGAGTCTGCCCTCGACATACGCCTGTAGATGACCTCCTTGGCGGTGACCATCCGTCAATTCACTTCTCTGCCATGCTTCCACCTGCTTTCGCATCGGCTCGAAGTTTCGCCCCATGCGGTCAACGCCAATCGCAAGAGAGTCGACGAGCGAGAACGACTTTGAATGTTTGGCAAGCACCGGCGTGAACACGCCTGAGACAATGTGACCAGAAATCGACCCCAGACCTGTAACGGAACAACGTGCGTCCAGCATCAAGCTGAAACGATCTTGATCGCCTCAGACTCCACCCCCACTCGCTGAACGAACTTGCGTAACATGTCGCGCACTGCGGGCAAGCACATTCGTCGGCACGGGAGTGGGGGCCCAAGGGAACAAAGTGGAACTGGTGGCCGAGAACCTTCTGGGTGTTCCTCGAATTCCGGGAAGGCGCTGTTTCGCGTACACATGTCCAGAGCCTGCAAAATTGTAGTGCGCTCGTCAGGGACAACGATCTCACCGCTCTGAAGATCGCGCCGCAACCCTGCGGTGGAAATCCGCGAGGACGCTCAGACGGTGCGCCAAAGTGTCGACTGCGTCCGGCTCGTGATAATTCTTTGGAGGGGCTGGGTCCCAACGCGCACTTCAGCCCCTCGCCGCGCGCTCGCTAAAAGTACAGCTTCAGAGCCAACTGCAGTTGACGAGCCGCGTTGCAGGTGTAATGGATTTTGCCGAAGTCCGGATCGCCGTAAGTTGTGTTCGGGCCGCAGAACTGCGGATGATTAAAAGCATTGAAACTCTCGAGACGAGCCTCAAGCCGTATACCTTCCCGCAACGAGCTTAAGCCGAACTCCTTGAACATGGAGAGATCGGCGTTGTCCGCGCCCGGGTTACGCACTTTGCCTAAGGCACGGGGCGCTGTGCCGATTGTATTCTGCGCCGGCGCAGCAAGAAAATCGCTGCCGGGGATATAGTCCGAGGGGCTTCCTGCGGGGATCGTGAAGTATTGTTGGATCCAGTCCGAGTCCTTACCGCCGGCGCGGTGGGGCGTGCCAATCAGGTTGGGGCGTTGCGCTCCGTAAGTCGGGAGCGGGTGGGACCAGTCACCGCGGAGCATCGGGTTGATGGGCCGCCCGCTGTTAAATCGCCAGATGCCGTTGGTGCGCCATCCACCCACGATCCCGTTCAGTATCGGGTTCAGATTGCCTCCAATGAGCTTGCCCCGTCCGATGGGAAGTTCGTACGTGTAACTCAACTGCAGGATTTGCGGAATGTCGAACGAAGATAGACTCCGCTCTCCGCCGGGATTGTTGGGATTCTGCAAGCTGGCGAAGCTCCCCAGAAATATGCTGTTCGTACTGGTCAAGGAGGCATCGTCGATGGACTTGGAGAAAGTGTAAGTCGCCAGGAACTGCAGTCCGTGCGTGAATCGCTTCTCCGCCCGAAACTGAAAGGCGTGGTAGATCGAGTTGGCGATGGGCGGCTCATCGCCCGCGAACCCATAGAACTGCGGATGCGCCATCATTTGTTGCCCAGTCGTCATGTCCCAAAAGATAGGATTGCCGGGATCAATAGGATCAAGCAGTTGGTGTGCGTTCGATCGGCTGGTATCGTTGAATGGGCTGGGACCAAATGTATTCAGGCAAGTGATCGTGAGAATCGCGCAGGGCGGATCGTTCGGATTCGGATCCTGGGAGGGTATGCTTTCTACCCAGGAACCCAGGTGACTTATGTTGCCGGCGTTGGCAAAGTAAAGATGAGTTCCTTTTTTGCCTACGTATGAGGCGTCGAGAACCAGGTCCCACTTTGTCTCGTGCTGGAAGCCAAAACTCCAACTTTGTTCATACGGCACTTTGTTGCTGATGTTTTTAATCGGCCCATAGCCGCCGTAGCCTATATCGTTCAACGGGCCTAGTCTGCTACCGGGAGGCTTGATTGGTCCATTGGGATAGGGATTGCTCATTCGAGCAGCGGGCGTGACTCCGTCACCCCAGTGAGAGGCGACCAGATTTGTCAGCTGATCGAAGCCTTGTTGGCCAACCCCTGAAGTTCCTGCAACTGCTCCTCTCCAGGACGAAAAATAAATGCCATAACCACCGCGGATGACCGTGTTGTGAGGTACTCGATAAGCGAAACCGAAGCGCGGCTGAATGTTCTTGTAGTCGGCCGCATAGGAATTCCGGTTGTTAGAGTTAGCAAAAACCTCGGCCCCGAGAAGGTGTTTGCCATCCAGCGTAATCGGAGATTGCGCATTCGGATCAAGCGAATTCAACTCATTGCGCCGTTCCGTGCGCGGCATTACGAGTTCATAGCGCAGGCCGACGTTGAGAGTCAGCTTGTCGGTCTTCTTCCAGTTGTCCTGCACGAATCCGCCGAACTCGAAATTCTGGCTGGCCACCGAGTTTGGAATCTCATATTGGCCCCACGAGTTGGGCTGAGCGCCAATCAGGAAACTCGCCATGCCGTCGCCGCCAAGCGGGTCGCAGTTCACCTGCGGCTCGCAGCCGATAGCAAAGTTCGAGGTTCCGGTCAGATCGAAGTTATAAACTCCGCCGGGCGCATAGTTAGGCTGAGTGTAGTTGAGACGGTGCAGCCGTCCTTCTCCTCCAAACTTGAATTCGTGCGTTCCCTTTACCCAACTCAGGCTTCCAATGAGGTGGTGCGTTTCCTGTCCCAGCTTGCCGTAGCTCCACGGATTCCCGCCGATATTGTAGGCACCCGCAGCCGTATAGTTTCCGACGCTAACCGCGGGGAACCAGTTGTAGCCCGAGTCTTTCATGTACTGTGGTTCACCCAGCGCATCCACGGGCGACACTTTCGGATAGGTGCCCGCAACGCCGCCGTAGTAATAAGTGCCGCGCGTGACACCGTAGGAAACCGTCAGCAAGGTAGTGGGGTTGAAGGTATGCGAGTCGTTGATGGCGAACACATGCGCGCCGCCCGAATTGGGGCCGATGCTACAGGGGTCGGCGGCATTGTTGAAGCAGTTGAACGAATCGGAAAGGCTGTAACTGTGCGAATACTTGGCGCTCATCAGGTTCTTCTGGTTGAAGCGCTGGTCGATCTTCAGATCCCACTGGTTCTCGTGACCCTTCACCGATCCAGAATCCACCCGGTTGATGAACGGGCTATAGTTTGCATTACCTACGTTGACGTTCGGTGCCGGGAAGTACTTCATGAATTTTTGCGCCACGGGATCAATCAGGTTTCCCGGTCCCGCCGGAAGACGGTACGGAGCGCCGCTCGGATCGTTGGCCAGGGTCACATTGCCGGGATGGTGTGCGTCAACCGTACTCTCATAAGTTGTTAGGTCGTTAAACGGGATGAATGCTTGCTGGTCGCGTCTCGCGCCGCCAATCGCAGGATCATAGGTTCCAGAATATGGGTCCCAGAGTTGTCCCATGGGATCGGAACATAAGCCATTGTGATCGAACGTTGCACCCGGTGCAGGCCCGTTGGGGCCATCCCCGCCGCAGAGCTCGGCAAACTTGCCGTTCCGCTCGTCAAGGCTAGGCACTCCATAGGTCGTCGGTCCGGCCTGATCGGTGGATCGACGGCCTTCGTAATCAAAGAAAAAGAAGGTTTTGTTCTTGATGATCGGACCGCCAATCGTGCCACCAAAAATGTTGTGCCGCAGCGCCGGAATGGGGATTCCCTGTTGATTGGCGAACCAGTTATTCGCGTCCGTCTTATAGTGGCGCAGGAATTCATACCCGCTGCCGTGGAAGCTGTTCGTGCCCGAGCGCGTGACGAGGTTGATGATGGTCGCGCCGCTGAACCCGTATTCGGAGCTGAAGTTCGATTGCTGTACTTTGAATTCTTCCACTGCGTCCACGGAAGGCGTGTAGGTATCCACACGAATGCCGCTGTTCTGCTCATAGTTCGTGGTCGTCACACCGTCCATAAGGATGTCAGCGGTGGCATTGCGGCCTCCGTTGGAGATGAAATTGTTATTGGAGCATCCCGGACAGGTGGCATCCACCTCGGCGACGCCTGGCGCAAGATAGGCAAGCCCCATCACGTCGCGTCCGTTGAGCGGGAGGTCGTTGATGAACTTCCGATCCACTACCTGCCCGCCCACCGCATCCTCGGTGCCCAGCAAAGTAGCAGCCGTTGAGACGGTCATAGTTTCCATGGTGCCGAGAATGGACATCGCCACATCCGCACCCACGTTTTGACTGACGTCGACTTTGATTCCGGTCCGAGCCTGGTCCTTGAATCCAGTCGCCTTGACTGAGAGGTTGTACAAACCGGGGGACACCGCGCGAAAGAGATAGCGTCCCTTGTCGTCGGTTTTGGCGGTGAAGGTGAAACCCTTTTCCGCATCCACGAGCGTGACGTCGGCCTGCGCGATCATCGCTCCGGTCTGGTCGCTGACCACGCCGGTAACCGATCCAGCGTAGAGCTGGGCTTCGGCTGGTGTCGTTAGCCCGAAGAAAGCGAGGAAGGCAAACAGAGATAGGCTGGCGACAACGCGCAGGATCAATGCTCTGCAGGCGCTGGCCTGGGATGCGAAACTGGACATTGTGGGTTCGGTCATTGCAGTCTCCTTGAATCTCTAAATCTGTTCTTGCCTGCGCACCGGTATTTCTGCGTTCCTGCGTTCCGGTCATTCGTGCGTCGTAGAGACACGGGTAGTTACCTCAAGGCAAAGGCGCCTCGACTTCCTCAAGCACCCAGTGATCGGGTGTCTCCAAATGACAGTCATAGCCATAAAATCGATCGTTAAAAATGTGCTGAAAGAGACAAGCACGCTGGCCGCGCATGATGGGATTTCCTGCCACGGGCTGGAAATCGCCGTCCGGCGAATCGGCGGCAAAGATCTTTACCTGCCACTCGCCTTCCGGATCGGTGCTGTAGCGGTGCGGGTAAACTTCGGTGGCGAGATAGTAGACTCCGGTTTTCTTGCCGCTGGCGTTCACCGCATCCTTGAGATAGAGCAGGGTGGGCGCCGCGATGGTGGTTTCGGACTTGAGCAGGATTTTTTCCGGAGCCTTGTCCAGGTCGACGACGGAATCGGCGCTCTTGCTGATGATCTCGAAGTGATCCTTGTCGTTGCCGCGATAGAAAGTGAGGTAGAAGCGGCCGCTGCGCGGATCGCGGAAGAGGTTCGGATTCTGATTGCGCTGGTTGGGAACACCTGCCACGAGCACCTTTTCCTCGGTCAGGTGGAATCCATCGCGCGAACTGGCCAGCACAATGTGGCTGCTTGGAGTGTCGTATTCACGCGTGATCGCGAAGTAGAGCACGTCGGCGTGCTTCGGGTCGGCACCGGCGAGAACTGTGGGCCAGCGCGCGTTCGTCCACAGCGGATTCTGGTCATACTTAGTCCAAGCCACAAGATCGTTGCTGCGCGCGAGGCCAATGCCCTCGCCTTCATTCAGTCCGTACCATCCCCAGTAGCGGAATCCGTCACGATTGAAGTCCAACACCGACATAGTGTGAGGGAACTCGTTCTTCTCCCACTTTTGGGCGTTGGGAAGCACGTGTCGCGGGGTAGTTAGTTTCAGGTAGGGCACGGCTTTAGGTTGCTCCTGCGAGAGAACCGCAAGGGCGGCAGCGAATACGAAAAGTGTTACTCCAGGTAGAACGGACAGCTTACGAATCGCGCTGAACATGTATGCTCCTCATCGAAAATTCACCGCATGCTTCTTCGTTTACTTCTGGTTTGCCATCGCGGTGTTGATCGTGTTCCACAACGAACCTGAAGCCGGGTCGTAGGGAACCACGTCGATGGCAAACTCCCAATAAAAACCTCCACCAACCCAGTTCGAAACGCTGGGATGAATGGCGTAATGCCGCTGCACCAAATCTTTAATAATCGAATTTGAAGTTTTCTTGTCCGACCAGCCAAACTCAGAAATGCCCAGCTTGGAGTTGGGAAACATGGTCGCGAGTTGACTGAAAACCTGCTGCCAGTCGGGCTTGTACCCTCGGCAGTCCACCTCGTAGTAACTCACCAGCAGGTAATCGAGGCCGGTCTTCATGCGGGCGGGAATGTTGGCGTCCGCCCAAGTGAACATCTCGTTGGCAGCGGGCGTGCGGCACGGCGTGTTGTAGTAAAGAGTGAGGGCAGTAACTTTGCCCTGAGATTTCAGGTAGTCATAAGCCTCGGTCATCTTGGTCACGACGTCAGCTTGGGACGTGGAATTCACGGGCGCTTTCGGCGAACAGCGTTTGGTATTGCCGAAAAGCCACTCGCCATTGATCTCATTTCCCACTTCCCAGATGTCGACATAGTGGCCCAGCGTGGTCACGTAGTCTTTGAACCGATTGAGGTGCTCGGCTGGCGTGAAGCACTTCATGTAAAAAGAATCCACCGGCTGGCCGAAGACGTATCCCACGCTCTTGATCTGCCGGGTGGCATCGAGGTACGAGTGGGCGGGGACGTATCCATCGTTCTTACAAGGGGTGTAGACGATCCTCACGGTTGGCTTCACCGACAGACGTCTCAGCGAGTCCAGCAACTTGGCGCGGAATGCGCCGTCGCGAATATCGTTCTTGTCGTCGACGGTCACACCATGAATAGGCTCGGGAACAAGAACCTGCGCGTGGCAATCCATGCCGAGCGCCGACAGGAAGAACACGATGCAGATGATTGCCATGACCGGCCGTGGCTGCATCTGACGTCGCATCCTACCTCCTCCGTTGTGTTTTCCCGATTTCATTTCGACCTCACGTCGTGTGGCTCGGCCGCGGCTCCGACCGCATTGTCCCGATGCAAAATCGTGGCGTTGGTGATGATCGGCCGGGCCCAGAAGCCGACGCTCAGAACGCATCCGAAGGTTACGTACAGAAAAGCGACGCCAACGCGCAGACCGGCGAAATCTCCGATGCGACCGATGATCAGGGGCACCACCGCTCCGCCCATGATTCCCGTGCTCAGAATTCCGGCGAAAGGCCCGTGGTGTTCAGAAACCGAATTCAATGCCAGTGAAACCAGCACCGGCCACATGATTGACGCGAAAAGGCCAATGGCTGGAAACGCGATGAGCGACACGCGCGCCGAACCAAACAACGCCGCCGTCAGGCAAAGCAACGCACCGACGGAGAATCCGATCAGCACTTTGCGGCTGTCGAATAACTTGAGGAGCCCCATGCCCACGAAGCATCCGGCAGTGAGCATTCCCCAGAACCAGGAGACGGCGGTCGCGCCGGTCGTATGCGGGTCGTAGCCGTGATATTGGGAGAGAAATTTTGAAATCCAATCAGCAGTTCCTTGCTCGCATCCGACGTAAGCAAAGACGCAGAGGAAGAACGCCCACACCATCGGTTTGCGCAGAAGGCTGCCATACATCTGGAGAGAACCGGCTGCTTCATCGCTCGTGCGTTCGACGCGAGGGACGCGTGTGAACCCGAGCACGACGATCATCGCGACCGTGAATACGGCAAAGATCCAGTACATCGAGGCCCAGGGGAGCGCGGGCGGAGTGAGCCTAGCGAGAGTCCGTAGCAGCGGATTGCCCTGGGCGGAAGGCTTGCCCAGATTCTCGACGAGATAAGAATAAATTCGCGGGCTGGCAAAAGAGGCAGTACCAAAGATGAGCTGGGCGAATGCGGAATTGAATGCGAAGTGCTCTTCGCCTCCTGCCACCCGCAACAGCGGATTGATGGCAACTTGAAGCGTCGCCATCCCGGCACCCATGACAAACAATGATCCGACTGCAACGTGGTAAGTGGGAAAAAGAGCGAAGCTCAGGGATCCGATGGTGCCGGCGAGAAAAGCGGCGATCATTACGGGCTTCTCGGTAAAGCGCTCTACCCAGAAGCCGGCGGGAATCGACATCACTCCATAGGCAATAAAAAAAGAGAAAGGCAAGAGAGCCGCGGCCGTGAGGCTGACGCCGAAGCTGCTGATGATATCGGGCACGATCGGCCCCAGAATGTTGGTCAGCAGCGACATCACAAAGAATGTCAGGAAGACCAAGCCGACCATGTAGCGATTTCGTGCCATAGTCACAAATCCTCTTTTTGCCGCTTTATTCTGTCGTCGTAACTTTGCTTGCCAGTTCGAAGCGGCCTGGCTCGCGTCCGGCCTGGAGTGCAAGCGCCAGTGTGATCATCTCCACCGGCAGAATTTCCAGAATTTGGCGAACGCTTGGACCGTGCTCGGCGATACGGCAGCAAGGCAAGGAAGCATCTTTGTCGACGAATTCAGCGCGCCCTTCCTGCTGCTGAATGTCGCGGAGCAGGCGCTGGTTCAAGTCCCGCGTCTTCGCGTCGCCGGCGAAGACGAGTACGAAGGTTTCGCTTCCCAGCATTTCAAACGGACCATGCCGGAACGCGGCGCTGCTCATGCCTTCTGCGTGAAAGTGGTCGGATTCCTTCACAATCAATGCGCCGGTACCGGCCGTGGCCAGCGACGCCCCGCGACCGACCAGAAACAGGTGGCGAGTGTTTTTGAGCACCCGAGCCAGGGTCCGAACATAGTCCTGCCAATCGGCAAGGTAGGCGGCGACGGCTGGAGCGGCATGCTTCAACTCGCGACGAGCACGGCGCATATCGCGTTCGCAGAGGACGTCTCCGAGCCATTGCAGCGCCATGAGTGCGGTCACATAGGTCTTGCAGGACACGGAGAACTCGTTGCCCGCCTGGGTAAGAACGGCGGCACTAGCGTGTCTCGCCAGCGGGCTGTCGGGCGTGTTCGTCACCGCAATCACGGTGCAGCACTTATGGTTGGTTTGCACCAGTCGCACCATCTCTGCGCTTCGCCCGGATTGCGATACGGCAACAATCAAAGTCTTGGGATCAAAAAATCGATTCTTGTAGTGCACCAGTTCGGAGGTCTCGACCATGAGGGCGGTAAATCCGTGGCTGATGAGTTCCAGGTTCAGCGGATGAAGGGCGTGGAACGAGGAGCCCATGCCAGTTAGCACCACTCTCTGGAATTTGCCCTGGTTCAGTTGCGCGGCCACGTCCTGCAGCGGCTTCGACGTTTCCAGTGTGGCGAGAGTATTCTCCAGAGCCTGGGGCTGATGAAGAAGGTCCCGAAGATATTCGCCTTCGATCATTGCGAGATCTTCAGCCATGGTGTCCTCCGTCTTGAGCGAAGCCGTGATGCCACACCCGGGCAGCGCCGATCAGGTTTGCATCCTCGCCTAAAGAAGCGAGAGTCAGATACGTTTTCTCGTACGGAACAAAACGGCAGCACCGACAAATGGTTTTACGGATCTCTTCCAGAAAAAGAACTGCGCTTTTCATCACGCTCCCTCCGAGTACGATGGCATCGGGCGCAAACAGCGTGACCAGATTGGCTAGGCCAAGGCCTAAGTAGCAAGCTTCGCGGTCGACCGCTTGGCGGGCTAATTCGTCGCCCTCGCGCGCAAGATCACAAATCCGCTTGGCGCTCAGGTGGTCGCGGTGCGGGTAGTCTTTCGGCATCACGCTTTCCAACCACGAGACCATCGCGGGACCCGCCGCCAGAGATTCCCAGCACCCGTGAAAGCCGCACATACATAGGGGCCCGGAAACATCGATGACATGATGGCCAATCTCCGGGTGAGCCCCATCCACGCCCCGGTAAAGCTTTCCATCAATAACGATTCCGGCACCGATGCCAGTGCCTACGGTTACGTAGATGAGGTGCTTCTTTTCTTTTCCCGCTCCCCACGCTGCCTCCGCGAGGGCTGCCGCATCGGCATCGTTCTCCATGGCGACGCGCACAGCGAAGACGCGCGCAAGGTCGGTCACCGGATTCTGGCCGCGCCATGTGGGAAAGAAATTGACGTCGCCAATCTCACCAGTGAAGGGATCGACAGGGCCAGTGCTTCCAATTCCGATGCCTGTCAGTTCGGCATTGGCCGCTGTCAACAGGGTACGCAGCATATGCTCGATGCGCCCCAGCGCCTCTGCATAACCACGCTCTGCGTACGTCGGAGATTCCGTGCGAGACAGCACGAGGCCGTCGTCATCGACAAGTCCAACCGCGATTTTTGTGCCGCCGATATCGATTGCAGCAATCATGCGTATTCTTTCCGAGACAAAACTACTTCCACTCCACGATGGCCGCTTCGTAAGGTTCCATGTCCATCTTCCAAGTGGAGCCTTCGACGGGCAGCGCCTTGGAATTTTCAGATCCAATCTGGCGGACCGATTTCACCGGCAGCGATGTCGAGATCGTCGCCTTGTAAGTCTGTGCACTGTGGTTCACGATTACGGCATATCCGCGATGGTCTCCGCGCAACGAAGTCACTTCCACCGAGGGCTGATCGCTTTGAAAAGCCGCCTTCACACCAGCCCAGTTGCGGAAGGCGTCGTAGATGCGATGCGTGCTTTCCGCTTTCTCAAATGCCGCCGGAGTATTCGCCAGATAGGTTTCGATGGGATAGGCAGATAGCAGCGTCTTGCCGGAGCCGATTGTGTTCGTGACCAGTGCGGGCCGGCCTTCCTGATCGACGGCAATTACTTTTCCACCCATAACCTCCAACAACGAACCCCATACGTGCGGGTTCGCGCCAGAAACCGAGTAGTGGAAAGTGTCGCCGGGCTTCAGGCCACCAAAGGGCTCGACGATTTTCAGCGTGACTTCTGAGACGACTACGGTATCAACCAGCCGCGCACCGAAAATGGTTTCCATATCGGGGATGGCAGCATCGGCAGCCACCGACGCATAGAGAAAGCCGCCCCCCTCCACATACTTTCTGGCCTTCTCATAGAAGTCGGAGTGAACGTGAACAATAACGCTGGCTGTGCTTGTAAGCGGAGACGGCAGGAACAGCATGGGATGTTTCGCCCAGTCGTCATACTCGCGCGGGAAATCCGCCTTCAAGCCGGCGCGATGGGCAAGGACGAAGGAGTTGAGCACTGAACTGATCAGCCATTGGTTGTCGGCGCTGGTATTCGGCTGAGGCTGACCGGGCATGGCATCGCCATCGAAGAGGGAGACATAGGGAGTAACTTCAGGACCGGTCAGGCCGAAACGCGAAAAGTCTCCGTGCGTTCGCGCCCATTCGCCGGGAATCAGAATCGCGACTTCGGCGGGAGCAGGCGCTACGCCGGTCAGATCCAGTTGACCCACAATCTTTGAGAACTTTTTGAACTCGGTAGCCAGTGGTTTGTCCTGACGGTCCCAGGCCGTCATTCCCCAGCGCGTTTCTTGCGGAGTGCGGAGGTAGGGCGCTTTGTGGAATTGTTCTGGGGAAGCGTCCGTGTAGCACCAGAGATCTACGCCAATCGATCCCGCAGCCAGGCCCGAATACATCTGCAAGCGGTCATAGAGGGCGACTCTCTCGGGCGAATATTGTGCGGTAGAGCCGCCCATTTCGTGGATCATGGCCGGGCGTCCGGCGCCGCTCGACAACGCAATCTCGAACGCAGCGCCATAGGTTCCACGCTCGGAAAGCATGGGATCGGGAAAAAGATCGGGGCCGTAGATCGTGAAGGGATGCACGCTGAAGAAATCAACTTCTTTCGCAATGTTGTCGGGACGGAATGGTCCATGGCCGATTTCTTCTCCACTGGTTCCGACCACGATGGGGTGGAGCTTGTCTTCGCGGCGAATGGCACCGGCAATCAAGCGAGTCCAGTTGATGGCCATGGCGTCGGTAGTCTGAGCTTGCACAATCCAGAACGGAGGCTCATCGGTCAGGTCCCAGGCGATGATCGCGCTCTCGTTGGCGTAGCGGCGGCCAAACTCGGCTGCGAGATTGGTTTCGAGCCGCAGCATTTCCGGATCGGCATGCGGATGCCGTCCGTGCCGCCAGGGCACATCCCAATAGGCCTCGCCCACTTCGCCGCCGATAAACAAGGACGGGTGCAGGTAGATCTGATACTTGTGCGCCAGCGAAACAAAGTAGTCGAGCTGCTGAAATGCAACCGGGTTGTAGTCTCCGGGACGCGGCTCAAACCACGCCCACATCATGTCGAAGCGGACGATGCTGTAGCCAAGCTCATGCATCTTGGCGAAATCGGCTTCGACGTCCTTTGGGTCCCACTGCACTGGCCACTGCATGGCCGCCTTCGCCGGAACCCAGTGCGCTCCTACGGGCAGGAAGCGTTTGCCGTCACGCGTGAAGTACTGGCCGTCGAGATGAACCGGCGGCAACTTCCTCCCGGTCGCAGTCGTGGTTGCCGTTGGACTCGCCTGCTGACCGAAGCTTTGCTGCGGCAGCAATTGCAGCAGAGCCCAACAGGCAACCATTCCGATTCCCGCTAACCGCAGCACTTTCATCTTCTGCACGTGTTTGCCTCCCGCTTTCTGCGCTCGCAGTTCTACTGGCGCACTTCGATCTCGTCGATAAAAGTCCAGCCCGCATTCGATCCTGGCTTCACTTGAAGCTGCACATAGCGCCCGTTGATTCCGGTCAAATCCGTCAAGGTGTACCAGAGCGACGAGGTGCCATCACCCGGTGACGGTTTGCTCACCGCGCCCACGGCAGAAAAATTCACATTGTCGTCAGAGACCAAACAGCTAACCTGCTTTGGCAGCAAGATCGCCGACGGTTTGTCCTGGAGCCAGTGGCTTCGCACTTCCTTGATCACCTGCACGGCACCGAGATCAATCGTGAACGTATAGACTTTCGTGGTCGCCCTACCCTGCCAGGCAGGGTCGGCAAAGCTTGTCGAGCCCAATATCCCGTCGGTCAACTCAACGCCCGCGGTATCGGGATAGCTGGGATTCGCGGGCATGGCCGCCGTGTACGGTTTGTCCAGAGCGATGTTGGTCGGATACAGATGTGGCTCCGGCGTCGTCACCGTTGTTGCGGCGCTCAGCACCGACAAATTTCCCGCGGCATCGAACGCCCTCACCTGATACGTGTAGGTTGTGCCGGGATTGAGTTGCGAATCCAAAAAGGTGGTCGTTCCATCGCGCAAGCTGGCCACACGGCGTCCATCGCGAAGGATGTTGTAGCCGACAACGCCGACATTATCGGTCGAGGCGATCCAAGTCAGGCGGATGGTGTGGGAGTCGAGGGCCACGCTGGTTAAGTCCGCCGGCGTAGTCGGACGCACGTGCTCAACTTTCCCGGTCGCGAGGTAACTCAGATACGTCCGGTAGTACAGGGGATTGACTTGCTGGGGGCTCAAATAATGATTGAAGCTGAAGCTGAGATAGCTGCTGACGTAGGGCTGTACCGCGCACATGTCATTCACGATGGAACGGATCGGCCGAGGCTCGCTGTCCAAAGTGAAGGTTTCCGCGTTGGCCCAGAATTGCATGCGGGGACGGGAATTCTGGATCGCATTTTGGACAGCACTGAACCACTCCGGCAATTGCGCATTGCTGGCATGCCCCACGCCCACTCCGTCCTGCAGCGCCAGAACGTCGATGGGGCTGCGCTTCAGAGCGTATTCCCACATGGTTTGCCACTGCGCCGGTGAAAGGTCCGCCGTTGTGCTGAAGAACGGCGAAATCACAATCGGCTTGCCCGGCGTGAGTTTGTGAAGGTGATTGCCCACGGTCCGGTAGAACGCCACCAGATTGGTCCACTCCGCCTGAGTGCTCTCGACGTTATCCACTTCGAATCCGAGATACCATCCGGTCAGCGACGCGTGTTGGTTGTACCGCTTCCAGAGATCGTCGGCCAAAACGTTGGCGACCTTGGCTTCATTCTTGAGCCAAGCCTTGTCCGAGAGATAGTTCGTCCACCAATCGTCATTGATTTGCAAGCCTAGGTACACTTGCGCACCGCTCGCATCCGCCGCAGTAAGAGCCCGCTCGACCACATCATGCTTTGTGTTTTGCGTATATCCGGCGACGCCTGTGGGATAGATGGCGGTCTTTTCCTTGCTGTCGGCTGTCCACTGTAGGACCATTTGATCGAGCCGAGCGTCTCTCATGTAGTGGAACTCGTCGTGCCACTGTTTTAAAGTCCACGCGTCACCGAGGGCTGGTTGCAGAAACGAACCACGCAGCGCGGGGCCCGAGCAATCCTGCGCGACGGCCGACAAACAGAAGAGAACGGTGATCGCCAGCGCAGCCAATCGCCAATTCGCCGTATGCCGCATCGTTTGCCTCCTACCATGTCCCTTGCTAAAAGGACAACTTCAACGCAAGTTGTATCTGTCGTGAGCTATGAGCTGTGCTGGAAATGGAGCCTGCCAGTCCGGTGTCGTTAACCCCGTTGTACGGAAGCCCGAATTCGGGAGTGTTGAACAGATTGAACGCCTCGGCCCGGAACTGCAGGTTCCAACTCTCGGTGAACTTAAAATTTTTGAAGGCGGAGAAATCGACATTGTATTGTGCAGGGCCGCGCAAGGTGCCGCGTCTCGCATTGCCGAAGACGGTGGCGAAAGTCTGTCCTGGGGCGATCGCCGGCACAGCGTAAGCCGCGGGGTTGTACCAGCACTGGATGGATTGCCTATTGGATGGGCATCCCACGCTGGTGGCATTGGAAAAATTGTATGGGTTTCCAATGACATCCGGGCGCGGCGCTCCCGAGCCGGTGTTCGTCGGATCAAACGACAGGAGCGGTGTGAAGGCCTGGCCCGAGTACATGGCGACGATGCCATTCAACTGCCAGCCTTCCGTTAACCATCGAACTGGACCGGCACTAGGCAGAAAACGCTTCTTGGGTCCGATGGGAAGCTCATACGACCATGCCGAGGTGAACTGGTGCCTGTAGTCGGGGCCATTGTTACCGCGCTCGGCTTTGAGATTGTGGGTATTCTGCGGCTCCAGCCATTCATTTTCTTCCGACTGTCCAATCGTGTGCTGCCACGTGTATGCGCTTAACATGCTCCAGTCATGGGAGAAGCGCTTTTCGAACCTGACCTGGAGTCCGTGTGAAATGGAGTTGAAGTCGTGTGCTTCCGTGCGAATTGGTCCAATGTTCGGCACGGTAGCGAAATAAGGGCGATTGAAGTTTGCATTCTCGGGAGTGCAGTTCGACGGATCGGGCCCGCAGAAATTCGTATCCAGCGACTGCACCGGCTGATTCAGGTTGACGAGGTGCGCGAGTTTCACGCCATGGGTTCCAACGTAAGCGACCTGCAGCACCATAGTTTTGGTTAGCGCGTGCTCCACGTTGAAATTCCATTCTTCGATGTAGGTGGTGCGATTGTTGAACAGAGCGGCACTGGCGCGCCCGGAAGGATTGGCCAGCGTCGGATAACCCGGATCCGGCAATCCGGTCGAGAGGCGAATACTCGTCGTGGTGGGCGAATTAGAAATGTTCTGACTGAAGAAGTTGCCAGTCGGGTTGTAAAAAAGCTCGGTATCGTTCTGGTTCGCCTGCTGGTCATAAAAGACACCGAAACCGCCGCGAATCACAGTGCCCTCTTTCCCCGGTGTGTAGGCAAAGCCGATGCGGGGAGCGAGGTTGTTGTAGTCAGTGTTAACGTTGCCGGAGCGACTCACTCCGCTCATTTGTGGCGCCACGAACTGGCCGGCGGTGAAATCAAAATTGGCCAGGCGATCGTGATCTTCCGCCATAGGCGTAAACAGGTCATAGCGCATTCCCAGATTCAAGGTCAGCTTCGGACTCAGGCGGAAATCGTCCATAAGGTAGACACTGGCTTCCAGCCAGTTCATGCCATATTCGCCTTTTTGGCCGTCACGAAAAGCGGAGATCGGATAGCCCAACAGGAAACTGGCGAGAGAATTTCCTTCCGCACCCGTAGTCAAATCCTCGGTAAACTGGTGATCGAAGTTCAAATCGCTACGCGAGTTTTGAGTCTGGAAGAAACCATGCCGCCGGCGGCGAAGGTCGCCGCCAAACTTCCACGAATGCCGCCCTCGGATCAGAGTGAACCCGTCCACCAACTGATAATTGTTCTCGCGCAAAAACTCGGGAAACCAATCCGTCGTTCCGAGCGCGCTGAAGTTCGAGATGCCGATGAAAGGAAGGCCTCCGGTCGCAATCGGATTGCTGGGATCAAAGATGCCTGGGATTCCAACCTGTCCGGAAATATTTTGGCCCACGAGATTGGGCAGCGCGTTCACGACGTAGCGAGAGTAGCCAAGCTTAAGCTCATTGATTCGGTTCGCGGAAAAAGTCCGCACGTAGGTGACCCCGGCTGCCAACGCCAGGTTGGTTACGTGGCCGGAGAAAGTTCCGCCTCCCGCTAGGCCCGGAAATGGATCGGGACTATGGGCATCGACCTTCCCGTAGCTGAAGTTCATGGAGAGGCTGTCGCTGCTCGTGGGCTGGTGATCGACTCGGATGTCGAAGGAATTCTGATTGTTCTGGGCCACCGGGTTGGAGAGAAAGTTGTTGCCCGTACCATCCAGATTCGGATTCGGAAACAACTGAATCACATTGAGAGCCGCGGAGTCTAAACGATCTTGCGGAATGACGTTAGCGAGCCCTGTAATGGGAAGGCCGGTGACTGGATCGAAGCCGAAGCCATCGCGCACAATTCCGCCGGCTGCAGGGCGAGTTGTGGCTGGATCGTATACTTCGTTGATGAAGACCGGCCGCCCGAGCGCGTCAAAAAGGGGTTGGTGCGTTGTTGGGTCCGTATCCTGCGGACCGAGAATGTCGCTGAAATCGCCGCCTCGCTCCCCGCTTTGCGCCGAGGATAGCGGAACGGAGGAGATGTCGGTTTGCGATTGCCGGATGCGCGTCCCCTGGTAATCAGCAAAGAAGAACAGTTTGTTCTTGACGATCGGGCCGCCGAATGTGCCGCCGAACTGGTTTTGCTTAAATGGCACGATGGGAGCGGCGGGATCGTCGAAGAAATTCTTAGCGTCGAACGCCGAGTTGCGCAGGAACTCGTAAACACTGCCGTGAAACTGGTTGCTGCCGGACTTCAGCAGAACGTTGACGACCGCCCCGCCGCGGCCAATGTCGGCCCCGAAGTTGTTGGTCTGAACCTTGAATTCCTGAATCGCATCGATGGCGGGCTGAATGACCTGTATGCCGATTTGCTGTTCGTTGTTGTCGAATCCGTTGAGCAGAAAATTGTTGTTGGTTGCCGTCAGACCGTTGGCCTGGATCGAGCCAGTACCGCGCTGGTTCTCCGGAATTCCACCCTGCTGGACAGCACCGGAAGGGCCAGCATTCACTCCCGGAGATAGATAAGCAAGTTCGACAAAATCACGGCCGTTCAGCGGCAGTTCGCGAACGCGCTGTTCATCAACCACTTGTCCCAGCGACGAGGTCTCGGACTCGATCAGCGGCTCCGCGGCGGTGACCTCGACCCGTTCACTGATGCTGCCGACGACCAAGGTCAGATCGACACGAATCACTTGATTCACATCAAGCTTAAAGGGCGACTGAACCGCTTTCTTGAAGCCCTCACGCTCGACCGTCATCGTGTACTCGCCGGGCTTCAGCCCGGTAATCACATATTCGCCAGCGCTGTCGGTCCGGACATTGCGGGTTGCGTTGGTCGCGGTGTTGACCAACGCCACCGCCGCATCCGCAATGATCGCGCTCGAAGCGTCGCGCACGGTGCCGACAACTTTTCCCGACTCCACCTGAGCCTCCAAGGCGGAGCCAACGATGAGCATCGCGCCGACGATAACAGTGAGCCATCGCAACCTCGAGCCAATGGAAATAATCCGATTCATTACGCCCTCCCGACCGGCGATCGGGTGCACCAGTGTCCCGTTCGCCCTTAAAGATGAAATGAAAACATCATATGTATATATGTTGTCAATATCATTTACGCGAAGCGCTCCAAAATCGGGGGCCGCCAGGGTGGACGAATCCCGCGCAGCGCCTGATTAATATACTTATAATGAATCTCTTAGGCTGTTTGGCCCAAACGGAAGCGAAGCTGGAACATCCCCCGCAGAATATTTTGCGAATCGAAACATGCACACGTTGTATACTACGTGTGCATGTTGCCTCGACAATCGATAGCTCCCCATCTCGAACCTGTTGTCGCGCTCAAAGCGGAGACGCTGGGGTTGATGCTCGACAGCGCGAGTTTCGTTCCTTATTACGAGCAAATCGTGGACCAGGTACGCAATCTGATCAAAGACGGTCGGCTCCACGAGGGGGACATCTTCTGCTCCGAGGGCGAAGTCGCCCGCACACTAAGGATCAGCAAGATGCCCGTGCGGCAGGCATTTCAGAAACTGCGCTCCGAAGGCCTGCTAATCATGGCGAAAGGTAAGCGGCCGATCCTTGGGTCCGGACGTGTTCCGTGGGATTTTCAGCAACTGCGTGGCTTCAGCGAAGAGATGCGGCGGCGCGGATTGGTCCCTTCCGCCAAAGTGCTGGCGCTTGAAGTCGAAGATCCCGATCCGGAGACGGCGCAAGCCCTCAAACTCGCCCCCAACGAAAAGACATACTGCTTGCGGCGCCTTCGGTTCGTGAACCAGAAGCCAGTGGCCGTCGTCACCAGCCACCTGCCCGCTCGCCTCTTCTCCGGAATCGAGAAACAAGACCTGGCCAGGCAGTCCCTGTACTATGTCTTCGAAAATGTTTACCGGCGCAAGCTCCATTGGGCGGAGGAAGTGATCGGCGCCGTCACCGCCGGCGAGGAGGAGGCGCGCATTTTGCAGACATCGCCCGGGAGTGCTCTTCTCTCGATCAAGGAAACGACGTACGATGTGCAGCGCATCCCGATTGAATACAGCGTCTCGCTGTTGCGGGCTGACCGCTACACCGCCTCCGTAATATCAGTCCGCAAGACGTAGCGGGAGCGCCCCTTCCCAGGTCTCGAAAACCTGAGGGGCACCCAACTCTATATAAATTGTCATCCTACGGACGGTAAGGCCTCTCATCACAACAATATCCCGTTAGGCCAGTTCGGCCGGTACCGCACGAATGTCTGGATTACCCTGGCCTGAACTCCTTCGCCCGATCTACGGAGGAAGACAACCTCCAACCTACTCGAACTGCACCCAACGCCAACCGCGATGCAGTCGATGAGCGAGAACGACTTCGAGTGTTTCGCGAGCACGGGAGTGAAGTCTTCCTGCGAACGCCATGTTAGAGCGTTCGGCTCCAGACCGGATCCCCGCCTGACCACCTGGTTTTCCACCAGGGGCTCACTGAACTTCCTAAGTCGATGAAACAGGCGTCTAAAGCGAATCTCTTGTGCCTGTAATTATTTGATTTTAAAGAATTTGGTCGGGGAGAGAGGATTTGAACCTCCGACCCCCTGGTCCCGAAGTAAGGAGTTTAGTCTGTAACTGATTGGTCTGGTTGCGCTTACGAATCAGTGATGGAGACTCAAATGCGCCCTTGCGCCCTGAAGGGCCTATGACCAAGCATGTCGCTGACTGACTGCGTATCCAGAAGCTCTTGCTCGCGGAAGTGACGCACAACTCAACAGGGCGCTCGATGTCCTTCAATAACGAGGGCTCCGGGCCGGCAGAACTACAGTCTTTCCACCCTATTCCGCTGATCTGTCAGGAGAGATCTTGGCAGGCATAGCTGTGGTGACATCGGACTCACTGATCAGGGTTCTGAGTCCGCTGCGAATTTCGGACAATATGCTGCTGTAATCTACACTCCGGCGGTGAAGGGTGCTGGGCCTTTAGGAATAGTGATGAAGTAGGCTTATGCTCCGAGTGCCCTGCCTCAGAATTCAGCAAGTTGTTCGCAGTGCAGTACACTCTTTGTGGGCGAGGTGCCGTCCATGAGAACGCTGGGCAGGCTTCTTGGTTT
>Ga0209890_10000064_pt1 | contig 48579 bp, 42 predicted proteins | sample OrgsoiDNA2013049_FD_185799 | JGI IMG/M metagenome (GOLD analysis project Ga0209890, IMG submission 185799) | Permafrost soil microbial communities from the Arctic, to analyse light accelerated degradation of dissolved organic matter (DOM) -... | ecosystem: Environmental > Terrestrial > Soil >... | reverse complement strand
CGGGTCGATCTTGGGTCGCGTGACGTGCGGCATCGACGGTCGGCCGCGCGGCTTCCGTCCGGCCCCTTTCCGAGCTCCGCCCCACGTTCTCGGCGCCGCAAGGGGCAGCCGCAGCCGCATCTGTCGAGCTGTCCCGACTTGATTCCGCGCATGTTCCGTCTTCGGCACGGGAGGCGCCGAGTTGCGCGGCGCGCGAAGGTTTCGCAGGCCGCGCGGCTTGATTCGGCGGATGTCCGGTCGTGAAGTGGCAATCGACCGGAATGGGAGCGCGGAACGCCCGCTCGGCGCCGGCGATGTGACGAATCGTGAGAGGCCGGGCTTAGGCTCCGCCGAGGGCGCGGACCAGCGTCGCCGCCCGCGTGCCGGTTGCGCGGAACGTCACCACGCGCCTGTCGTCGGCGGCGATCGCGATCTCGATCGTGAGGCGCTCCGCCGGCGCGGCCTCCGGGAAGCGGTCGAGCCATTCGATCGCCACGGCGGCGCGGTCGAAGGCGTCCGAGAGGCCCAGCTCGTCGAGCTCGCGCGGATCGTTGATGCGGTAGAGGTCGGCGTGGACCAGCGGGACGCGACCGGGGTGTTCGTTGACGAGCGCGAAGGTGGGGCTGGCGACGTGGCGGTCGGCCGGGACCTCCACCCCGCGCGCCACGCCCTGCACGAAGGTGGTCTTGCCGGCGCCGAGCGGGCCGACGAGCGCCAGGACGTCGCCGACCGCCAGCGCGCGCCCCAGCCGCTCGCCGAGCGCCTGCAGCTCGGCGGCGGTGGTCGCGTCGAGGGTCAGCGCCTCCGGCATCGCTCCAAGGGGATCAAGGGGGTCAGAGCTTGATCTTCTCGAAGTGGACCAGATCGGCGAAGGCGGCGAAGCGCTCGCGGATCTGGCCGAGGTCGAGGCGTTTGAAGCGATCGAGGCTGAAGTCCTCGACGGAGAACGACGCCAGCACCGAGCCGAGGATCATCGCGGTGCGGATGGTGGCCGGGCTGGTGTCCCCCTCGCGGGCGATCCACCCCATGAAGCCGCCGCCGAACGAATCGCCGGCGCCGGTCGGATCGACGACGTTCTCGATCGGGAAGGCCGGCGCCGCGAAGACGCCCCCCTCGTGAAACAGCAGCGCGCCGGCGTCACCGCGCTTGATGACCACCGCGCGCGGGCCGAGCGCGCGGATGGCACGCGCCGCCGCCGGGAGGTTCGCCTGCCCGGAGAGTTGGCGCGCCTCCTCGTCGTTGAGCAGCAACATGTCGACCCGCTTGAGCAGGTTCAAGAGATCGGGGCGCTTCCCCTCGATCCAGAAGTTCATGGTGTCGCAGGCGACGAACCTCGGTTTCTTCCCGGCCTTCTCCGTCTGCTCGAGGACGCTGAGCTGCAACACCGGGTCGATGTTGGCCAAGAAGACATACGGCGAGTCGTTCCAGGCCGCGGGGAGCTTGGGACGAAAGTCGGAGAAGACGTTCAGCTGCGTGTCGAGCGTGGTGCGCGTCGAGAAGTCCGGTGCGTAGACGCCCGACCAGCGGAAGGTCTTGCCCGGGACGCGCTCGAGCCCCGCCAGATCGACGGCGTGCGACTCGAAGAGCTTGGTGTGCGCGTCGGGGAAGTCGGTGCCGACCACGCCGGTGAGGCGCACCGGCGCCAGGAACGACGCCGCCACCGAGAAGTACGAGGCGGCTCCGCCGAGCACGTCGGTCTTTTTTCCGGCGCGCGTCTCGACCGTGTCGAGCCCGACCGATCCGACGACCAACAGAGGCGATGCAGAGGACGACATGTTCAGCTCTCTCTCCCGTGAAGTGCCCGCAGGCGTTGACGTGCCTCGGGCGTGATCGCCTCCGGCGCGGTGATAATGGCGGCAGCGGCGGCCTGCGCGCAACCGCAGGCGGCGGCGCGCACTGCGTGGGCAGCGTGGGCAACGTGGTTTGGCAAGCGGCGCACAATCTCCTTGGCGCCGGCCACGTTCGCGTTCAGCACGGCGATGACCGCCTGCGCGGTCACCGCCTCCTCCTCGGCGTGCCAGCAGTCGTAGTCGGTCACCAGCGCCAGCGAGGCGAAGCAGAGCTCCGCCTCGCGGCAGAGCTTTGCCTCGGTGACCGCGGTCATGCCGATGAGATCGGCGCCCCAGCTCCGGTGCAGCAACGACTCGGCGCGGGTGGAGAACTGCGGCCCCTCCATGCAGACGTAGGTGCCGCCGCGGTGCAGGCGCTTGCCGCTCCCCGCCACGCGGGGCGTGAGGCGGGCATCGGCCGCCGCCTCGCGCACGCCGGTCTCGGCCGCCGCCGCCGCCACCGCGGCGCTGAAGGCCGCGCAGGTCGGCTCGGCGAAACTGACGTGGCCGACGGCGCCGTCGCCGAAGAAGGTGGACGCCCGCCGGAAGGTCTTGTCGATGAACTGATCGGCCAGCACCAGGTCGCCGGGCGGCATCCCTTCGCGCAGCGAGCCGACCGCGGAGACCGACAGCACCCGCGTCGCCCCTGCCGCCTTGAGCGCAAAGACGTTGGCGCGGTAGTTGATCTCCGACGGCGAAAAGCGATGCCCGGCCCCGTGCCGCGGCAGGAACAGCAGGCGCGCCTCGCCGAGCCGGCCACTCACCAGCGGTCCCGACGGCGCCCCGAACGGCGTCGAAACCTCGTCCGCCCGCGCATCGACGAGCCCGTCGATGTCGTAAAGCCCACTGCCGCCGAGAACGCCGAGGATCATGCCTGACTCTTAGAAGTCGATGCTTCTAACACGCGCGCGCGAGCTGTGGGAGCATGACCGCGGCCATGGCGGACGGCGACTTCGTCGACTATCTGGTGGCGCACGGCGCCTACGCCGAGGCGGCGCGCGCCGCCGCCGGCCGTGGCGAGCTGGCCCGCGCCATCGCGCTTTATGAGCGGGTCTGGCGGTTCGCGGACGCCTGGCCGCTGGCGCTGACCCTCGGCGATCGGGCGCTGGCGGTGCGGCTGGCGCTGGACGCCAACCTGCCGGCGCAGGCCGCCGAGATCGCCGAGGCGACGCCGCCCGAGGGGCTGCTCGCCGTCGCCGAGGCGTTTGCCGCCCGCGGCCGGACGTTCGAGGCGGCCCGCACGGCCGAGCGGGCGGGCGCCTGGACGCGGGCCGCCGCCTGGTACCGCCGCGCCGGCGCACCTCTCGATGAGGCGCGGGCGGAGACCCGGGCCGGCGCGCTCCGCGAGGCGGGCCTCATCTACGAGCGGCTGATCGGGCAAGGGAGCCCCGGCGACGAAGCCACTATGGCGCGCCTCGCCCTCGGCCGCCTGCTCGCGCGCCTCGGCCGCGCCGAGGAGGCGGTCCGCCATCTGCAGATCGCCGCGCGCGTCCCCGCGCTGCGGACGGCGGCCTGGCGCGCGCTGTGTGGTCCATTGCTCGCGCTGGGGTGGACTGGCGCGGCCGCGGAAATCGCCGCGCGGCTGCATGCCGCCGACGAGTCCCTGCCGCGGGCCCCCGCAGAGCTGGCCCTGCTGGAGGAGGCCGCCGCCGAGACCGGACGCGACGGCGGCGAGGGCGGCGACGTGGGACGCCGCTACCATCTTCGGCGCCTCATCGGCGCGGGCGCGGTTGGCCGCGTCTACGAGGCGTTCGATTCGCTGCTGGGGGCGCCGGTCGCGCTCAAGCTTCTGGCGGTCGGGGGTGGGGGCGGCGGCGATCCGGAGCGCCAGGCCTACCTGCGTTACGCGCGCGAGGCGGAGGCCGCCGGGCGGCTGCGCCATCCCAACATCGTCGCGCTCGCCGACGCGCAACCGGCGTCGGGGCTGTTCGTGTTCGAGCTGATGACCGGCGGGACGCTGGCTGATCGGTTGGCCACGCACGGGCCACTCCCCTTGGTCGGTGCGCGGCGGCTGGCGCTCGACCTCTTGGCGGCCCTCGGCGCCGCCCACGAGCGCGGCATCGTGCATCGCGACGTGAAGCCGGCCAATGTTCTCTACGACGCCGCGGGCAACGCCAAGCTGGGGGACTTCGGCAGCGCCCACCTGGCCGACTTCGGACAGACGCAGACCGGCGGCTTCTTCGGGACCGTGGCGTACATGTCACCCGAGCAGATCACCGGCGCGCCGATCGGCTACTCCGCCGATCTGTACGCGCTCGGCGCGACGCTGGTCGAGGCGCTCACCGGGCAGCCTCCCTTCTTCGGCCCGGATCTCGTCGCCCAGCACCTGGGCGAGGCCCCCCCTCGCCCGTCCGCACGCCGGCCCGGCCTCTCGCCGCTGCACGACGAGGTGCTGATGCGCGCGCTGGAGAAAGTGCCCGGGGAGCGTTTTGCTTCGGCGATCGAGATGGCAGAGGCGATCGCAACCTGGCCGACCGAGGGAGCGGCGGCGCAGACTGCGACGGAGCTGCCCGCCGTCGCGGCGACGCCCCCGACGGAGAGGGGCGACAGCGCGCCGACGCTCGAGCGGGAGCTTTGGCGCACCAGCGACGCGCGTCTGGTCCTGCGCCACGATCCGCGCACCGCGCGGGAAGTGCTGGTCGAGGAGCACGCCTCGCCGATCGACAGCGAGGCGCTGCAAGAGCTGCGCGTGGTGGCCGCCGCCGGGGGACCACAGATCCAACGCCTGCTCCGCCTGGACGCCGAGCGCCGCGCGATCTGGTACGAAGTCGTCGCGGGTGAGCCGCAGCCGCTGGAAGCGCTCACCGCCGCCGAGCGCGCCGCCGTCGCCGCCCCCCTCGCCCGTCTGCCGGCGGCGCGGGCGCGCGCCTTCGTCCGCACGCCTGCCGGCCCGGTGGTGCTGGTCGCCCCCGTTCCCCTCAGCTGGTGAGCAGCTGCGTGACGAACAGCGGGCGTGTCCCGGTCACCTCGGGGCCGAACACCACTCCGACGCCGATCCGGCGGGCGCGGGGATCGAGCAGGTTGCCGCGGTGGCCTGGGCTGCCGAGAAAACCGCTCTCCGCCTGGTCGGGGCTGTAGGCGCGCCCGACGTTCTCGAACACGATGTCGGGCTTGAGGCCGGCGCGCCGGACGCGATCCATCGCGGTGCCGGTGCGCGGCGACAGATGCCCGACGAAGTCGTGATCGATCATGTCGTGACAGTGCGCGCGGGCGATCGCCGCCAGCCGCGCGTCGGCGGTGACCGGCGGCAGGCCGGCGAGCGCCCGATCGCGGTTCACCAGCGCGACGATTTCCTGCTCGGCGACGACGGGATCGGCGGAGCCCTGATGCATGCCGACCCCGCCCTGCCAGACCGGCGGCGGCGAGACGCCGCAGTAGACGGGGAAGTTCGCCAGCACCGTCGGGCCGACGGCGCCGGTGGCGACGATCTCGATCTGGTAACGCCCGTCGGCGTCGCAGCGAACCTCGCCGGAGAGATCGCGCCCGTGAGCCGCCGGAGCCTCATGGACCCGCCCGTCGGGCGAGGTGATCACCAGCTCGGGATCGCGGTAGGCGGCGTCGATGCGCGCCGCCACCCGCGCCACGCCGCCCAGGCGGAGGCGGCGGGCGATCGCCGCCCCGAGGACGATCGGCGTCTCCTGAAATCCGGCCACCACCCGCACCTCCGGGCCGCTGCGATCGATCCCCACGCCGATCCGGCCGACCGCGCCGGCGTGCAGGGCCGCCGCGAATTCGTCGCGCGCGCGGGCCCGGATCTCGGCGTCGGTCCCCGCGGACGCGCGCGCGAAGAAGAAGTGGGGCGACGGCTCGACGAGACCGTAGTGCGAAAGCAGGAAGGAAACCGCCTCCAGCCCCGGCAGCTCGTCGGCGCCGAGGTGGCGCGCCAGATCCGTCATCGCCCAGTCGAGCCGGGTGTCGGCGATCGGTGGCGGGCCCCCTGCCCGCCTGGCCGCGACCCGGGCGTCGTCGACGATCGCGTCGCGCAACGGATCGCGGGGCGGTCCACCGCGCGTCGAGGCCGCCACCGCATAGGCGCCGGCGGCGGCCGAGCCGGGGACCATCGGCGCCTCCGCGACCGCGCGCGCCCCGCCGGTCGTCGCCTGCGCCGACGAGGCCGAGGCGAAGGCCAGCGCGCAGGCCAACCCCCACGCCGACGCCATCGCGGCGCCAGAGCGGCCGCCGCGCATGAGACTACTTCTTGTCGTGGGGGTCGCCGCCCTTGGCAGCCGCAGGTGCCTTGCGATCCGGCGCCGTCGGCCCCGGCGGGCGCCCGTTCCCGCTCCCAGCGTTGGCGGCTCCGCGCGTCGCCGGCTTGGCCGCAGCGGCGACCGGTGGGGAAACCTTCCCGTCGGCGTCGGCGAACACCAGCTCGCCGAACCGCCCGAGCGCATGGAAGTCGCCGACCATCGGCGGCGACCATCCGGCCGCTTGCTGCGGTTTCCCCTTCGGTACGTCCATCCGGTACATGTTGATGCGCCAGACGTCGCCCGGCTCGGGCGGCAGGCGGACCGCCGACTTGTCATCCATCCCCTTGACGTCCTCGAGCGGAATTGCCAGCTCGGTCGACCAGGACCTGTCCGTATCGTCGCGCTTGTTGAGCGTGCCGTCGACGTGAACCTTGGCGATCATCTTCGAGTTCCAGGAGAACGGCTTCAGCTTGGGGTCGACGCTGTCTTCGTACCGCCGCGGCGACGGCAGGTAGGTGTCGAAGATGTTCCCGTTCGGCGCCACCTGCAGCTCGATGTAGGTGCGGCCGTTTCCGTCGGCGTCGATCATCAGCTCGTCGGCCTCCTCGGTCCAGAGCTTGTCGTCGCGTTTGCTGAGGTCGGTCCAGACGTCGTCGTCGGTGTTGTCGAAGGCGACGTAGAGGTTCTTCTTGTCCCAGAGCAGCTTGGCCTCGGTCTTCATTATCGGCGGCACCGGCGCGCCGGTCATGGTGTTGACGAACGGACCCGTCGACGGCGCCGCCGCCCAGACCGCATCGTCGAGCTTCCCGTCGAGCTTGGGCGCCTTGGCCACGAAACGCGCCACATAGCGCTTGCGGGGCTCCGCGACAGCCCCGGCGCGCACCGGGATCGAGGCCGCCAGCACCCGCTCCTCGTTGTCGTGCGCCCCGCTCTTGACCGGCATCCGGGTGGCTCCCCGCCAGAGGCCGACGTAGACCTCGACCACGGGGTAGCTCCAGCCGTCGGGCAGCTTGACGGTGTGGATGTCGCGGATGATGTCCCCGGCCTTCCAGCTGCCCACCGGGTACTTTCCCTGGATCGGGACATGGTCGGCGTTGACGTAGTTCTGCTTGCCCGGCCCCTCGACGTGCGTGAACGTCTTCCAGCCATCGCCGGGCGCGCTGACGACCTTCCAGTACTGCGTGAGCTTCAGGTCCTTGCCCGCCTCGGCTGGCAGCGGGTCGACATCCAACCCGAGAAAGACCACCTTCCCGTCGAGATCCGCGTTCACTGCGTAGCGGGGCGCGGGGGGCGACGACAAGAGGTTCTGCTTGGCGACCGTCAGATCGTCGGCGGACGGCTTGTCCGCATCCTGCTCGACGCAAGCGCCGAGCTGGAACAACATCGGCACGACCGCCAACCGGATCGCCAGATTGCGCATGCGGCCGTTTCTAACCAAGCGGGGGGCCGTTTGCAATGTCGCGGGGTTCGCTCCGCTCGGTCGGCGCCCGCCAGCTCAGCTGGTCGGCGCGGTCGGAATCTGGTCGGGCGGCAGGCCGCGCACGCCACGCGCCGCGACCTCCAGAATGATCTCGGCGCGCGCCGTCGTCTCGCGCACGAAGGCGTAGATCCTGTCCGGGAGCGCTCGCTCGACATCGGGGGCCGGGACGCCGATCGCCTGCAAGCCGGCGTGGCGCGCCAGGTAAAGAGCGCGCGGCAGATGATAGCGTTGTGACACCACCAGCAGCGACTGCACCCCGGCGGCGACCGCGTCGGCCATGCTGGCGGCCGTGCGATATCCTCCGCGATCGATCACCACGTCGCCCGGCGCGACGCCGCGTCTCTCCAACCAGGCGGCCATGGCGTCGGGCTCGTCGTACCCCGGCTCGGCCAACCCGGAGACGATGATCCGGCGGGCCAGCCCTGCCCGATAGAGCTGGCGCCCGGTCTCCAGGCGCGCGGCGAGCTCGCGCGAGGGGCGGCCAGTCGGAAAGACGTGGCTGCCGAGCACCATGGCGTAGGGACGCGGCGGCGTCTGGCTGAAGTCGGCAAGCACCGCCCCGCGGCTGGCGGCGATCAGATAGGCGTTCGCGGCCCCCACCAGCGCCAGCGCCAGGACGGCCGCCAGCGCGAACCACCTCCCCCACCGACGATCGTTCGCTGCGTCAGCCGGCATCGCGGTAGACCTTCGCCGCGCCGATGTGTCCCAGCCGGTGCCAGCGGACGTACTGGCGAGACAGGTGAAAAAGGATCTCGTCGCGGCTCCGTCCCTCCCCGACGACCCGCTCGACCCACTCGATCGCCACGTCACGCGCGTCGGGCGGATGAAACAGGAACGTCCGCCCGAAGATCGCCCGCTCGCCGTCCCAGATGACGCGCGCCTCGAACAGGTCCCCGTCGGAGATCCCCGCGGTGTTGCGGCGTTCGAGGACCGAGAAGCGCGCGCCGCCCAGGAGATCGTCGATCTCCAGCACCCGATCGGCCGACGACGCCAGCTGGAACAGGCTGCGGTGGCTGGCGGCCAGGTGAGCCAGCGCGCGGCGTTCCGCGGCGGGTGATTTTGCGCCGGCCTCGATGGCGTGCGCGATCGGCACCTTGCCCCCGAGGCCCGTCGACGGCCGCTCCAGCACGTACCATTCGAGGAACGACGCCATCCGTCCTTCGAAGAGCTCGGCGTCGTCGTCGAACACCTTGCCCGCGCGGTCGAAGTACTCTTCGCGCGCGCGCATCGCTTCCAGCCGATACTCCTTCTCGCTGTAGCGCTCCGTGAGTCGATCGAGCAGCGCGTAGATCATGCTCAGCGACGGCGGCGTTCTTCCATCGAGACGCGGAAGCGGTCGAAGAGGTATCCGGCGTCGTTGGGCCCCGGCGATGCCTCGGGGTGGTACTGCACGCTGAACACCGGGAGCGTCGCGTGGCGCATCCCCTCGACGGTCTTGTCGTTGAGGCTGACGTGCGAGAGCTCCGCCTTGCCCGCCAGCGAGTCGACGTCGACCGCGAAGCCGTGGTTCTGCGAGGTGATCTCCACCTTGCGCGTGCCGAGGTCCATCACCGGGTGGTTGGCGCCGTGGTGGCCGAACTTGAGCTTGTAGGTCTTGCCCCCCAGCGCCAGGCCCAGGATCTGATGGCCGAGGCAGATCCCGAACAGCGGGAGCTTGCTGGCGCAGAGCTCACGCGCCGCCTCGACTGCGTAGTCGACCGCCGCCGGATCGCCGGGGCCATTGGAGAGGAAAATACCGTCGGGCTTCATCGCCAGCACCTCACGCGCCGGCGTGGCGGCCGGCACGACGGTCACCTTGCAGCCCGACGAGCGGAGGTGGCGCAGGATGCCGCGCTTGATGCCGTAGTCGTAGGCGACTACCCGGTGGCGCACGGGCGGAACCGCCACCGGCCCGCGGCTCGGCGCGCGCGGCCCCTGCCAGAGCGGCTCGTCCCACTCGTACGGCAACGCAGAGGTGACCTCCCGGACGAGATCGCGCCCCTCGAGCGACGGATGATTGCGCGCGCGGGCCACCGCGGCGGCCGGATCGCCGACGGCGCGGGTGATCACCGCCCGCTGCGCACCCGAAAGCCGAATCCGCCTGGTGACCGACCGGGTGTCGATGCCGGTGATGCCGGCGACGCCGCTTTCGGTCAGGAGCTGGTGCAACGAGCCCGAGGCGCGCCAGTTGGAGACGACCGGCGACAGCTCGCGCACGACGAAGCCGGCGCACCAGGGGCGCGCCGATTCGAAGTCCGTCGGGTTGATGCCGACGTTGCCGATCTCGGGCGCCGTCATGGTGACGATCTGCCCGCGGTAGGACGGGTCGGTCAGCACCTCTTGGTAGCCGGTGATCGCCGTGTTGAAGACGATCTCGCCGGCGCCCGAGACGTCGCCCGAGATCGCGACGGTGTCCGCCGCGCCGAAGCCGAAGCCGCGGTAGACGGTGCCGTCCTCCATCGCCAGCAGCGCCGGCGGCAAGTCTGACGATGATGATTCGTGTGGGTCGACGGTCACGCGATTCTCTCCCCCGAGTAGACGATAGCACCGCCGACGATGGTCAACACCGCCCGTCCCAAGAGCGCGCGCCCGGCGAACGGCGTGTTTCGCGAGCGCGAGCGGATGGCTGCCGGCTCGCAAGTCCAGGGCGCCTCGGGGTCGATGACCGTGACGTCGGCCGGCGCCCCGACGCCGAGCGAGCCACCCGGCAGCCCGAACAGCGCGGCGGGCACGGTCGACAGCCGGGTCACGAAGGAGATCGGCGTCAGCAGCTTGGCGCGAACGAGGTCGAGCACCAGCGGCACGGCCGTCTCGAGGCCGATGATCCCGAACGCCGCCTGCTCGAACTCGACCTCCTTTTCGACCGGCGAGTGCGGCGCGTGGTCGGTGGCCACCGCGTCGATCGTCCCGTCGGCGAGCGCGGCGTGCAGCGCCTCCACGTCGGCCGCCGCGCGGAGCGGCGGGTTGCACTTGGCGTGCGTGTCGTAGCGGGCGCAGGCCTCATCCGTCAGCGTCAGATGGTGGGGCGTCACCTCGCAGGAGACCGGCAGCCCGCGCCGCTTCGCCTCGCGGATGAGCCGCACCGAATCGGCGCTGCTGACATGCGCGACGTGGTAGCGCGCGCCGGTCAGCGCGCAGAGCTCGATGTCGCGCGCCACCATCGCCGACTCGGCCGAGACCGGCTGGGCGCGGATCCCGGCGCGCGTGGCGACCGGACCTTCGTTCATGGAGCCCCCCGCCGACAGGGTGAGATCCTCGCAGTGCTGCACGATGGTGAGATCGAACGTGCGCGCGTACTCCATCGCCCGGCGCATCAGCTCGGCGTTCATCACCGGCTTGCCGTCGTCGGAGACGGCCACGCAGCCAGCTTCCTTGAGCTCCCCCATCTCGGCCAGCTGCTCGCCGGCGAGCCCCTTGGTGATGGCGCCGACCGGGTAGACCCGCACCACCCCCGCCTCCCGCGCGCGGTTGATGATCAGCTCCGTGACCGCGCGGTTGTCGTTGGGCGGGGTGGTGTTCGGCATCGCGCAGACGGCGGTGAACCCGCCTGCCGCCGCCGCGCGCGTCCCGGTGGCGATGTCTTCCTTGTACTCCTGCCCCGGCTCGCGCAGGTGGGTGTGCAGATCGATGAGGCCGGGCATGACCCACTGCCCGCGCACGTCGATCACGCGAACATTCGAACCGACGCTGGCGGCGATCCCGGGGCCGACCTCGGCCACCACACCGTCCTTCAACAGAACGTCCGCCTCGGCGTCAAAACTGCGCCGAGGATCGAGGACCCGGCCGCCGCGCAGACAGAGATCCATTCGCCGGGTCCTGTTGATAGGGGGTTACCGGGCCTCAGTCAACCGGTTTTGCGACCCGGTCGACCCGATCAACCCGATCCACGAAGACCCGCAGCCGCTTGAACCAGTGCAGCTTGCTGTCGAACCCCGGAAAGCTGGCGTTGAGCCCGCTCGGGTTGGGGACGACGAAGACCCGCGCCCCGGCGATCGTCTCGCGCTTCGCGCCGGGGCCCGGGCCGGCCGCGATGCCGAAGTAGGTCCGGTAGAGGCTGACGCCGACGAGCGCCACCACCGCCGGCCGCCAGGCGGCTATCTTGCGGGCCAGCACGACGTGCCCCCGGGCGAGCTCGGCGCGCGTCAGTTCGGCGGCCGTGCGGGTCATGCGTGGGCACAGGTTGGTGAGCGCGATGCCAAACTCGGCCAGCCGCTGGTCTTCTGTGTAGTCGATCAGCGCCGGCGTCAGGCCCGCCGCATGCAGCAGCCGCCAGAAGGGATTCCCGTTGCCGGCGAAGTGGTGGCCGACCGCACCCGACCTCAGCCCCGGGTTGATCCCCACCAGCAACAGGCGCGGCCGAGCGACGACAACGTCCTGGAGCCGTCCCACGCCGGCGCCAGCGTCCCTACTCGGAAGGCCCGGCGTCGCCGCCGGCGAGGAGGTAGAGGACGGCCATGCGGACGGCGACGCCTCGGGCGACCTGATCGAGGATGACGGCGCGGGGGCCGTCGGCCACGGCGGGATCGATCTCGATGCCGCGGTTGATCGGGCCGGGGTGCATGACGATGGCGTCTGGCTTGGCCAGCGCCAGGCGGCGCGGGTTGAGGCCGAAGTAGCGCGAGTACTCGCGCGTGTTGGGGAAGAGCGCGCCGCCGATGCGCTCCTTCTGGATGCGCAACATCATGATGACGTCGGCCCCCTCCAGCGCCGGCTCGAGCCGCTCGTGAATCGACACGCTTCCCGGCGTGCCCATCGCCTCGAGGCCGGGCGCCAGCAGGGTGCGCGGCGCGACGATCCGGACACGCGCCCCCATCTTGGTGAACGCCCAGATGTTCGAACGCGCCACGCGGCTGTGGCGGATGTCGCCGCAGATGACGACGTCGAGCCCGTCGAGGCGCCCCTTGTGCGCGCGGATGGTCGAACAGTCGAGCAGCGCCTGGGTAGGATGCTCGTGCGCGCCATCGCCTGCGTTGACCACGCCCGCCCGCAGGCGCGAGGCGAGCATCTCCGCGGCGCCGGCCTGCGCGTGGCGCACCACCACCACATCGGGCGCCATCGCGTCGAGGTTCCGTGCCGTGTCGAGCAGCGTCTCCCCCTTCACCGTCGAGGAGGCCGAGCCCGAGATGTTGACCGAGTCGGCCGACAGCCGCTTGGCGGCGATCTCGAACGAGGTCCGCGTGCGGGTCGAGGGCTCCAGGAAGAGGTTGATGACCGTCTTGCCGCGCAGGGTCGGTACCTTCTTGATGGGGCGCTCGTTGATCTCCAAAAACCGATCCCCGAGATCGAGCAGCATCGCGATCTCCGCGGCGTTGAGCGACTCCATTCCCAGCAGGTGCCGGTGCGCAAACCCAGTCACGCCCGCCGCTCCCGCAGGACCACCCGGTCCCCCTCGCCTCGCTCGGATAGCATCACGCGCACCGACTCGCTCGCGGTGGTCTCGACGACCACGCCGACGACGTCGGGCTGAATCGGCAGCTCGCGCCGGCCGCGATCGACCAGCGCCGCCAGCTTGACCGCGCGCGGGCGCCCGTAGTCGGCCAGCACATCCATCGCCGCGCGGATCGTGCGGCCGGTAAAGAGCACGTCGTCCACCAAGACAACTGTCCGCCCGTCGATCGGCTCGGGGAGCTCGGTGGGGCCGATCTCCGGCTTGGGCAGGCCGCGAAAGACGTCGTCGCGGTAGAGCGAGATGTCGACCGCGCCCAGAAGCGGCCTCGGCTCGCCCGCCTCGGCCAGAAGGCCGCAGAGGCGCTGGGCCAGGTAAGCGCCGCCCGTCCGCACGCCGACGAGATAGAGCGGCCGCCCCTCTTGCGGGATCCGTTCGGTGAGCTCCAGCGCCATCCGCCGCAGCGTGCGCCCCAGACCGGCGGCGTCGAGAATCTCACGGCGCTCGAGCAGATCGCTGTCAGGCGGCGGCAAACGTGGGGTCATGGGTGGAGCTTCCTGTTCACACTGGTCAAAAGTAATACCGCACGTAGAGCGTGGAGAGCGCGTCCCAGATGCTCCCGGCGCCGATCACGCCGACCGACCAGAGGTGCGCCGCGGGCGCGTGTTCGTACCCCACCTGCGCGCCCGCCAGAAGGCCGATCGACAGCGCCGGAACGCCGATGAATCCGAAGTGCAGCTCCCCTTCGATGGCTGCGCGCAGCTGGAAAAGCGTCGTGCTGCCGGTGTCGCCTCCCCCGGGCCGGAACCAGACGATCGCCAACTCCGGGCTGGCACCGATCGCCAGGTGCTTCCAGTTGGCGAGCAGCAGGGTCATCCCCACGATCGGCCCGACGCCGACATAGGTGTCGAGATCCTGCGCGCCGGCCGATCCGCCCCCCGTCCCCAGCACCAGGTAACCGTTGAGCGCCACGTTGCGGTTCATCCAGTAGCGGGCCCCCACCGCCCCCAGATTGACCGTGCAGGGGGTGGTCATGCCGGCGGGGCATCCCTGCCCTGGCCGCAGCGTGAGCGGCAGCGGCCCTGGATCCAGCCGCCGGGCGGCGATGCCAACGTGACCAACCACGGCGTCGTGATCGGACGCAGCAGGCGCCTCGTCGCTGGTGGGGATCGGCCCCGCGCCGGCACCCGTCTCCGCGCCGGCACCTGTCTCCGCGCCTGGCGGCGCGAGGGGGGGCGCAACCGCCGTCGCCGCCGGCGGGGCGACGACCGCCTCGGGCGAAGGGGCGGCCGGCGCGGCGGGGGGCGCGGCTGGCGCTGCCGCGACCGACGTGGGTGCGGCTTGCTGCGCGTACAGCGGCGCGGCGCGGAGAACCAGCGCCGCGAGCGACCCGAGCCGCACCAGCCTCGCTGCTACCGTCCGGCGCGTCGCGCGCACGCCTGTTACGTTCCGGTCTGCCCGAGGCAGATGCTCGCGGGTTGGCCATCCGACGGAGACGAGCAGACGAATCCCGCGCGGAGGCACATGAGGGCACCGGCGTCTGCCCCAAACTGGCAGCCGTCATAGCAGGCGTGGAGCGGATGGTCGGGGGCGCCGCGCTGGACGCAGGCGCTGCCGGCGCCGGCGCAGAGATCGACGGCGGGCGTGCTGCCGGTGGGGTTCGGCGCGCAGCCGAAGGTCTGGCAGTAGCCGCCGGGAAAGCGCGTGCCGCTCGAACAGACACCGCCCAGCATGCAGCCCGTGTCTGCGGTGCAAGTCGAGCCCGGAACTGCCGTCTTGTTGTAACAGAGCCCGTGGGTCGCATCGCAGGTGTCAGAGCCGTTCGCCAGCGCGACGCAGTCGGCATCGATCCCGCAGCCGCTCGCACCGATAGGGGTGAAGAGAGTCTGGCACTCGCCGGCCACCACGTCATCGGTCGGATCCGACGGCGTGCCGTTGTTGTTTTGCACCAGCCGCGTGCACATCTGATCTGGACCGCAGTCGCTGTTGACCGCGCAGACCGACGAGCAAAACGTCTTGTTGCTGCCGCTGGCGAGCCTGAACTGGCGGTCGAAGCAGGCACCGCTGAGGCAGTCGGCGTTGCCGGTGCACGGCTGTCCAACCGTCTTGGTGGCGCCCACCGGCGCCGCCTTGCAGACCGTCACCGCGGTCCGATTCCCGTACGGGACGCATCCTTGACCCGTCGGGCAGCTGCTCTCGCGCGTGCAGGTGGTGGCGCCGATCTTCGAGGAGGGCGTGCAATACCCGACCTTGGCGGTCGAGCCGTTGGGGGCGGCCACCGTCGGATACTCGAGGCAGCTGGACGACGTAGGGCAGTCGGCGTCGTTCCGGCACATCGTGCCGCAGAACGACTGACCGGATGAGTCGGGGGACGGGATGCAGAGCGAGTCGTCCGCACAGTGCATCCCTGCTGCGGTGGTCGAGCAGGGAGCGCCGTACGCCAGCGCGCCCGAGACTGGCGCGACACAGGTGAGCTGGAAGGCGTTCCCTGCGGGGACTGGCGCGCCGACGATGCAGACGCGGCCGCTGTTGCAGATCGAATCGGCACCCGACTGTCCGTACGCATTGGGGGGCAGCGAGCTCGCCGTCTGAAGCGTGCCGCAAAAATTGATGGGACAGACGCCGCCACCCATGGCATCAGCCGCGCAGTAGTAGTCGATCGGGTGCGCGTCCTTCAGAGGTGGCGAGACGTCCATGCCGGCATCGTGCGGCCTGGTGCCGGCCGACGGGCTGGAACAACCGAAAAACGCCGCCGTCGAGGCGACGAGCAGCACCATAAGCAAGATGGTCTTCGTCAAGGTCGCGCGCCGATTATGCCAGCTTCCCGTGTAATGATGAAGCTGTCGTGCTCACCGACCCCACCGCCGCGATCCTGGTCATCGGGAACGAGATCCTGTCGGGGAAGGTCGCCGACGAAAACGCCCGCTATCTGATCGGCGAGCTGCGCCGGCTGGGCGTCTCGCTCCGCCGCATCGAGGTCATCCCCGACGTGGTCGGCGAGATCGCGTCGCGGGTGCGCGCGCTCGCCGGCACCGTCGACCACCTCTTCACCTCGGGCGGCGTGGGACCGACCCACGACGACGTGACCCTCGAAGCCGTGGGAGAGGCCTTCGGAATGCCTGTCGTGCGCAACGCGGAGCTCGAAGGGATGCTGCGGAACGGCTACGGCCCACGCCTCCAGGAACGGGACCTGCGCATGGCCGACATTCCGGTCGGCGCGCGGCTCGAGCACGGGCCCGGCGCCCTCGGCGCCACCTGGCCGGTGGTGGTCGTCCGCAACGTCTGGATTCTCCCCGGCGTGCCGTCGATCTTTCGGCGCAAGTTCGAGGCGGTGCGTGAGCTCTTCCGGGCGCCGCCGATTCATGGGCGCGCGCTCTACTCGCGAGCGGGCGAAGGCGAGATCGCCGGCGCGCTCGACGAGACCGTCGCCGCGTTTCCAGCCGTCGAGGTCGGCTCCTACCCGCACCTCGACGCGGCCGACTACCGCGTGAAGATCACCCTCGACGGGCGTGACCCGGCCGCCGTCGATCGCGCCCTCGCCTTTTTGGCCGAGCGCCTGGGAGACGCGGTCGCAAAGACTGAGTGACCTCCTACTCGCGTGGTAAAAGCCGCCATGGCTGAAGTTCCACCGGGCGTGAAGGGGATGAACGACGTCCTTCCGCCGGACGTCTCGAAGTGGCAGTTCGTCGAGGAGAAGGCCCGCGGCGTCCTCGAAGCGTTCGCCTACCGGGAGTTGCGGACGCCTGTTCTCGAGTACACGCCGCTCTTCGTTCGTTCGGTCGGCGAGGTGACCGACGTGGTCGAAAAGCAGATGTACACCTTCGACGACCGCGACGGCCGCTCGGTCAGCCTGCGCCCCGAGGGGACCGCCTCGGCCGTGCGCGCTTACATCGAGAACGCGCAGTGGAACCGCGAGCCGGTCACCCGCTGGTACTACCTCGGCCCCATGTTCCGGCACGAGCGAGCGCAGCGGGGCCGGCTGCGCCAGTTCCACCAGATCGGCGCCGAGTGGTTCGGCGTCAACGAGCCGTCGGCCGACGCCGAGACGATCGCCATGCTCGCCTTGATGATCGAGGAGATCGGAATCCCGGCCGCCGCGCTGGAGGTGAGCCTCAACTCGCTCGGCGAGCCCGAGGAGCGCGCCGCTTACCGGGAGGCGCTGGTCGCCTTCTACCGCGGGCACCTCGACCTCCTGGACGACGAGGCCCGGCGCCGGCTGGAGACCAACCCCCTGCGCATCCTCGACTCGAAGAACCCCGAGCTCGTCGCCCTCAACGCCAACGCCCCGGTGCTGCTCGAGACCCTGAGCCCCGGCTCACAGGCCCGCTTCGCCAAGGTGCGCGAGCTGCTCACGGCGCTGGGCGTGCGCCACACGCTCGACCAGCGCCTCGTGCGCGGGCTCGACTACTACACGGCGACGATCTTCGAGATCAAGACGACCGCCGGCGAGCTCGGGGCGCAGAACACCATCTGCGGCGGCGGCCGCTACGACGGCCTCGTCGCCTCCCTCGGGGGACCGAAGACGCCGGCCATCGGCTTCGCGCTCGGCGTCGAGCGGATGTTGCTCGCCCTCACTCAACCGCCCGAGAGCTACGAACGTCCGGTGAACGCCTTCTTCGTTTCGATGGACGACGCGTCCCTCGCCTATGCCCTCCCGCTGGCCCACCGCCTGCGCGCGGCCGGCATCAGCGTCGAGGTCGAGCACCGGGGCGGCAAGGTCGGGTCCCAGCTCAAGCGCGCCGACAAGCTGCGGGCGCGGGTCGCCGTCATCATCGGCGGCAACGAGGTCGCCTCCGGCAACTTGACGGTCAAGGACCTCGCCAGGGGAACCCAGTTCACGGTGGCGGCGGCCGACCTCGAATCCAAGATCCGCCAGCTGCTCGATTAGCCGCCGGGAAAGGCCGCTCGTCAGAAGCGGAGGGTGACGCCGAAGTGCGGGATCAACCAGACGCCGTGTCCCCGGAAGTCGTAGCCGACCTCCATCGAAAAATCGGAGGAGACCCCTTGTGCAAGACGCGAGTGGGCCCCCACGGATGCGACGGGACCTCCGGCCATGTGCGACGTGCGCGTCGTCGGGGACGTACTCGTCGACGCCATCGTAGCGTCCGAGAGCCAACCGAGGCGCGCCCCCAGGCCGAGCTCCGAAACGAAAGGACCGCCGCGCCGCTGCGCGAGAGCGAGGAGCTCGTTCATCAGCACCGTCTCGTTGTTGGTGGCCGCGCCCATGAGCTCGTACGCCAGGCTCCCCCCCCAGGTCGGGTCGGGCGGACTCTGGGGCCCGAGCTCGACGCCCAGACGAACCGTCCCGCCCGTCGAGAAGTAGTCTCCCGTCCCGAAGTAGCCCCCCAAGAACAGGAAAGCCGCGCCAACGGTCAAGGTCGCCCTGCGCGCGACAACGGCGGGGATCTCTTTGTCGACGGGAGCGGCTGGTGGGGGTGGAACGGCGTCGCGGAGGTCGGCGACGTGTACGAGCTCGACCGCGGCCAGCGCCAACTCGCGCGGGCGCGCTTCGGGCGCCACGCCGCCGAGAGGGACCAAGCGGCGCGCCGGCGTTCCCCTGCCCTGACGGACGGCGAGCAGCGTGGCGTCCGATTCGTCGCAGGCGATGGACAGGAGCATGAAGTCACGGGGGTCCGCGGCCGCATTGTCGAGCAATCGCGCACCCAACTCGACGCGCAGGGGGACCCGCACGCTCGCGTCGGGGAGCTCGGCGCAGCCTACCGGCGCCAGACGGACGGGCGTCAGCGGCGCAGCCGCGGGCGCGGCGACCGCCATCAGCGCCCAGGTCCACGCCGCGGCGACGCCGATCACTTGGCCTCCCCGGCGGCCGCTGCTCGCCGAGCTTCGGCGGCGTGCGCGGCAGCGTCAGCGGCCAGCGGGCCGGCCGGGTCGAGATCATGCGCGCGCGCGAACGCCTGGGCACCTCTCTCGCGATCGTGGAGGTCGAACGTCAGCACGCGGCCGAGCTCGTACGCGGCGACCGCCGCGCGCGGATCGCTCGCGTGACGGCTGAAGATGGCCGTGAGCGGTTCGACGGCATCCGCGGGTCGTCCCGCGAGGCGCGCGGCGTCGGCCGCGGCGAGCAGAGCCTCCACAGTTTCGGCAGGCGCCCGATAGCGCGCGGCCGCCGCGCGGTGAGGCGCCGGCCGCACCGGCGCCGAGAGCCCAGGAAGGACCGGTGCTTCTTCCGGGACGCCCGGAGACAGGTAAGGCGCCGCAGGAGGCGAAGCCAGCCAATCGGGACGAAGCGGGCCTGCCGTGACGGCCGGCGCGCGTCGGGCGTGGCGGGCCCACGGACGCGTGAAGGCGTAAGCAGCCCCCGCGAATCCCAGCAACGCCAGCGCCACCAGCGCCACGCGGCGCCGGCGGTAACGCTGGGCCAGCCGCTGTTCGATCCGTCGCTCCACCCGCGCGGCCAAGGCGGGCGTCCAGCGCACCGCGATCGCGGAGGAGATCCGTCGGCTGATCGTTTCGTCCCTCATGGCTCCTCCCGGTCGTCGGCGTCCGGCTCGAGAAGCGGTGCCATGACGGCGTCCGCCGAGGCGATCCGCCGCTTGACGGTGGCCAGGGAGCACCCGCAAAGCTCCGCCACCTGATCGAGCGGCTCGTCGAGCAGGTGGCGAAGGATCCAGGCGCTCCGCGCGGGCGCCGGCAACCGGTCGAGTGCGGCATAGAGCAAGGCCACCAGAGGGCGCAGCTCTGCCGAAGCCGGATCGGCCACCAGGTCCATGTCCCCTTGCGGCGGTCGCCAGAACTGGCGCAGGCGCCGCCAGCGCAGCCGTCGCGAAGCCTCCCGCACCGTGATCCGCCCTAGCCAGGTGCGCAGCGCCCCCGCCTGGCGAACGTCCTTGAGACGCCGGTGCGCGATGAGAAACACGTCCTGCACGACGTCGGGGACCTCGTCGTTCCGCCCCAGAATCCGTCCCGCCAGCCCCGCCACATACCCCGCGTGCAGCCCATACGCCTGCTCGAACGAAACCGCCCCCACCCCTCGCCGCGCCGCGGTCTCCTCCAGGGCCGGCACAAACGCCAGCCGAGGACTCTCTCTCTTTCCAGACAAGCGGGCCATCCTCCTCCACAGAGTCTGCCCCACAGAAGAAACGGCTCACCCAAAAACAAAAAAGGCCCCTCGGGGGGCCCTAGGTTGCAAACAGAGAATAGGGCCCCATCTGAACCCTGGTTGATCGAAGGCGGGCTTTGCCCGCCGGAGACTTGGTTAAAACGGGATGGCGCCCCCGGTTGCCCGGGGGCGCCGTCCACCCCAACACGACCGAGGAACCACCCTCGTGTCGCGTGGCCCCCGCCGGGTTTGTGAGCCCGGCAGGCACCATCTTTTTGAGCGCGGCCCCCGGCTGAACCCGGGCCCGCGCCTGAAATGCCTGGCTAGGTCGCCGGGCTGGGGACAACCGCCCGCGCCGTCGCGGTGCCAGTCGCCTCTTCCGGAAGCACGAACCCGTGGGACGAGCCCACGAGCTCCGGATACGCCCCGCCGCCGTGCTCGTGAAGGTCGATCCCTTCGAGCTCGCCCTCCTTCGAGACGCGGAGGCCGACGGTGATCTTGACGAAGTACATCATGATCAGCGAACCGATGAGGGTCGCGCCGCCGATGGCCGCGCTGCCGATCGCCTGTCCGATGAGCTGGTTGACGCCGCCGCCGTAGAAGAGGCCGGTGACGACCGCGCCCGCCGAGTTGTCGGCGCCCGTCGGCGTCGGCGCGCCGTACTGACCGGTCGCGAAGAGGCCGAGCGAGAGCGTTCCCCAGATGCCCGCGCCGCCGTGGACGGCAACCGCGCCGACCGGATCGTCGATCCGCAGGTACTCCATCAGGTCGACGACGAGCGCGCAGACCGGGCCGGAGATGGCGCCCAGCACGATGGCGCCGAAGGGCGACACCCAGTAGCAGGGGCAGGTGATGGCCACCAGGCCGGCGAGGAAGCCGTTGATGGTCATGCCGCAGTCCCACACCTTGTTCCTCGGGTACATCCAGAACATGGCGCCGAGACCGCCCGCGCAGGCGGCCAGCGTGGTGTTGGCGGCAACGCGCCCGATGCCGGCCGCGTCCATGGCGGACAGCGTGCTGCCCGGGTTGAAGCCGTACCACCCGAACCAGAGGATGACGCCGCCGACGGCCGCGATGGTCATGTCGTGGCCGGGCATCGCCCCGCCGCCGTCGCGCTTGAACTTACGTCCGATGCGCGGCCCGAGGACGATCGCGCCCGCCAGCGACACCATGCCGCCGATCGTATGGACGACCGTCGAGCCGGCGAAGTCGTGGAAGGCGGCCGGGTGGATGGTGTTCAACCAGCCGTCGGGACCCCAGGCCCAGTGGCCGAAGATCGGGTAGATGAAGCCGCTGACGAAGAAGCTGTAGACGAGATCGCCCACGAACCCGGTGCGGCCAATCATGGCGCCCGAGGTGATGGTCGAGCAGGTGTCGGCGAAGGCGTACTGGAACAGGAAGAACGCCAGGATTGAAACGCCGGTCGACCCGTAGGTGTCAGGGGCGCCGTGCAGGAAGAAGTACTGGTGGCCGATGAAGCCGTTCCCCGCGCCGAACATGAACGCGAAGCCCCAGGCCCAGAAGAGCAGGCCGCAGAGGCAGGTGTCGACGATCCCCTCGAGGAGGACGTTCACCGTCTCACGCGTCCGGGCGAACCCGGCCTCGAGGAACATGAACCCTGCTTGCATGAAGAACACGAGGAATGCCGTCACGAGCACCCACATGTTGTTGATGGGGTTCACGTAGAGCGGCAGAGGCGCCGCGGCGTCGTCCGCCAAGGCCTTGTGCCCGAAGTAGTGCGGAATTCCAGCAATGATTAGAAAGAGGAGCCCGAGCCCCAACGCCTTGCCGCCGAGGAGGGCGTAAAACACACGCCTTCGCTCAGAGGTCTTCATCCCGTCTATGAACCTTTTGATCACGATGTCCCTCCTGGTTTTCTCGACGCCATCGGGGCGCCTGGGGAACATCATGGCGACTTTGCATTTCGCAATTATTTCTAGACGTACCTAGTTCCGTAACTACAGCAACTTACGCCTACACACCTGGTTAACCTGTCCTGACACCCGCAATTCGCAGCGAGAGACCCGCGAATTGCAAACTGGGAACAGGCGGTTTTCAAGCCTTGTCGAGGTCGAAGCCGTCGTGCAGCGCGCGAACGGCCAGCTCGGCGTACTTGGCGTCAATCACACAGGAAATCTTGATCTCGGAGGTCGAGATCAGCTGCACGGCGATGTTCTCCCGCGCCAGGATCTCGAACATCTTCAGCGCTACGCCGGCGTGCGACCGCATGCCGACGCCGACCACCGAAACCTTGGAGAGGTTCGTCTCGGTCTTGACCTGTTCCGGCGGGCAAAGATGCCCGCACTGCTTGATCAAGAGCTCCTTGGCGCGCGCCATGTCGGCGGCCGGCAAGGTGAAGGTCAGGTTGGTGCGGCCGTTCTCGACGTAGGCCTGGACGATCACGTCGACCACGATCCCGGCGGCCGCCAGGGGGCGAAACACCATCGCCTGGATCCCCGCCTGGTCGGAGATCCCGTGCAGGGTGATCTTGGCCTCGTCGCGCGTGGCGGTGACCCCGGAGACCATGATCGATTCCATTGCTTTTTCTTCCGGCACGACCCACGTCCCTTCGTTGTCGTTGAAGCTCGATCGGACGTGAATCGGGACGCCGAACTTCATCCCGAACTCGACCGAGCGAATCTGCAGAACCTTGGCCCCCAGCGACGCCAGCTCCAGCATCTCTTCGTAGCTGATGCGACCGACCTTGCGCGCCGTGGGGACGACGTTGGGGTCGGCAGTGTAGACGCCGTCGACGTCGGTGTAGATCTCGCACACGTCGGCCTTGAGCGCGGCGGCGATGGCCACCCCCGAGGTGTCGGACCCACCCCGCCCCAGCGTCGTGATGTTGCCGCTGCGATCGACCCCCTGGAACCCGGCGACGACGGCGATCTTGCCGTCCTTGAGCGCGTCGGTGATGGCATGCGCGTCGATCGCCTGGATTCGCGCGCGCGCGAAGGCGCTGTCGGTGAGCACGCGGACCTGATGCCCGAGAAGCGAGACCGCCTTCCCCCCTTCGGCCTGGATGGCCAGCGCGACCAGCCCGACGCTGACCTGCTCGCCGGTCGAGGCGATGACGTCCAGCTCCCGCTCGTCGGGGACCTCGGCGATCTGCCTGGCCAGGGCGAGGAGGCGGTTGGTCTCGCCCGACATCGCCGAGACGATCACCACCACGTTGTGCCCCTGGCGCTGCGCGGCCAAGGAGCGACGCGCGACGGCGCGGATCCGTTCGATGGTGCCTACAGAGGTGCCGCCGTATTTCTGAACGATGAGCAAGGCGCGACAATTTCCACTCCTAAGGCCCCGTCGTCAAGAGAGCGGGCGATGCGATCAGACGCCGCGACGTGGTAAACCTCGACCGTGGCCGAGGCACTGGAAGTACACGTGACGATGCCGGACAGCGAGACCGCGCAGTCGGTGGCGCGGGCGCTGGTCGACGAGGAGCTGGCCGCCTGCGTGAACATCGTGCCGGGCGTCCGGTCGATCTACCGCTTCGAGGACAAGATCCACGAGGAGGATGAGGTGCTCTGCCTCATGAAGACACATCCGGTGCTGTTCGATCGGCTGCGGGATCGGATCCTGGCGTTGCACCCCTACGACGTCCCGGAGATCCTCGCCTTCAAGGTCCACGACAGCAGCAGGGCCTACATCGACTGGCTGCACGGGTCGGTGGCCGTCACGGAAAGAGGCTCGGAATGACGGCCCCTGAACGATCGGCCGAGGGCAGCCCCAGCACCGGGCGCGCCCAAACCTCGTAGGCGTCGTCCCGGTAGACGCGCCCGAGGCCCGAACGGCCCGGGAGCGCGGCGGCCAGCGGTTCGTTCCGCGCAACCAGAACCGCGTCGGGCTCGTAGCGAGCGAGGACCTCGCCCCAGCCTGCCCGCGCGCGGTGGATTGTCTGGTCCTCGTCCATCACCTCAGGCGCGTAGGCCACCTCATACCGGCCGTCGAAGCTGACGCGCGCCGCCGGGTGGAGCTTCCAGATCACAAAGCCGCCGTTGACGAACGACGTCACCAGCTTGCCGCGGAAACCGGCCTCGGCGAGATAGGCGGTGGCGCCCGCGGGATAGACGACCGCCCCGGAGGCGAGATCGCTCTTCTGGGCCGGGATCCGCAAGCGAAACGGCTGCCGTGGCAGCGCGACGACGAGCAGAGCGACGCCGACGGCGGTACACGTGACGATCAGCGCGTCGGCCACCCGCCGGCGGGCGACCGCCGTCTCCAGCAGCTCGCCGAGCGGCGTGGCGGCCAGATAGCCGGGCACCGCGGAGAACCAGGCGAGAGCGAACAGCGCCACATGCCGCTCATGCCGCCAGGCCGCCCAGGCGGCGACGACCACGAACGCCAGGCCCGGCAACCGACGGAGACCACGGCGCGCGACGGCGTATACAACGAACAGGATCGCCAGCCCGAACGCGCAGAGTCCGATGACGTAGGGGCTGTGGATGAGGGGCGCCCACTCGGCGATCCGATCGCGTGGGAAGGTGATGCTGCGCCACCAGCCGACGTAGTAGGCCCGCCCGTAAGGGGTGAGCGCCATCAAGGCGGGCGTCGCTGCGACTGCGGCGATGAGGTGCCCCGCCGGGCGACGCCGCAACAGCTGCTCGACCGCGTGGAGCGCCACGGCGGCGACGCCGACCACCCACCCGCCGTGCAGGTTGATCCAGAGCGCGACGACCGGCAGCGTGATCAGCAGGAATCGACGCGGTCGCGGCTCGTCGCGATCGCGATCGATCTCCGCCAGCACCACGGCCAGGAAGAGCATCGTGTAGAGGCCGGCCCGGATCGTGGTGAACGCCACCTGACCGAGCAGGATGGCGATCGGGGCGCAAAACGCGACGACCACGGCGGGGGCGCGGCGCCGGGCCGCGGCCGTCGCAACCAACGCCACCGCCGCCGAAACCAGCCATCGAAAAAGCATGATCCCGGGCGCGCCGAGCGTGGTCGCGATCCCGTACAGCAGCGCCCCCGCGCCCCACTCGTGCTGCACCGCTGGGACTATGGTGTGGGTGAAGGCAAAGGTGTCGTGCAGCGGCAGCGTTCCGGTCCGTAACCATTCGCGGAAGAGCGCCATCTGATGGAACCCGTCGGGATCGAAGCCGGTCTGCTGGCTGAGACGCTCGAAGAAGAGCGCGCTCATCCCCAACGCAAGCGCCGTCGACAGCGCGCGACGGCGCCGCGCGGTAGCGGGCTCCGCGGAGACCGTCGCGGCGGCGTTCACCGGTGTGCCTTGAGGCTCTCGGCCGCGGCGCGCGCCGCCCCCACGACCATCGGTTCTGTGTCGTGCCGCGCGGCGTCCGAGAGCACGGCAATGAGGTGCTTGGCCCCGGCGCTGCCCTCGTTCTTGCCCTCGTTCTTGCCGAGTTGGGCCAGCGACGTCGCCGCGGCCGCGCGGACCGGCACGTAGGCGTCGTGCTGCAGGGTCTCGACGAGTGCCGGGACGGCGGCCGGATCGCCGAGCGCGCCGAGCGCCTCGACCATCTCACGCCGGTTCTGCACCTCGGGGAGGTGCGCAAGCAGGAGGGGGACAGCGCGCCGGTCGCCGAGCTTCCCCAGCGTCACGATGATGAACCGGCAAAGAAGGATGTCGTCGCGGCGCTCGAGCGCCTCGGCGAGGACGGCAATGCCGCTGCCGTCGCCCGCGGTCGCCAGAGCCAGGGCCGCCCGCGTCCGAAGATCGACCGCCGTCTTCGGGTCGCCGACGAGGGCCACCACCCGCGCGCGGCGCGTTCCGTCTCCGAGGCGGACCGACCCGACCGCGGCCCAGTCGGCGAGCGTGCCGTCGGGATCCCCCGCCGCGCGCGCCAGCGCCACCGCCGTCTCGGGCCGCGGCGGCAGACCGACGAGGAGCTCGGCGGCCTCTCGCCTCTCTGTCACGGACGCGGCGGCATTCATCAGCGCCGCCAGCTCGGGCGCGGCCGACAGATCGCCCAGACGCCCGCGTTCGAGCGCCCTGGGGACGGAGACGCCCTCGGCATTTGCCGCGCTCCCCGCCGACGCCGACGCCGGCTCGAGCTGCAGGTGGGCGTCGAGCCAGCCATCGAGCAGCCCATGAAGGTAGGCGACGCGATCGGGGCGCTCCTCGGCGAGGTTGTGGCGCTCGTGCGGATCGGTCGTCAGGTCGTAGGTGGCGCAGAAGCCGAGACGCATGTCGCAGATCAGCTTCTCGCCGGCGACCGACACCATGCGTTTGTCCTCGAGCTCCGCGAACGCTGGCGGCAGGCGCGCGGCCGGCGCCGGCGGCGTTGCCAGCCAGGGACCGAGGTCGGTCCCCCGCATCCGCACCGGGACCGAGATGTCGAGCAGGTTGAGCACCGTCGGCGTCACGTCGAACAGCTCCACCTGCCCGTCGACCAGATGGGGCGGCACGCCGGGGATCGAGATGATGAGCGGAATCCGGAGCTGCTCTTCATAGAGCGACGAGCCGTGGTAGCGCCCGCCATGCTCGTCGAACTCCTCGCCATGATCCGCCGCCACGATCACGATCGTTCCCGGCCGCCGCGCCCGCACCTCCTTCACCAGCCGCCCGACGGCAGCGTCGGTGTAGGCGATCTCGCTGTCGTAGCGGTCGAGGTCACCCGAGCCGAACGGGAACCCTTCATGCGCGACGTACGGCTCGTGGGGCTCGAAGAAGTGGACCCAGACGAACGAGCGCTCGGGTTTGACCGTGTCGTAGTAGGCCAGCAGCTGATCGACGCGGCGCTGGGCATCGATGTACTCGAACTTGACGTACTCGAAGTCGAAGTTGGTCTCGGCGAAGGTCTTCAACTTCTCCGAGTCGATGAAGAAGACCGCCGGCGGATAGAACGCCGCCGTCTTCCAGCCATAGTTGCGCAGCACCGACGCTATGGTGTCGTGTCGCTCCCCCGGCGCGAGGCGCGCCATCGACGGGAAGTACTTCGACGTCAGCATCGACGACACGGAGAAGGAGGTGTGCGGCGCCTGGGAATAGACGCGAGAGAACCGCGTCCCTTCGGCGGCGAGCTGGTCGAGGTGGGGGGTGGTGTTGCGGGCGTAGCCGTAGGCGCCGACGTGATCGTACCGGAGCGCGTCGATGGTGATGAGCAGGACGTCGGCCTGCGGGCGGCGCGGCCCCGCCGGGAGCGGCGGAAGATCGGCTGCACCGACGTGGGCCGCGCCCGGGTCGGCGACTTGCGCGGTGTGGGTTCGCTGCGCGGCCGGCAACCCCCGCAGCGCGAGCGCGGTGAGCGCGGTCCGCTCGTAGGCGGCGTAGCGAAGCCCCTGGCTGCGGCCGAGACCGACGATCGAGGCGGCGCAAGCGAGCGCCGTCGCCGCCGCGAGGAGCCCGACGCCCGAGGCGCGGCCGCCCCGCGTCCGCAACCGGACCGCCAGCACGAAGGCGACCAGCGTCGCCGCCGCCAAAGAATAGTGGAACCACTGGTAGAGACGCGGCAACACCAGTCGGTTGGCGATCTGACAGCCGGCGCCGACGGCGAACAGGACGAGCGGCGCCAGCACCGGCACCGGATCCCTCTTGGCCCGCGCCGTTGCGATCTGGGTGCGCGCCAACCGCCCCCCGTAGACGCGCGCGCCCCAACCGACGGCGAGCAACGCGCCGAGCGCGAGCGCCGCCGAGATCGCCCCGTGCGCCGGCATCGAAGCCGCGCGATGCCCGGCGAAGAGGGCGAAGGCGTCGTAGACGACCAGCGGCGCGGCACCCACCGCGGCCAGCGCGGCGGCCGTCCGCGCGGGCGCAGTCGTGCGCCGGGCGATCCAACCGGCGACGGCGATGAGCGCCCCCACGATGGCACCAGCCGCCGCGATCAGACTGGCCGCGAGCACGGTCAGGCGAACGGCCTTGCCAACCGAGAGCCCGCCGATCCGGCCGATGATCGACGAGACAGCGTCGAAAGCGCCAGCGAGGGCGCCGGCCAGAAGGCCGCTCTTTATCCAGACCAGGCTGCGGCCGCGCGCCGGCCCGGCGATGGGTGCTGGCGAGGTCATCCCGCCTCGCCGGCGAACAGCAGCGCCGTTCGCGCACGAGCCGCCCGCGCCAGCTCCGCGTGCGCCGGATCGGCCAGCAGCGGATCGCTCGCCAACAGCGCCTCCGCCTCGCGGCGCGCCAGCATGGTCAGCTCGGCAAATTCGACCAGACCACCTGCCCCCAGCGCGCCGTCCCCCTCCCCCTCCCCCGCCTGCGTCGTCCCCCACAGATCGCCGAACCCCCGCGCGACCATATCGGCCTCGGCCAGACGGAAGCCGTCGTCGAGCGACGCGCAGAGCGCGAGGCGCGCCCGCCCCGGTGCGTCCTGGGGCAGTCCGTCGGAGGCGAAGAGGAAGCAGATCCCCGCGCGCGGGCCACGCCCCACCCGCCCCCGCAGCTGGTGCAGCTGCGCCAGCCCAAGGCGATCCGCCTCTTCAACGATCATCACCGTCGCGTTCGGGACGTCGATCCCCAGCTCGACGACGGTGGTCGCCACCAGCACCTCGGTCTGTCCGTCGGCGAACGCACGCAGGGCCTCTTCTTTCGCCGCGGAGCCGAGCGCCCCGTGCAAGAGGCCCACGCGCGCCGGCGCCAGCGCGCGGCGGAGACGCGCGTGCTGAGCGATGGCGGTCACCGCGCCCGGCCGGCGCGCCTCCTGCCGCACCGGACAGACGACGAACGCCTGGTTCCCCTCGGCGAGCGCGTCACGGAGCCGCGCATAGGCGGCGCGGCGCTCGTCGTCAGTGCCGCAGACGATCGCTGTCGGCGGGGGCCGGCCGCCGGGACGCTCAGTCAGAAACGAGGAGTCGAGATCGCCGTGCAGCGCCAGGGCCAGGCTGCGCGGAATCGGCGTCGCCGACATCGACAGGAGGTGCGGCGCCGACAACAGATCCGGCGCAGCCTGGGGGCTGCCCGCAAGACCGAGCGCGCCCCGCTGGACGACACCGAAGCGGTGCTGCTCGTCGACGATCACCAGGCCGAGACGCGGCAGCTCACCCGCGACGCCGAGCAACGCCTGCGTCCCGATCAGGAGCTGGACGCGGCCTCGCGCACAATCCTCGAGGATCGCGGCGCGCGCGGCGGCTGGGGTCGCGCCGGTCAGCGCGGCGATCCCGATCCCCAGGCGCGCAGCGAGGGGCGCGAGCGCACGCAGCTGCTGTTCGGCCAGCACCTCCGTCGGCACCATCATGAGCGTGCCGGCGCCCGCCGCCGCCACCAGCGCCGCCGCGCCGAACGCCACCGCGGTCTTCCCGCTGCCGACGTCGCCCACCAACAGCCGCCGCATGGGGCGCGACGCGGCCAGATCGGCCGCGATCTCCTCGAGCGCCCGGGCCTGTGTCGCCGTCAACGCGAACGAGAGCGCCTCCTCGAGGCGCGCCCGGGTCGCGGCGGCCAAGCTCGGCGCCACGGCGACCGCGCCCGTCGCCGAAGCCGCGCGCCGCAGGAGAAACGCGAGCTGGGCAACGAACGCGGCCTCGAACGCCAGCCGACGTCGCGCTGGCGCCAACGCCTCCAGCCGCGCGGCGTCCTCGTCGGGTGGGGCGTGCACCCGGGTGAGCGCCTCGACCAGCGTCGGAAGCGCGAGCCGCTGTCGCGTCGCGGCCGGGACCAGATCGAAGCGATCGTCCTCGTTGGCTGCGCGCTCGTTGGCTGCGCGCTCGTTGGCTCCGCAAAGGCGGGCCAGCGCCGCACCCCGCATCCGCTCGAGCAGCCGCCCCTTGACCCCCTGCACGATGCCGTAGCGCGGCCGCAGACCGAGCCCGCCGTCGCCGCGCGCCGCCAGCGCCGCTGTGACGACCGACGGCTGGATCAGCTCGCGCGTCCCGTCGGCCGCCGTATGGAGCGCTCCCGTCAGCGCAACCTCGCTCCCCTTGGGGAACGACTTCGCCATCGCCGACGGCACGCGAAACCAGCGCGCGCGCACCACGCCGTCCCCCTCCTCGACGAAGAGGTCGAGGAGCCTGCGTGGAAAGACGTGGAGCCGCCGGACCCTCCCCCGCACGAGCACCACAGTCCCGTCGGCCACCTCGGGCAGAGACGCGATCGGCGTCGCCCGCCGCAGATCGTCGTACGCCCGCGGCAGTCGCATCAAGAGATCGCGCACCGTCCGAACGCCCCGCTCCCCGAGCCGCCCCGCCGTCACCGGCCCCGCGCCGGGGAGCGAGGTGATCGGCGCGTCCAGCGCCTTCTTAGCGCTTGAAAGTGAAGCGGAGCTCGTAGTCGCAGAGGTGGAAGATGTCCCCCTCTTCGATGCGCTTGTTGTCGATGCGCATCCCCTTGAAGTCGATCCCGTTGGTCGATCCGAGGTCCTTGATGAAATACGTTCCATTCCGTCGGATGACCGCCGCATGTTTGCGCGAGATGTTGCCGTCCTTGATCGGCAGGTCGGACGACTTGGTGCCGCGCCCAATGATGAACTGGTCCTTGTCGATCCGGTATTTTTGATTGTCGAACACGAGGTAGACGGGAATCTGCGGCTGAACCGCGGGTGTCCCGTCTAAACCCGTTCCGAGCCCCGCCCCCATCATCTGCCCCCCACCATGCGGATGCGGCGGCGGCGTCGCCGGCGCGTCGAACATGGAGACGCCTCCCGGCTGCGGCATCCGCTGGGCGAACCGCGAACGCCCGGGCGGAGGCGCCGGAGGCGGCGGGGGCAACGGTGGCGGCGGCGCCGCCGGGCGCTGGCGGTGCTGAGCGCTGGAGGGCGGCGGCGTCAGCTGGCTCTCGGACTCGAGCGCATTGATGCCGGTCTGATAGCCGGAGAGCTGCGCGTATGCCTCCATCGCGTCGGCGATCATGTCGTCGACCTCTTTCTCCTGGTCCTCGGCCATGCGCCGAAAGGTGACCCAGAGAGTGTCGTTGCACTGAAACTGCCGCAGGCTCTTGCGTCCGGGGAGCGCCATCAGGATTTCTTCTTCACCATCTCCGCCGCCAGCGCGGCCTCCTTGCCGACCGTATCACCGGCGGGGAAACCCTTCACCGGCGAGCTGTCCGTCGCCAACTTCTGCAACGCCGGAGCGTCGGACGCGCTGCCCGTCTGGGAGAGCGCCATGACCGCCGTCATCCGCGCCAGCGCAACGCGCGAGCCGAGCGCCTGCAACAGCGCCGGGTGCGCCGGCGGGCCGAGCTTCTCGATCAACTTGACCAGCAGATCGTCGACGTCGACCTTCTTGTAGGTGGCGCTGGCGGGAAACGCCTCCAGCCCCGGGACGATCCCGTCAGCCTTGCGCGCCGCCAGCTCCGACTCGAACGCGCGATAGCGCACGATCTCTTCCTTGTCCGAGGAGATGATGCCGAGCAACCCCTTCTCGGCCTCGAGCCCCCCGATCCCCTCGATCACGCCGAACATCTCGTCGCGAACCGCCTTGTCGGCCTTGGGATCGGCGGCGATCTTCATTGCGAACGGCAGCACCGCCGGCTCGCGTCGCTCGCTGAGCGCCCGCGTCGCCAGCGCCGCACTCTCCGGCTTGCCGCCGGTCACTTCACCCTCGAGATACTTCACGGCGACCGAGCCACCGAGCGCCCCCAGCGCCTTGTAAAACAGCTCCGGGTGGTCCTTGTCCTTGACCTTGATCCTCGGCGCGCGGGCCAGCAGCTCGCTGGCGCCGCGGTTGCGCGCCGTTTCGTCGCCCAGCTTGGCCAACAGATCCGTGGCCTGCACGTACGGCTGATCGGGGCCGGCGAGCACGCGAACCAACATCGTGCCCGAGTCCGAGCCGATGGCGGTCAGCATCTTCTCGATCGAGTGTTCCCCCTGACGCACCTTGCCGGTCTCGAGCTGCGCCTCCAGCACCGGCAGCAGCGCGGCGTCGATCCGCTTCTGGTCGTCAGGCGCCGCCACCTGGCGCAGCGAATACAGTGCATCTCGATAAGCGAGGGCCTTTTCGGGCGCCGGATCCTTCATGGCGACCTCGTAGGCCGGCTCCAGTGTCTTGGTGATCTCGGCGCGATCGTCGGCGGAGGCGCCGGTCAAGATCGTGTCGACCTCGTTCGAGCGCCCGAGATCGACCAGGGCGACCGCCGCCTCGGCGCGCAGCTTCGGTGCGACTGAATGGTCGGCGAGCGCGTCGTGCAGCCGCTCCGGACCCTTCTCGGTCGTCTTCCAGAGCGCGATGTTCTCCGACGAGACCCGGCTCGAACAGCCGAGCAGGAGCACCGCCAGCGCCCACAGCGATTGGCGAGAACGCGGGAGCGATCCGCGACCCAGCCGCGTCGGCGTACGGGCCATAGAGCGGATGTAACTACGGCCCACCTGGACCGTCAAGGCATTGCCGCGCTGGGGACCTTCGGATAACGTCGCGTCACCTCATGTGTTTCAGTGAGCGCCGGAGGCGTCGGGACGCGCGGGCGCTCACCATGCTGGCCGCCGCGTCGCTGCTCCTCGTCGCGGCAACGGCCGCCGCCTCGCCGATCGACGATCCCTTCGTGACAGGGATGTCCTTCAGCGGACCGACGTCGGGAGATCTGGGAGCCATTTACTGGAATCCGGCAGCGCTCGGCCTCATGCGCGGATTCCAGGTCATGGTCGCCGGGACGGCACGCTGGTCGTCGGTCGGCGTGTCTCTGCCGGGCGGAGCGCCGGCCGGCTCGGCGACCGCCACCGATTTCCGGCAGCCATTTCAGTGGCCCCCCGGCCCCGGCGCCTACGTGGCGCTCGGGTATGGCAGCGATCGGTTCACGCTCGCCTTCGCGACGTACATGCCCTACCTCGAACAGATCCATTTTCCGACCTCGGCGACGGGCACCGAGCCGACCCGCTATCAGATGTTGAGCATGGATCTGCGCAACCTGGCGCTGGTGCCGGCGCTGGCGATCCGGTTCGGCAATGACCTGCGGATCGGCCTGTCGTCGGGGTTTCTGTTTTCGACGGGCAGCCTCAGCTTCGCAGAGGACCTGGGCGGCATGCAGAACGCGGCCGCGGACGCCCGCTACAACATCAACTCGGGCCAGGGGATTGGCGACGCGAAGTTCTCGGTCACCCTCGGCGGCGGAATCTATTGGCGCCACAAGAATCTGGAGATCGGCGTCTCGTACCAGAGCCATCCGCTCGGCGGCCAGGTGGCGGGCGTCGAGGTCGCCGGCGACGCGACCACCGTGACGCTGCCGTCAGGTCAGGGCGGGGGCCTGGTGAGCTGCGCCGGCCAGTCGAGCCGCTGCGTCTTCGGCGACATCTCCTACCGGCTTCCCGACGTCTTCATCGCCGGGGCCACCTGGCACCTGCGACCCGGGCTGGAGCTCAACGTGATGGCCCGCTGGCTCTGGACTCACGAGCACGACCGGATCGACATCCGCCTGGTCGGTCCGACGCTGGAGGCCCAGGGGCTCCCCGAGCACATCGTGCTTTATCGCGGATTTCACGACGTGGTCGACACCCGCGCGCGGATCGCTTACTGGTGGCGCGAGCGGCTGCGCATCGGCGCCGAGCTGCGGGTGGAAAACGGCGCCGTCGACAGCAACGCCGTCAACGCGGCAGCCGTCGACGGATTTCAGATCGAGCCGGTCATCTTGGCCGAGCTCCGGCTCGGCCGCAGATTCTGGCTCGGCGCCGGCTACGGCCTTACCATCATGCCCAGCGTGACCGTCAACAACTCGATCTTCGAAGAGCACCCCGCCCCCACCGACTGCGCCAGCGCCAACGGCGACCTCAATAGCGCCGGATGCAAAGCGCGCAACAACGGCACCGCCCGACCACCCGCCAACGGGACCTACACGAGCCTCGTGCAGGACTTCGGCCTGACCTTCACCTTTCGCCTCTGATGCTGAGCCCAGGATCCACTGCGGCGATCTCGGCGCTGGCGCTGCTCGGCTGCGCGGCGACCTCGGCCCGGCGCGGCTCGGCGGCAGCGTCGGGGGGCGACGCGTCCGGCACCGGTGCGCCGCCGCCGACCGAGATCGCCCGCGCCTCGCTGGGGACGCTGACGGTGACCAAGTGGCGGCTCGACAACGGGCTCGAGGTGGTGCTGCTGCCCGATCCGAGGGCAACCTCGGTCAGCTACATGACCTGGTTCCGCGTCGGCTCGCGCAACGAGGAGGCGGCGACAGGCGAGACGGGCCTGGCGCACCTCTTCGAGCACCTGATGTTCACCCAGACGAAGAGCGCCGCCGCCAACGCCTTCGACAACAAGATGGACGCCGTCGGCGGCAGCACGAACGCGATGACCTATTACGACTTCACCGCCTACGTCGACGACATCCCGGCCACCGAAATGAACGTCGCGATTACCCTGGAGGCCGATCGGATGGTCAACCTCGATCTGCGCAAGAAGCAGGTGGAGAACGAGCGCGACGTCGTGGCCGAGGAGCGCCTGGCGTCGGTCGAGGACAACGTCGACGGGATCCTCGACGAGCTGATGTACGGGCAGGCCTATAAGACGCACCCCTACCGCTGGCCGGTGATCGGCTCGATGAAGGACATCAAGGCGATCACCCAGGCGAAGGCGGCCGCCTTCTATAAGAAGTTCTACGCGCCCAACAACGCGGTGTTGGTGATCGCGGGGAAGATCGACGAGGCGGCGACGCTGACGGCGGTCGCCACAGCCTACGGCGCGATCCCGCCGTCGAAGAAGCTCCCCAAGGACGAGGCCAAGCCGGAGCGCGCGCCGCAGAGCGAGGTGCGGACGGTGATCACCCGGCCGGTCCCCGCCGATCGCCTGGTGATTGGATTCCCGGCGCCGGCGCTGGGGGCGCCGGACCGCGCCGCCTATGAGGTATTGAACGAGCTGCTCGCCGGCGGTCCCTCGTCGCGTCTCAACCACGCGCTGGTGGTCGACAAGCAGTGGGCCTCGTCGGTTCGCGGCGACATCGCGCCGACGCGCGATCCCGGCCTCTACGCGATCTGGATCCAGATGGTCAAAGGACACACCGCCGAGGAGGCCGAGCGGCTGGTCGTCGAGGCGGCGGCCGAGCTGGCGGCGCACCCCGTCGGCGCAGCCGAGCTGGGCAAGGCGGCCGCGCGGATGGAGGTTCAGTTCTGGCAGCAGCTCGGATCCAGCCACGGGCGCGCCGAGACGCTGGGCGCGTTCGAGATCGCCGCCGGCGATTTTCGCGCGCTGCTGGCGCGCGGCGCCGAGTACCCCCGCGTCACCGCGACGGATGTCCAGAAGGCCGCCGCCGGCTACCTCGGCACCGGAGCGCGCTCGGTGGTGATTGCGCGACCGTCGGGCGAGCCGGTGGCACCGCAGGGGACGGAGAAGCTTTGAGCGGCGTCGGCGCCATCGTTTCAGCCGCGCTGATGGTCGGCGTGACGCCACCAGCGGCCGAGGCTGGCGCCCCGTCGCCTGGCGCAATCCGGCGCGCGGGTCCAGCCGGATCGCTCGTGATCGTCGAGGACGACCACAGTGTCCCGCTCGTTCACGTCATCGTCGCATCGCGGTCGGGGTCGGCGGCCGATCCGCGTCACCGTGAGGGGCTCACCAATCTCGGCGCCGAATGGGCGCGGCACGGCGCCGGCGGCCGCTCGCGCACGGCGCTCGACGAGGCGTTCGACGCGCTCGGCGGCACGCTGGACGTCCGCGTCGAGCAGGACATGACCCGCTTCGAGGGGGAGGTCCTGGCGCGCAACCTCGACGCCTATCTGGCCCTGGTCGCCGACATCCTGCTCCGCCCCACCTTCGACCCTGCCGAGTTTGCCCGCACGCGCCAGGAGATCGCTGGACAGACCGACGAGAACCGCAACGACGATCGCCAGCTCTGCGAGCGCTTCTTCCTGCGCAACGTCTACGGCGAGCACCCCTACGGTCATCCGGTCGACGGCCTCAAAGCCGCGCTCGAGGCAGCCACCGCCCCGGAGACCGCCGGGCATTTCAGGCGCCACTTCGGAGGACGGAACCTGATCTTCGCTTTCTCCGGAGACGTGGATCCCGATGCGCTCTCCGCCACGTTGGCGCAGACGTTCCACGGTCTGTCGGCGGCCCCCGCGCCGCCCCCGAACCCGCTCGAGCTGCGCGCGCCGGTGCCGCTCAAAGGTTGGCGCATCGAGCTGGTCGATAAACCGGATCGGCAGCAGACGCAGCTGATGTTCGGCCACGCCACCCTGCACGCCTCCGACAGCGACTTCGTCCCGCTGCAGATCGCCATGGCGGCGTTCGGCGGGCGGGCGATGAGCTCGACGTTGATGGACGAGGTCCGCCGCAAACGCGGCCTCGCTTACGGCGCCTACCTGATCCTGGAAGAGCGCCGTGGATCGGGCGCCGCGATGGGCTGGGTCTTCTCGGGAACCGACAAGACCGTCGCCATGCTGAAGCTGGTGCTGAACCTCTACGTGACGTTCATGGAGAAGGGGTTGTCGCCGGCCGACGTGGCGTTCTTCCAGCGCTTCCTGATCGGCTCGCACGCCTCGGACATGGACGTCCCGGAACAACGGCTGGCGGCGCGCGTCGCCGCCGAGGTCGCCGGACTGCCGGGCGACTTCGTCGACAGCTACGCGGCGCGCGTCTCGGCCGTCTCGGCCGCCGAGGTCAACGCGGCGATCAAGCGCCACGTCCACGCGCGCGATCTGGCGATCACCATGGTCGCCACCGCCCCGGTGATGAAGAAGCTGCTCACCGGAGCCAAGATTCAGGAGAGCGCCATCGACGTCGTCCCCTATGACGGGTTTTGACGACGGGTTTTGACGACGCGTCGACGCTGGAGGCGTTCAGAATCGATGGTACGCTCACGCTGTGAACGACCGGGCCCAACAGGCGGCGAACGAAGCAGGCGTGCGCGTCCTGGGCAGTGGCCGCTACCTGACGCTGCTGGACGACAACGGGTGGGAGTACGTCACCCGTCCCAACATCAAGGGAATCGTCGTCATCGTCGCGCTCACTAACGACGACAAACTGTTGCTGGTCGAGCAGCACCGCCCGGCCGTGGGTGGGAGGGTGATCGAGCTGCCGGCCGGCCTGGTGGGGGACGTCGATGCAGGCGAGAGCCTGATCGTGGCAGCCGAGCGCGAGCTCATCGAGGAGACGGGGTTCGCGGCGCGCGAAATGGTCGCCTTGGCCGAGGGCCCCATCGCCGTCGGTGTCAGCGACGAGATGATCTCGTTCTTTCATGCGCGCGAGCCGAGGCGCGTCGGGACCGGCGGCGGTGACGCCAGCGAGCAGATCACCAACCACGAGGTGCCGCTCGGAGAGCTGCGCCGGTTCCTGGCCGACCGCGCCGCGGCCGGCCTGGCCGTCGATCCGAAGATCTATGCCGGGCTGTTTCTGGTCGGCGCGCACGTACCCGCATGAAAACCGGCGGGACGAGCCTCCCCGCCCCTGGAACGCCGGTCGGCCCGCTGGGGTTCGTGCAGCGCGTGTCGGCGCCCGGGACGGCGACCTGGGAGTACGACGTCAAGCCCGAGCACTTCAACCCGAACGGCGTCCTGCACGGCGGCGTGGTGATGGCGCTGCTCGACACCGCGATGGGACAGGCGGTCGCGGCGCTGGTCGCGCCCGAGGGGGCCTTCAATGCCTCCGCTCAGATGAACGTCCACTTCTTGGAACCGATCCGCGCCGGGAGAATCACCGCGCGCGCCGAGGTCCGCAAGTGCGGCAAGCGGCTGGCGGTGGTCGAGGCCGAGGCGACCGACGAGCACGGCGCCGTGCTGGCCACCGCAACGGCCTCGCACGCAATCCTCAGACGGAAGCCAGAGCCGTCCTCGTCTTAGCGGGATCATTCGTGATGACGCCGTCGATCCCCATCTGGCGGCAGGCGGCGAGCGCGGTCGGATCGTCGACGGTCCAGACGTTCACCATGTAGCCCCGCCGCCTCCAGGCGGCCACCCGCTCCGGGGTGCAGAGCACCAGCTCGGGATGGAGAGCGAACGGCCGCAGCCAGGGCGCCAGCCAGGCGCGCCGGAGCGGCAACATCGACTGGCGTTCGAACAGCAGCGCCGCCCGAACGGCGGGCACACGACGCATCCAGAGGTGGACCGCCCACGGGTTGAACGATGACACCAGCACACGGCGGGCGCTGTCGGTCCGCGCGATCACCTCTGCCACCGCCTCCACCAGCGCCGCCATCGGGCCGAAGCCGAGCTCGTTGGCCTTGAGCTCGACGTTGACCAGCAGGTCGGGACCGCAGGCCTCGAGCGCCTCCTCGAGGGTCGGGATGGTGGTCCCGCCCGGGAGCTGCACGTCGCGCAAGGCCCGGTACGGCAGGTCGCCGACGCGCTCGGGCCGCCCCGCCAGGCGCGCCAGATCGTCGTCATGGAACACCATCACCTCGCCGGTCGCCGACAGCAAGACGTCCAGCTCGACGCCGTCAGCACCGTCGGTGCGGGCGCGCCGAAAGGCGGCGACCGTGTTCTCGGTCGCGCGCGCGCTCGCCCCGCGATGTCCGAGGACCAGCGGACCTTCCCCGGGCCGTCGCAACTGCCACACACGAAAAGCGTACCACCGGCGAGGCGGCGCATTAAACTCAAGCAATGTCGCGACGTGCACCCTCGGCCGTGGTCGGGGCTCTCGCCTTGAATTTGGCAATCGGGAGCATGACCGGGGGTATGGCGGTCGGCATAGCAACGGGAATGTCCGGCTGCGCGCACACCAGCAAGGCGCCGCCGTCCGGACCCGGCCGGGCGCTGGCCGGCGAAGCGTCGCGCATCGGGGCGATCGCCTACGAGGACGACTTCCTCGAAGCCCGACTGGTCTTCCAGGCATTGCCGGTGGCGTCGCCCGAGCGGATCACGCTGCGGGGGAAGCTGCTCCACTATCTCCTCGATCCGGTGCTCGCACTCAAGCTGGACGACATTCGGCGCGAAACGCGTGAGCTCGAGAGCGACGACGTCTACGACTCTGTCTTCTCGTCCTTCCGCGACGCGGTGGGGCTCTTCGATCCGAGCGAGCTGTGGACGGCGCCGGCGCGGGTGACGCCCGAGGAGGCGCGCCAGTTGCGGCCGGCGGCCGAGCTGGTCATCGCGCTCTATTCTCCCCGAGGGGGGGATCAGCAGGTGGTGTTGGCGCTGGCGGCATTGTCGACGATTGCCTCCGGCGAGCACGAATGGCAGGACCGGCTCGATCAGGTTGTTCACTGGAGCGACGAGGCGAGCAACTTCGACGAAGGGGGGGGAATGCACCGGGGGGGGAGCGCCATCGACGCGCTCGAAAGCGCGCTCGGCGACTGGCCGGCGCCCACGGTGGTCGTGCGCCTCGACCAGCTCTACGTCGCGCGGCAGAAGCGTTTCGCTTCCGCGCTCCATCACCCGCCGTCGGGCGACGGCGCGCGGCGGGCGCTGGGCGAGCTGCTGCTCGCGCACGGCGACGAGATGCAGCGGGCGATCACCAGCATGGCCGGGGCCTACCTGCGCGCCGGCCGAATCGCTGACGCGGCCACGCGGACAGCGCAAATGGCGGGTCAGATGGCCGGCAATGACGGCGACGATCCCGACCTGCGCGCCCTGCTGGTCGCCGCCGCCAAGCCCAACGCCGCCGCGGCCGACTACCTGGCGCTCGCGCGCCGGTTCCTGCCGCGGGTCGACTTCCTCGGGGGCACCGCCACCGACGCCCCCGACCCGGTGGTGGCGTTCCGAGTTCTCGAGGCGGGCCTCGGAGCGCACCCCTCCGATCTGGATCTCCTGATCCTCAACGGCCACGTCGCGCGCCTGTTGTCGTCCTACTTCCTCGCGATTCGGCGGCTCGAGGAGGCGGAGGCGGTGCTCGACACCACCCCGTCGGCGCGCGATCTGGAGGGGAAGATCTCGGCGGAGTTGATCGAGCTCTACTTCGTCCGTCTGCGGCTCCGCCTCGATCCCGAGCGGGACACGCCGGCCTATGCCGAGGCCGACGATCTCAAGCGGCGATTCGCGGACACCAGACGCCGCTTCGCCAGCACGGAGATGAAGGTGCGCGACGCCGACATCGACTTCGAGCTGGCGCGCAGCTACGTCAACGCGGGCCTCATCGACCGCGCCGAGCCGCTTTTTCTTCGCGCGCGCGAGGAAGGCGAACCGACCGCCGAAGTCACGGTGGAGCTGGCCAACCTGGCACTCAAGCGCGGCGATCCGGCGCGCGGCACGCGAATCGTCCGCGAGGGGCTCGACGCCATGCGCGCCAAAGGAGCGTCGCAGGACACGATCGGCTCCGTCGAGGGGCGCGCGCGGCTCGACCGGCTGCTGGGAGACACCTTCGACGCTGCCGGCGATCGCGATGGGGCGGCGACCGCCTGGCGAGGCTCGCTCATCGGCTGGGAGCGGCTGATGATCGAGCACCTCCGCCGCAAGAACGTCGCCGAGGCCGCGGAGTCGACCGTCGAGGTCGGCAAGCTGCTCTACCTCTTGGGTCGTCACGGCGAGGCTTTGCAACGATTCGACGACGCCCTCGAGGCCGACGACGACCGCGACCAGTCGTACATCGACATCGTCGCCTTCCTCGTTCAGGCGGGTGAGACCGACGCCGCCCTCAGCGTCTACCACCGCGCCCTCTCCCGCCCCGGTCGCGCGGTCTCGGAGTACGTGAAGGTCTACACCTCGCTCTGGATCCTCGACCTCACGCGGCGGACGAACAAGGTCGGCGATCCCAAGGCCGAGGCCTACCTGCGCACGCTCGATCAGCGCCACGGCGAGCTGCGCCCGCACCGCGGCGCCGCCTGGTCCCGCCTGCTCGGTCGCTACGCCGTCGGCAAGATCAGCTACGACCAGGCGCTGGCCGCCGCCAACACGCCGGGGAAGCGCGCCGAGATCTACTTCTACGAGGCGATGCACCGCCTCGAAGAGGGGAAGTCCGACGACGCCCACCAGCTCTGGCAGAAGGTGGTCGAGACGCAGATGTTCTCGTTCTTCGAGTTCGACATGGCGTCGCACTACCTGCGCACGGGGGCGCCCACTGCTCCCACTCCGAACACCGCCTCGGCCGCTGCGATCTGACCCCCGGGGGGCTCGCGGCTCGCCTCGCTTCGCTCGCTCGCTCGCCCACCCGCCCAGGCTCGCCTCGCTTCGCTCGCTCGCTCCCGCTTCCTACTCCGATCGCGCTCAGCGGGCGTTTCGCGCCGCCCCGGATCTCCTCGGCGCGCTTGAACTCCGTTTCGTGCGGCCTCGAAAGCCGCCCGCTCGCGCGCGCGTCCAGGTCCGCACGAAGCTTTTTCGGGGGCGCGGAGTGCGCCTGTCGACTTATTGCGCACTCCGCGCCCCCGAAAAAGCCCGGTGCGGATCGGAGAGTGCGTGCAAGCGGGCGACCTTCGATCCCGCACCGCCCGCGGTTCAACGCCGACGCGAGGCGAGCGAGGCGAAGCCGAGGCGAGCCAGCCTGTCGGCGAGGCGAGCGAGGCGTAGCCGAGCCGAGCCAGCCTGTCAGCGAGGCGTAGCCGAGCCGAGCGAGCCTGTCAGCAATGCGAGCGAGGCGTAGCCGAGCCGAGCGAGCCTGTGACCCCGGGGCCTACGAGGGCCGCAGTTCCCAGCGGCGTACGAGGGCGGTTGGGTCCCCGTTCGCAGCCTTGAAGTCGTCGATAAAATCATCCGCGGGCGTGCGTCCGGCCTCCGCGTAGGCCAGCAGAGGAGCCAGGAGCAACGAATCGGAGGAAACCGCGGGCAACCGCGCCAACCCGGCCGCGGCGATCTTGCAGAGCTCGACCGCCAGCTCTCGCACGGAGCGCCGACCAAGGCGCGCCGCCAGGGCGGAGCGCGGCACCTCGCGGCGCACCGCCTCTCGCTCCTCGAACGCGTGATCGGCGACCAGCGCGTACGCCGCCCGCCGCGCCTCCGGGTCCTCCAAGAGGCCACGCCAGAGGGCGCCCAGGCCGCGGGCCATCGGCATCGGTCCAGCGTCGGCGCCACGCACCTCGATGTACCGTTTGAGACGCACCTCGGGGAAGAGCGTCGAGAGGTGGACCTCCCAGTCGGCGATCGTCGCCCTCAGCCCTTGCCAGCCTTCGGTCATGAAGCGCCGGAAGGTCATCTTGTTGGCCGGCCGGTAATCGCCGTCGCGCACGACGAAGAACATCGGCACGTCCAGCGCCCACGCGACGTAGTCGCGGAAACGGAAGTCGGGCTTGAAGACGAACGGGAGCAGCCCGCAGCGTTCGGCGTCGGTCTCCAGCCAGATCGCGGCCCGATAGCTCTTGAAGCCGCTCGGCCGTCCGAAAGCGATCGGCGAGGCAGCGAAGAGCGCGGTGACGATGGAGGTGACGCCGTAAGCGGTGCGGATCTTGTCGACCGCATCGTCCTCGCTTGCGAAGTCGAAGTTGGCCTGGACCGTGGCCGTCAGCTTCATCATCTGGTGCGCGAGGCGGCTGTCACGGCCATGCCGGGGGAAGTAGTCGCGCATCACCACGTAGCGGCGCTTCGGCAGCCAGGCGACGTCGTCGAGCGCGCCGAACGGCCGCGCCCCGGTGCCGATGAAACGAATCCCCAGCGGTCGGGCAGCCTCGGCCACCTCCCGCACGTGGGCATCGAGCGCCGCCGCGCAGTCCGTAGCCGTGAGGAGCGCGCCGCCCGACAGCTCGAGCTGGCCACCCGGCTCCATGGTGATCCGGTCGCCGTTTCGCGCGAGGGCGATGACGTGCCCGTCCTCCCGCGTGGCCTCGAACCCCTGCCCCTCGAGCCGCGCCAGCACCTCGGCCAATCCCCCCAGGCCCTCGTAGGGGACCGCGCGGCCGTCGTCCCGGACGGCGATCTTTTCCTGCTCGATGCCGATCCTGAATCGGGTTTGATCCTTGGACCCCGACCGGAAGTAGGCCACCAGATCCTCAACGGAAAGCGGAGCGGCGGCCGATGGATCGGTCGAAGGAGACTGGGGGCTGGACATGAGCTTGACGGTTCTGCGGTGACGGGAGCCGCCCCAAGGGGTCACAAGGGGTCAAACGGGGGCTCAAAGGGACGCGAAGGCTAGCCACCACCTCCCCGGTCGTCAATTCCGATTGCGTGCCGTCTTCGAGATGGCGGAAAGGACTCGTGCCTCGGGTCGGCACCGGATAAAATTGACGCCGGTGACTCATCGCTGGCACTTATTTGATGACCTAACTTTGAGCCGGGGTTCCTGATTTTGGGTGAGTCCACCCTCTCGCCGTATACTGGGACACCGCGCCCAATCCAACTTCCATGATTCAGCCGTCCAGCCTCTTCGTCGTCGACGCCGACGCGCGCAGCCTCGAGACTCTGACGTTCGGTTTCGAGCGGGAGGGGTGCAAGGTGATCGGCACCTCCGACCTGAGTCGGGCGCCCCTCTTGGTCCGCACGGCGGGGGCGGCGCTGGCCGTCGTTTCGCTGCGCGAGTCGGAGCCGTCGTCGCTGGAGGTGGTCAGCGCCCTGCGCGGGATCGCCACGGACGTTCCGATCGTGGTGCTCGGGCCGCAGGGTGCCAAGGCGGACGCGCTGCGGGCCGGGGCGGCCGACTTCCTCACCCTTCCGACCTATCTGCGCGACGTGATCGGCGTCGGGAAGCTGAACGCGCTCGGAAGCAAGGCCGGCGACGCCAACGATCCCCACGGCGTAAGCGAGCTGCAGACCCGCCTCTCGGAACACTACGGCCTCTTCTACCTGCTACGCGCCATGGCGTCCTCGGAGCGCTCGGGGATCCTTGCCCTCACCCGCGGCAACCGTCGCGCCGAGCTGCGGGTCCACGAAGGGACCGTGGTTTCGGCCAGCGTCGGGGCGATGCAAGGGCTCCCGGCGCTGCATCACCTTCTGCTCTGGGAAGAGGCGGCCCTCTCGCTCACGCGTCGAGCCATCCCCAAGCGCAGCCAGCTGCACCTGTCGGCGCAGGAGATTCTCGACGAGTGCGAACGGTTCCTGCGCGACTTCGCCCACGCGGCCCGTGACCTCGGCTCGCCGCGCACCCTCTACGCCGCGGCCGGTGAGCCGACGGCGGAGCTGCGGGGTCTGCAACCGAGCCAGGTGACACCGCTCCTCCGTCTTTTCGACGGACGGAGGGTGCTCGCCGACGTCATCGAAGAGAGCCCGTTCCGCATCTTCGACACCGTCCGCATGATCCGCCGGTTGCGCGACGGCGGCATGCTGGTCGTGCGTCCCGACGAACCGAGCCCGGAGCGCAGGGACACAAGGACCGGCGCCGGGGCCAACTTGGGCAGCGAGCGCAAGAACGGAACGCCGAAGTCGATGCTGGCCGAGTGGGCGATGGTCCCCGATCAGCGCGGCGTGGTCGGCGACCGCCGGACCACCAGCCGGCGGCTCCGACCGCTCGAAGCCAAGGCACCGGCGCCCACGCCCATTCCACTCACGACCAAGAAGGGGGCGAACGCGACGGGCGAGACCGCGGCCTCCAAGCGGAAGCCGACCCCCGCCGCCGCGTCGGCCAGCTTCCTGGCGGTGGCTCCCACGGTCCAGGTGCGGCTCGACGCGAACGGCATGCCCGTCGGTGAGCCGCTGGTTCCGTCCGATCCCTCGACTTTCCCGTCGCAAAGGACGCCGCCCCCGATTCGCGTCCGAAATTCGAGCGGCCGGTTCGGCCCCGTCGAGGACGGGCCGCCATCCCCGAGGAGCGAATCGGTTCGTGGCCGCGGTGGCACCGGGCGCCTCCCCTCGCTCGAGGAGCCGCTGCCGTCCCCGAAGGCCGAGCCCCGACACGAACCGAGGCGCGAGCCGATGCCGCTGCCCGTTCGCGCCCGCAGCGGCAGCGGCCGCCTGCCGGCGCTCGAGGACGCGCCCCCTCCCAAAAACGATCGGACGCACGAGCGGACGTCCGAGCGGACGCCCCGACCGCGTCGGATCAGCAGCGACGGACAGACCATCGCGCCGGACGAGTTCGACGCGATCGAGTCCGACTTCTTCGCCCGCGAGGCGGATCTCTACAAGCGCGAAGCGCTCGAGACCTTCGACGATCTCGATCCAGGCGCGGGCCTACCGGGCCGCCGCCCGCCCAAGAAGTAGCGCGCGGTCAGCTCTTCCAAAGGAGCCCTCAGCTCTTCCAGACCAAGTCGACGCGGCCGATCGGGCTCGCGAACCTGAGCGTCAGCGAGCCCGACCTCACGCCGGCGAAGTCGACGCCGGGAGCCGGCATCATGAAGCGAACGCTGTAGGTCTTGCTGAAGGGGGTCTTAGCCGGGAAAAACTCGCGCTCGTAAGCGTCGGGGAGCTTTTCGATCCGGACCCGCTCCGAGGGGAGCTCGTGCCCCAGGGCATCCAACAAGGTGACCCGCCAAGGGCTGCTCGCCTTCTCCAGATCGTTCCAGTCCCAGTTGGCGCTCTGGGCCGTGACGTGGAACTCGAATGCCTGGTGGTAGGCCTCGCGCTGGGCCTGGCGCAGCTCGATCCGCTTGGCGTCCGAGAGACTGTAGATCGACGCGTACTTCTCGATGTACGACTCGCGAAAGTCCCAGCTCTTGAACGTGGCCCAGACGTCCAGCGCCTTGTCGACGTCGTGCTCGGCGAAGTCGTGACGGGTCCAGCGCTCGTAGACGGCTCGGTAGTCGTTGGGAAGGTAGTCGCGGGTCGTATCGGAGAAATCGACGCGCACCTGTTTCTGCGTGGCGCAGCTGGCGCCCACGAGCCAGAAAGCGACCGCGAGGGCGGGGAACCAGCTCCGCGCCCATTCGAGCGCCCTCGCGCGCGCCCTCGGCCCCACCCCCGTCATCGCACGAAGTCTTGGCGACGAAAGAGCGTGACCAGCGGCGCCTCTCTCTCCAAAGTCGCGCGCCCCCCTTCGTCCCGGTCGACCAGCCCGAGGATGATCGCCACCTTGAGCCCGTGCTCACGCACGCGGGCGATCGCCTTCAAAGCCGAGCCGCCGGTGGTGACGACGTCCTCGAGAATCGCCACCGGCATCCCGGGGCGCAGCGACTTGGTCCCCTCGATCCAGGCCGCCGTGCCGTGCCCCTTGGCCTCCTTGCGCACGTAGAACGCGGGAAGAGGACGGCCGGCCACGTAGCTCAGCGTCGAGACCGCGGAGGCGAGCGGATCGGCCCCCATGGTCACGCCGCCGATCGCCTCGACCTCGGGCGCCTGCGTGGCCAGAATCCGGCCGAACAGGCTGCCGACCAGGAAGTGCCCCTCGGCGGTCAGCACCGTCTGCTTGCAGTCGATGTAGAAGTTGCTCTTCGCCCCCGACGCCAGCGTGACCTCGCGCTCCTCGTACGAGAGCCGCGTCATGAGCGCAAGGAGACGCTTTCGGTTCTCCTCGAAGAGATCCGCGCCGATCGACATCGCGATGACTCCTAGAGCCCTTCGAGCGGGTCGTTGCTGACGTCGCGCTTGCCGACGTTCTTGACCTTCGTCGTCCCCGTCGTGTCCGACTTCGAGCCGGTGTGCGACGGTCGCGCATGCGTCTGCTGCGACTGCGCCTGGGCCCGCGCGTTCGCCGCCTCGGCCCGGATCTTCGCCCGCTCTTCTTCGCTCTTGGCGCTGGCGAGCTTGTCGTTCATTTCCTTCTGGATGGCCGCCATCCGGGACTCGAACTCGGCCTGCACCCGCTTGGCCTCGGCGCGCGCGGCCTCCAGCTGCGCCTGAGCGACAGCCTGCTCGGACTGGTGCTGCGTATACATCTTGTAGCCAAGACCGCCGCCGACCGCGATCAGGATGACCGCCACCGTCACGACCGCCTTGACCGGCGAGCTGCGCGCCTTGGCGTGCACCTCCAGGCGCATCCGCTCTTCGTTGATGCGCATCTCCCCTTCGACGCGCGCCCGGCGCTCGGCCTCTTGCAGGCGCATCTGGTCTTCGCGTGTCCTCGCCTGATTCTCCTCTTCCGCGCGACGGACCCGTTCAGCCTCGTCGCGCTGGCGGCGCTCCTCCGCCTCTCGGGCGGCGCGCTCCGCCGCTTCCTTCGCGGAACGCTCCGACTCGCGGCGGGCGGCAAGCTCGTCCTGCTCCAGGCGGACGCGATCGTCCTCGATCCGACGCAGCTCCTTCAGCGAAAACAGAACCGAATTCTCACGTCGATCGGACATAGGCCCTTTCCTGGTAACACGAATTGTCCGGCGCTTCAATCCACGCTGCCACGCTGCCACGGCTGCCACGCTGCCACGCCGGCGTTCGGCAAGCGCCGAGATCCTACTTGAACTGCGCCAGAAGCTTGTCGATCGCAGCGTTGTCGCGACCGCCCTTCGCCGCCGACTTCTTGTCGTCGCCCGAGCCTTTGGCTGCCACCGCGCCGTCATCCCCCTTGCCCTTGCCCTTACCCTTCGCGCCCATCTTGCCGTGGTGGTGCTGCCCGTGATGATGACCGCTCGAAGCGTCGGCCACGGCCCCCTTGGAACCGCCGCCCGGCTGAGCCTTGGCCGCCGCCGCGGCCAGCTTGGCCGCCTCGATCTTGGCCGCCGCTTCTGCCTTCGCGGCTGCCTCTTTGGCGGCCGCCTCGGCGACACGCGCCTTCGCGGCCTCGATGGCCGCGTTGGCCTCGGCGGTCCGGGCGGCGATGAGCGCGTCGCGCTGCTGCTCGGCCGCGATCTGCGCCGCGTGGTGCTTCCAGGTCGCCCAGCTGAGAAGCAGCAGCGCGAACGCCAGCAGGCCGCCGACGATCTTCGCGGCCTTCACGGCGGGGTGCGCGCTCTCCGACGGGATGTCGAACTTCGGAAGCACCACTTTCTCGCTCATCGCAAATCCGCTCCTTTGAACTTCTCTTGGACCGCGAGCAGCCGCGTTCCCGGGGGAAATCCATTCTAAGTGGTGGAAAAATCACATGCAACCGATTACCAGCGGCTCAGCTGTCAGCAATCTGGCCGGCGACAGCTCTCCGTTCGTCTCCCCCTGTTCACCCGCCCCGCCCACCGGCCCGTCGGAAAACGCCGTCGCTGCCGTCGAGACACTTTGCGGGTTCGCGGCGGCGCGCTATGTTGGCCGCCTTCCAGACTAATTCCCGGTGCAGGAACGCCGGCCCGATGGCCCACTACGTCGATCTCCACGCTCACTATCTCCCCGCCCTCGACGATGGCGCGACCGACCGACAGATGTCGCTGCAGATGGTCCGGGCAATAGCCGCGCTCGGATTCTCCGACCTCTATGCCACGCCGCACCAACGGTCGGGGATGTTCATGCCGGCGCGGGCAGCGATCGACGCCGCCTTCACGACCGCGGCGGAAGACGCGGCGGCGGCCGGCGTCGGCGCGACGCTCGGTCTCGGCGCCGAGAACTTCTGGGACACGGTCCTGCACGATCGGTTGCGCCAGCGGGCCGTCCCTTCGTACGGCGGAGGCACCGCCTTCCTGTTCGAGGTCGGCACGCAGATGATGCCGGCGGGGATCGAAAACGAGCTATTTCAACTGCGCGTCGGTGGCTATCTGCCGGTGATGGCGCACCCCGAGCGCTACCTGCCGGTCCAGCGGGATCTGGCGCTGGCCGAGCGGCTCGCGCGCCACGCGGCGCTGATGGTGGATCTCGGCGCGCTCGATGGCGCCCACGGAAAGCAGGAGATGAAGACGGCGCGCAAGCTGGTGCTTGAGGGGCTGGCGACCGCGGCCGCTTCCGACATCCACCGGCCCGAGGACCAGACCTCGGTGGCGGCGGGGATGGCCTGGATCCGCAAGCAGCTCGGCGACGGCGCGCTCGCCACGATGCTGGACGAGAACCCGCGCCGCATGCTGGCCGGCGAGCTGCCGGAGACGCCGCGTTCGCGATGAGCCGGCGTATCTTCGTTCAGGCGTTTCTCTCGCTGGTGGTCGGCGCCGTGTGCGTCGCCTACGCCGTGCACGGAATGGACGGGCACGCGGTGCTCGGCGCGATGCGCGCACTGGCCCCCTCGGCGGTGGCGCTTTACCTCGGGACCTTGGTGGTGACGCATCTGTTCCGCACGCTGCGCTGGGAGTACCTGCTGCGCGCTCTCGGGACCTCGCTGCCGTTCCGCCGCCTCCTGCCGATCTCGTCGGTGGGGTTCATGGCAATCCTGGCGCT
>Ga0209890_10000063_pt1 | contig 48670 bp, 44 predicted proteins | sample OrgsoiDNA2013049_FD_185799 | JGI IMG/M metagenome (GOLD analysis project Ga0209890, IMG submission 185799) | Permafrost soil microbial communities from the Arctic, to analyse light accelerated degradation of dissolved organic matter (DOM) -... | ecosystem: Environmental > Terrestrial > Soil >... | reverse complement strand
CAACTACAAGTACCCCGAGGGCTTCGACCCCGAGACCAACGAATGGGTCGGCGGTCACGAGGAGCAGCGCGAGAAGTGGGAGAAGCAGTACGCCCAGGCCCACGCTCGCTGGGAGGCGCACAAGATCCAGGTCCAAGAGGCCATCAAGGCTGACGCCGAGGCTGCCGCCAACCCGGAGAAGCCGACCAGCTACTCCTCCAGCGCCTCATCGTCCTCGGAGTCGAACGGCTCTTCCGCTTCGTCGGGCTCGTCGTCGTCCTCCTCCTCCTCGGCTCCGGCGGAGGGCACGCTGGCCTCGGACGAGGCGCTCGCCGCTCTGCGCGAGAAGCTCACCGGCGGCTGATCACCTGGTTTTGCGGCCCATCCCGCTTGCGGGGCTGTGCCGCGCCGACGTCTCCTGACGCCGCCAAGACGAAGGCCCGGACCAGGTGGTCCGGGCCTTCGTCATGGGAGGGTCAGGCGGGGTGGGCAGGGGCCGATGGTGGCTTGCGGACCGGAGTGCTACCGCGTCGTCTGCGGCCCGAGATGACGTCCAGGGCCGCCAGGGCGGCCGCCAGGGCGACGCCAACGGCCGCCAGAACAAGGCCGAGGGTTGTGCCGGGCGGACGAAACGACAGCGTGAGCCGAGCTGGGCGCGAGCCCGCCGGCACCTTGATGGTGACGAACACACCCCTGATCGAGTCCACCGGCACGGGCCGGCCGTCGAGCGTGGCCGTGTAGCCGGGCCACAGCAGGCGTGAGAAGACCACCGAACCGCCGCCGGGCGAGGCTACGGTCATCGCCTCTGCGGTGTCGCTGCTCGGCGAGGCGTCGGTGACCGCGACCCCGGGGGACGCCACGACCCGCCCGGGCTGGGCCGGTCGTGGCGTTGAGCGTTGCAGGACCCAGGCCAGCGGGTCGGTGTTGCCCACAAACTGCCACCCGGGTGGAGCACCCTGCTCAGGGGCCTGGGGGAAGGTGGCCTTGATGAGGACGACCCGGTCCAGACCCATGAGGTCGGCGTAGGTCAGGCCGGTGCTGGGTTCTGTGGCGAACAGGTACCTCATCGCGTTCTGGCAGGTGCCACCCTCCCACCTGATACACAGCAGGGATCCGAACTGCTGCTGGCCGACGGCGGTGTAGAGGTTGACGTAGCTCAAACCGAGCGTGCGTGCGTAGTTGCCGAAGACAAGGCTGCGCCACGTGGCCTCGGCCTCGGCCACGGTCTTGACTGGCGCCCGTTGGCCGAGCTGCAGGGTCACGCCCTGGTACTTGGGGAAGTGTGCCTTCGCGACGGCGCGGCTCACGGGCGTGTGCCACTGGCTCACCCCGAGATTGCTGGGGAACTGCCCGACCTGGACCCAGAGCACTGCCAGGATGCTCAACAGGACGGCGCCGCAGGCCGGCGGGCCGCCGAATCGTCTGCCCAGTGTCATCACGAGCGCGGCCAGGACGAGCAGCACGAGGCCCCAGAGCGCGAACTGGCCGAGTCCGTGCGGGGACGCCGAGGCGGAGCGGAGCACGCTGATGAGGGTCAGGACGACGGCGATCACGGCTTTGTCACGCCATCGGGAAAGCGAGAGCGCCCTGCTGACCAGCACGCCGATGACCACGAGGATCGTGGCAGCCAGCAGGGGCATCATCCGGGCCGGCCAGCGAATCGGGCCCAGATGGCTCGGCCCGTCGGTGACCACGAGCATGACGACCAGGAGCATCAGCGGAGCTGTCAGCTCGCGTGCCAGGCGTCGAGCCCGCCCCCAGTCGACGAAGGCAAGCACCGGCAGGATGAACCACGCGATGTAGCTGACAGGGGCGCGCTGCACCTGGCTGCCCGAGAACCCCTGGATCGCCGGCAGCGCCGTGGGAATCGCCGCGTTCAGGCTTTCCGACCAGGGCGCCGTCAACAGGTTGTTGTTCAGGACCGCCGCCGTCCCCACGACTCGCCAGGTGACCGACGAGGAGAGGTACCCGGGCAGGAACGTCAAGACCCCGCACAGCGCCGCGGCGATCGACACCGCGGCGACCTTGGCCGCCGGAACCCAGGACCGCGATCGCACACCCTCGCCCACCAGGACGCACAGTGAGACCAGCCCCATGCCGATGGCGGCGTGCACGTAGCCGATGCTCAGCGCGAGGTAGGCGAAGGCAAACATCGGGACCGGTCCGGACTCTCGGCGCGCATAGCGCACGCCGCTGGCCCAGGCGTGGGTCGTCCAGGCAAGGCCGAACAGCGACGTGACCCAGGTGGCGCTGTCGTAGTAGAGGACCCAGCCGCTGAACGGCATCGCGGCCCCGACGACCGCGGCCCAGGACGGGCGCGCCCCGTAGGCCAGCGCCACCCGGTAGACGCCCAGGGCCAAGATCACGGCGAAGCAGCCCTTGACCCCTGCTGCGAGCAGGTCGAGGCGGTCCACCATCGGGGCGACGTAGTCGATCGCGAGCTGGACCGGGTTCCACATGCTGCTCTGGCCCTCCACCGTCCAGTTCCCGGCCATCCAGGCGTCCGGCGTGAGGATGGGCAGCCTGCCCTGGTGCAGCTGGTCGCCCATGTACAGCCAGTTGGGGACCGCGCCGATCTCGCTGTCGTCCTGCAGGAAGAACTTGCGGTTACGCAGCAGGATCAGCAGGTAACCCGCGCACACCGTCAGGGCGGTGACCGCACCCCAGCCCAGCCGCGCGCGGCGTGAGGCGGTGGGGACGGTCAGGGGCACGGGCTGTTCCTTTGTTGGAGGGTGCTTCCAGTGCGAAGTATGGGTGACGGGTCTGCCAGCTCAGAAGACATCGGTGCTCGGCGGCGTGGCGTGATGGGCGATAGGTTGCTGACCATGCTGAGGGTAGGACTCACCGGTGGGATCGGCTCGGGCAAGTCGACCGTCGCCCAACGGTTTGCCGAGCTCGGGGCCGAGGTCATCGACGCCGACCAGCTGGCGCGCGAGGTCGTGGCGGTCGACTCGACCGGCCTGGCTGCCATCCGGGAGCGCTTCGGTGACGCGGTGGTGGCAGCCGATGGATCCTTGGATCGTGGCGCGTTGGGCGAGATCGTCTTTGCCGACGCCAGGGCGCGCAAGGATCTGGAAGCCATCACCCACCCGCTGATCGGCGCTCGAACCCGCCTGCTCGTCCAGGCGGCGTCGCCGCAGTCGATCGTGGTGCACGACGTCCCCCTTCTCGTCGAGCTGGACCAGGGCGCGAACTACCACCTCACCGTGGTCGTCGGTGCTGACCAGGACACCCGGATGGCGCGCCTCACCGGTAAGCGCGCCTTGACCGAGGCCGACGCTCGGGCCCGGATCGCGGCGCAGGCCGGTGATCGGGCGCGCCGGGCGGCGGCCGATGCCTGGTTGGACAACAGCGGGACCGTGCCCGCGTTACGCGACCAGGTCGACGCCCTGTGGCGGGAGCGGATCGTGGTCTTCAACGACAACCTGATGACAGGCACCCTCAGCCATCCTCCGCAGACCCCCACCCTGGTGCCGTATGACCACTCGTGGCCCTTGTCGGCGGCTCGCCTCATCGCGCGGATCACCCTGGCGCTGGGCGATCAGGGGTTGGGCGTCGAGCACATCGGCTCGACCAGCGTGCCGGGACTGAGCGCCAAGGATGTCATCGACCTGCAGGTCGGAGTGCGCACACTTGCCGACGCCGACACCGCAGAGTTCGTCAAAGCCCTGGCGGACAAGGGTTTTCCCCGCTCAGGGGCCGAGCACAACACCTCCGACGATGCGCTGGGATGGGTCGGCGATGCGACGCCGTGGGGCAGGCGCTGCCACGGCGGCGCGGATCCGGGCCGGATCGCGGTAGTGCACGTGCGCGCGATCGACGGGCCGGGCTGGCGCTACGCGCTCCTGCTACGGGACTGGCTTCGCGCCCAGGACGACGAACGTGACGCCTATGGCGCAGTCAAGGCTCAGCTGGCGAAGTCTGCGACGACGACCTCGATGTACACCCAAGCCAAGGGGCCATGGATCGCTGCGGCGCTGGCCCGAGCGGATGCCTGGGCGCGCCAAAGCCGATGGAGTGGCCCTTGAGCGATCAGCGATCAGCGATCAGCGATCAGCGAAGGCTGGGGTCGGGCCGGACCTCAGCGCGAGCCCACCCGTGCTGGCCCCGCAATGAGCTGCCGTCATCGCCGCCGTCGTCATGGCGGGCCCAGACCAGGCCCAGACCAGGGCCGCCCGCGACCGGTGAGCCCAACCCCGACCAGGTCGCGGTCCGGGCCGTACCTGGGGCACCGATCCGGCAATGCGAACACCAACCCTTCCACGCCCGGGTAAGAAGTGGTGACCACCGCCACGAGAAGGACCGTGGCCGGTCTTGCCCATCGGGTCCCTCACGTCCCCTTTGCGACCGGCCCACCTTGTGAACCGCCTCTGGCGCAGCAGCCGCCAGGAGCCGACCTGCTCACGTCTGGGCACGCTCAACAGCCCTGGCGAGGTTCTCGATCTCCTGATCCAACTGGGCAGGCAGGCCCAGATGCTGGTTCTGGATCTGGGTCAGTGTCCTTCGAAGCCGGATGAGAATCTCGGCGGCTGAGGGCCCGGCTTCTATCGCGTCGTCGATCTGGAGCGCCCAGTCATGACGGTCGGCTTGGGTCAACCCCTCCTCAATCAGGCGCGCTTCACGGTACAGGTGGCTGTTCATGGTGCACATGATGCCGCACGTGCCAGCTCCGGTAGATCTCGCCCATGGCCACGCCCGAGCATCCGCTCTGCGCGCCCCAGGCAGGGTTCCTCGTGGGCCGCTCCTGGGCACGTCCCCCGGGGTTGAGGTGAGCCAGGTCCCTCACCTCTCGGAGGCTCCACCAGGTGGTGGAGGGACCCGATGTCCACTTCGATGCAGCCTGGAGGTGGCGCAGAACAGCGACCTGTCCAGGCCGCCGGCGTCGCTGAACATGGGCGTGTCCCGGATTTCGGTGGCAAGCTCGCGACGGCGCCGGCTGGTCGAGGGGCCCAGCCCGGGGGCGTCAAGCACGGCCCAGACGACCTTGCCGCCGTCGGTGGTGGGCAGAACCCCGAACGCCTTTGACAGGCCAGCGACAACGGTGAGCCCTCGCCCGTGCAGGCCAAGAGTTGAGTACCGCTGGCGCGGCAGGCCTGGACTGTAGTCCCGAACGGTCAGGCGCAGGGCCTCCAGGTTCCAGGCGACGGACAGGTCGATATCGGTGCCCGCATGCATCGTCGAGCTCGTCACGAGCTCGCGGACCACCGAGCCTGCGGAGCGAATGACCCGGCTCAACCGCCAGTCCAGCAGGGTGCGCGCGACGAAGTCCCGCGACGCGCTCTGCACGGTCGGGTGCGGAGTGAGTCGCAGCCACTCAACGGCCACGGTGGGAGTCGCCAGCACCGCGCGCAGCGCACGCAGCATCGAGGTGGTCACGATCAGGTGCCCGCCCAGGGGGTGAGCGGCCAGCACCGCGTGGACCCTCGGGTCCGGGCAGGCCACTGCCACGGGGATCCCGGGCCAGTCGCGAGCATGCCTGCCCGCCGTTGCGAGCACGTCAACCGCGTGCGGCTCGGCAGCCTCGGGCACGCCCGACAGGTCGCAGACCACGCCGCGGGGCCCGTCGGCCAAGGCCAGCTCGATCGCCTGGCCCAGATCCTCGACGGCGTCACCGAGGCGGCCGGCGACCTCAAGGACCACCACCTGGCGTATCACGCGTTTTCTGACCCCCACCTGCGGGAAGGCGGTCGGAAAACCGTCTGACTGCTCGGGGAACCCGGCCGGGACGTCGGCCGCAGGCCGGGTCGGGAGCACGTCGACGTGGTGGTCGACATCTGTGAGCAGGTCGCGAGGATTGCTCGATTGCTGCAACATGACAACTCGATTCGGTGGTCCTTGACTGAAGGACACGGGCCGCCGAGGTTCGGGAGCAGCACGGGAGGGAGCCGACGCCACCAGGTTCTGGGGAGGCGTGACTGTGAGGTAGGTTACACCTGAGACCGTCGCGAACCTAAAGCTCGGGTCGGCGGCCACGCAGCTCAGAACTGAAGCCCCACCACCACGATCGCCGTGGTGGTGGGGCCAGGGCACAGAGCACCCCCAGTACCGCAACACGTGTGGGTTGAGGCGACACAACGTGCCACTGCCACGGTCCCCAGGCACGGGTTCCCCGTGCCGCTCCCCTCCCGGCCGAGGCTGGGGTGGGGGCCGTGTCGCTTCACCAGGCCCGGGGGCCTGGAACGCCGCTGCACCATCACCGCAAGGTGTTGGTCTCTGACGGCTGCTGGCCTCGCCGGCGTCGCTCACGCCGCTGGAGCACGAGCCCGCATGCCCTGACCGGGCGGGGCGCCTGGCCTGGGTGCGGGCTAGCGCGGCCAGGTTGCGGGCCGCGTTCACATCCCGGTCCAGACTCAGAGCGCCGGTGGTGCAGGTGTACTCGCGCTCGGACAGGGGCGGCTTGGTCTTCACTGCACCGCAGTGCGAGCACGTCTTGCTCGAGGGGTAAGAGTGGTCTGCCTGCACGACGGCGCAGCCGGGCTTGCCGGCCTGCCGGGTCAGGACCTGCACGAACAGCCCGTAGCAGTTGTCGCCGATGGACCGTCCGAACCGGTAGCCCTTCTTCCGCCGGCCATCCCCTTCAGGCTCAGGGCCTGCACGCCCACCAGGTGGGCGTACTCGGTCAGGGCGATCGCGAGGTGCTGCTGCCAGGTCGCCGCCCGGGCGGCGACCCGGCCCTGCAGTCGCTGGACCCGGACCAGGGCCCAGGCGTGGCGCTTGCTGCCCGCCTCGGTGCGCTGGAGCTCGCGCTGGGCGGCGATGCCCGGTTCGCGTGGTGTCGGCGTGGATGAGCGGGCCGCTGAACTAAGGGCATGAAAATACGCTTGTTGACGTACTGAGAGGTGGGCGACCTCGCCCTACTTTGAAGGCTGTGAATTTGTCATCAAGAGTGATGATCCGCATTCCCCCACCGCCGTGCGTGCCCAACCCCCTTTGAGGTCTGCATGTTCCCCATGGCCCATTCACTCACAACCACAGGCTTCGTCCTGACGGTGTTGCTCGCACCGACTGCGACGACCACCACAGCCACCCCGACCATGACGGTCACGACCAACGTGAGCACCGCGCCGACCGCGACGGCCCACTTCACGGTGAATCTTCAGCAGTCGTACACCACCGCCCGATCGATGGGGTTCACCGTCTTCGACGTGCCCGGATCGACCACCAACCCCGCTGACGTCAAGACCAAGCTCGCGGCGCTGCCGGCAGGCAGCAGAGCCATGATCTGGGTGGGCAACCTGGGCAACGGCGCCTCGGGCTTCACCCGGGCACAGTTCCAGGCTCAGGTGAACGCGCTGGCCACCGACCCGCGGGTCTTCGGCTACTACATCGCCGACGAGCCGCACCCGATCCTCTTCCCCTCGGTCGTGGCCGAGATCGCTGCGCGCGCCGACTACCTGCGGGCCAGGGCGCCGTCGCAGAAGTCCTTCATCGTCGTGCTTGACGGGACGAACATCTGCAAGGGCGGGCTCGGTTGCGAGTACGCCGCGCTGGCGCCCGCCAAGTCCCATGTCGACGTCGTCGGTGTGGACTCCTACCCCTGCCACCTGCGTGCGCCCTGCGACTTCACCATGATCACCCAGCGGGTCAACGCCGCGATCCTGGCCGGTATCCCGCGCGGCCGGATCGCGCCCGTCTACCAGGCCTTCGGGCAGGAGGGGGCGACCAACCCCTACTACCGCACGCCCACGGCCGCCGAGCTGCAGACGATGCTCGCCACGTGGAAGGCCAACGTTCCGGCCCCTGTGCTGGACTACGCCTACTCCTGGGGCACCCAGACCTCGGCACCGCAGGCCCTGATCAACCATCCCGCGCTGCAGAGCGTGGCCAAGACGCACAACTCCGGCTGAGCACATCGCAGATCCGCCACCCTCACGCCGTGGGCCCGGTGAGCTCCCGGCGTGAGGCGCTGGCGGGCGCGTCAGCGACGTCGGATACCTCCCGTTCCAGCAACTCCGGTTGGCCGGTCCCGGCCCGGTTGCCCGTAGGAGGTCTGACAGCTTTGGCCCCTGCTACCGGGGCGAGGGCCGCTGAGGCCGTCCTGCGAAGAACCACATGAGCGCGCCGACCAGGTTGGTGAAGACCAGGAGCAGCACCCACCCCGGCTTGGAGAACGGGCGCATCTGCGACTGGTCCGTCCTGGTGTAGTCGAACAGGGGGTAGGCCCAGAAGCCGACCGCGGTCAGGGGCACAACGACGGTGACCAAAACCATGCCCGTCCTTCCGTGCGCCGCTGGACCGTCAGCAGAAGCTCAGCAGACCGTTGTGTGTCAGTGAGCATTGATGAGCTCTCTGACCGCAGTCCTGCCTTGCGGCAGGGCAGTCCCGGTGTTACCCGCTTGCGCGGTCCCGGGTTGACGCTTCACAGGCAGGGCCAAAGCTCCCTGGCCTCCACGTGTGCGCTGACACCAGCGCGACGGTGGCGCTGCGCCTCAGGTCGCTCACCTGGTCGGCGACGGGGCGCCGCGCAGCTGGCCGCGACTGCGTCCTGGAGCGCAACTGCGGCGCCGCGGTCGAACACGACGAGCTGCCCGCTGAGCGCGTCAACGGCAGTGAGCAACAGTGGTCGGTCCGGCCAGAGGTGAACGGGCAGACGCCGTTGGAACCTGGCTCGCCGCTGCGCCACGGACATGGTGTTCGCCGACCGGGCCGCCATGCCCGTCCGTTGCCGGAACCGCGCAGGATCACGGCTGCCCAGCATGGCCCATGCCATCAACCATCTGACCCGGCGATCCGTCGCGACAGGGCGCTGGTCGGTGGCCTCCAGCTGTGCCCGATACAGCTCACCCAAGGGCAGGCCACTGGTGATCTGGGCACCGACGACCGCTGCGGACCGGCCAGGACGCCAAGTTCCCAGGCCCCGCCCACCAGGCCCCCGCCGCCCAGGACAAGCGCGCCCTGGTCCAAGCCCAACCTCCCGGTGCTGTCGCGGCGGGCACGCCCTGACCTTGGCGGATCGCCAATCTGAGATCCCGGACGAACCGCACCTGGGTCCTGCGGCCGGTGGCAGGTCCTGGCGGCTCACCGGGGGCTTAGTGCGCTCGCAAGCACGTGCTGTCACGGCCGTGCCGAACTGTCGGCCAACGCGGCCAGCCACCAGCAGCAAGGGGTCTTCTGGTGGTCAACTTTGCCCTCTGCCGCAAGTCCAGGCCGCGGCGTACTGTCGGCGTCAGTGAGTGCGACACCGTCGTCGCACCCGGCAGGAGGAGGAGCAATGACGCCATCCACCACCCAGGCCCTCACGGACGAAGGTCGGCGTGCACTGATGAGCACCATGGTGCTGATCAGGACGTACGAAGAAGCGATCCGGGCGGCGTACTACGCCGACAAGTTGCCTGCCTTCGACATCGGCGCGGGCCTGGTTCCCGGAGAGATGCACCTCTCGGCCGGCCAGGAGCCGGTCGCCGCGGGGATCTGCGCGCATCTGACGCCCCAGGATGCACTCACGGCCACCCACCGGCCGCACCACCTGGCCATCGCGCACGGCGTTGCGCTGCGCCCTATGACAGCAGAGATCTTCGGCCGGGAGAGCGGGTTTGGCCATGGCCGCGGCGGGCACATGCACCTGTTCGACCCGAGCACACACTTCTCCTGCTCGGGAATCATTGCCGAGGGCTTGCCGCCTGCACTCGGCCAGGCGTTCGCCTTCCAGCGTCAGAGCACTGACCGCGTGGCGGTTGCGGTCACCGGCGAGGGCGCGGCCAATCAGGGCGCTTTCCACGAGTCACTCAATCTGGCTGCACTGTGGAAGCTGCCCGTGGTCTTCGTGGTGGAGGACAACGACTGGGGCATCTCGGTGCCCCGATCCCACTCGACCTCCGTGGCCTCCAACGCCGAGCGCGCGGCGGCCTACGGAATGCCCGGAGTGCGAGTTGAGGACAACTCGGTTGAGGCGATCTACGCTGCCGCGGGCCAGGCCGTTGCGCGCGCGCGCTCGGGCGAAGGCCCCACGCTCATCGAGGTGCACACACTGCGTCTGTGGGGGCACTTTGAGGGCGACGCGGAGGGCTACCGGCCCGACCTCGACAGCGTTCATGAGCATGATCCGATCCCGATCTACCGCGACCGGCTGCTGCAGACCGGAGTACTGGCCGACGGCCAGTATGAGGGGATGCAGGCATCGGCGGTCCAGCGGGTGGAAGACGCCATCGACTTCGCCAAGAGCTCTGCGACACCCGACCCGCTCGATCATCTCAGCTACGTCTTCTGCGAAGGAGTGAACTCATGACCGCCACGCTGCCCCGCAACAAGCAGTCGCTCGCGCTGGCAGTAGAACCCGCTGCCGGCAAGCGCAGGCTCTCCACCGCCAAGGCGATGCAGGAGGCGATCAGCCAGCGCATGGACCGCGACCAGTCCGTATTTGTGATGGGTGAGGACGTCGGCTCCTACGGCGGCATCTTCTCCTCCACCACAGGACTGATCGACCGCTTCGGCCCCGACCGTGTGCTGGACACACCCATCTCGGAGACCGCGTTCATCGGCCTTGGCATCGGCGCGGCCGTGGAAGGTATGCGACCCGTCGTCGAGCTCATGTTCGCCGACTTCTTCGGCGTCTGCATGGACCAGATCTACAACCACATGGCCAAGATCCACTACGAGTCGGGCGGCAACGTGCGGGTGCCGATGGTGCTCATGATGGCCGCTGGCGGTGGGTACTCCGACGGCGCGCAGCATTCGCAGTGCCTGTGGGGCACCTTCGCGCACCTGCCGGGGATGAAGGTCGTGGTTCCCTCGAATCCTTACGACGCGAAGGGCCTCATGAGCGCCGCCATCGACAGCGACGACCCTGTGGTCTTCGTGTTCCACAAGGGCGTCATGGGCCTGGGCTGGATGGCCAAGAACGCCCGCTCCATCGGCGCAGTGCCCGAGCAGGAGTACGTCGTCCCGATTGGGAAGGCCCGGGTCGCCCGCGAGGGCACCGATGTCACGATCGTGACGGTCTCGCTGTCCGTGCACCACAGCCTCGATGTCGCCGAGAAGCTGGAGTCGGAGGGCATCAGTGTCGAGGTGATCGACCTGCGGAGCCTGGTTCCGCTGGATCGCGAGGCGATCGTGGACTCCGTCTCCAAGACCGGTCGCCTCATCGTGGTTGACGAGGACTATCAGTCCTTCGGGCTCTCCGGCGAGGTCATCGCGGTGGTCGCCGAGCACGATCCGAGCCTGCTCAAGCGGGTGTCGCGGGTGTGCGTGCCCGATGTCCCCATTCCCTACGCTCGCGAGCTCGAGTATGCCGTGCTCCCCACGCCGGCACGCATCGAGGCGGCCGTGCGCGACGCAGTGGCGACATGACCGATGTGCGCTTTCCCGTGATGTCCGGTGCCAAGGACGCCACCGGCGTCATCGTCACCTGGTTCGTCGAGTCCGGCGACGAGGTGACACCGGCGACCCTCATCGCCGAGGTCGCCGTGGACAAGGTCGACGCCGAGGTGTACCCGCAGACATCCGGGGTGATCACCCTGCTGGAGCAGGAGAACACGGAGGTCGCGCAGGGTGCGGTGATCGCCCAGGTCGCCTGACACGGCGGGACCCAGGGTTTGGGCCCCCGGGCACCCGCGGCCGGCGCCGGGACACCTGAGATGGGTGCCTCGGACCTCGGGCTGTCGCTGCCGGGCTCCAGGGCGCTGCCTCCGCGCAGGTCGACGCTCATCGCGGTGTCTGGGTCATTGCGGTGTCTGGGTCATCGCGGTATCTCATGGTGCGCCCTCATGGTGCGCTCCCATGGTGCGCTGAGCAACGCGAGTGCGGGCGGCTGGACCTATGGCGGCTGGACTGGCCCGCTCATCGCGCTGCCCATCCTTGGGGGGCTGAACCGGGCTGGTAAGTGTTGTCGGTGGCGACGTCTACGGTTGAGTCATGCGGCCTATAACTGATCTGCAGCGGACGGTTGCCCCCTTCCATGTGGTCGCCGACTTCGAGCCCAGCGGCGACCAGCCGGCGGCGATCGCCGACCTGACCAGGCGGATCCAGGCCGGTGAGCAGGACGTGGTGCTGCTCGGTGCGACCGGCACCGGCAAATCGGCCACGACGGCCTGGCTGATCGAGCAGGTCCAACGCCCCACGCTGGTCATGGCGCCGAACAAGACTCTTGCCGCGCAGCTGGCCAACGAGTTCCGCGAGCTGCTGCCGGACAACGCCGTGGAGTACTTCGTCAGCTACTACGACTACTACCAACCCGAGGCGTACATCGCCCAGACCGACACCTACATCGAGAAGGACTCCTCGATCAACGACGAGGTGGAGCGGCTGCGGCACAGCGCCACCAACTCGTTGCTGACCAGGCGCGACGTCATCGTGGTGGCCTCGGTCTCGTGCATCTACGGCCTGGGCACCCCACAGGAGTATGTCGACCGGATGGCCCGGCTCAAGGTCGGCGCACAGATCGAACGCGACGACCTCTTGCGCCGTTTCGTTCAGATGCAGTACACCCGCAACGACCTGGCGTTCACCCGCGGCACCTTCCGCGTGCGGGGCGACACCGTGGAGATCATCCCGGTCTATGAGCAGCTTGCGATCCGGATCGAGTTCTTCGGCGACGAGATTGAGCGGATCTACACCTTGCACCCGCTCACCGGCGAGATCGTGCGCGAGGAGGAGGAGATGTACGTCTTCCCGGCCACCCACTACGTGGCAGGTCCCGAACGGATGGAGAGGGCGATCCGTGGCATCGAGTCCGAGCTCCACGACCAGCTGGGCGCATTCGAGAAGCAGGGCAAGCTGCTGGAGGCCCAGCGCCTGCGCATGCGCACGACCTATGACCTGGAGATGATGCGACAGGTCGGCTCCTGCTCGGGCATCGAGAACTACTCGTTGCACATCGATGGTCGCGCGCGCGGTTCTGCGCCCAACTGTCTGCTCGACTACTTCCCCGAGGACTTCCTGCTGGTCATCGACGAGTCGCACGTCACAGTGCCGCAGATCGGCGCCATGTACGAGGGCGACATGTCCCGCAAGCGCAACCTGGTCGACTTCGGTTTCCGGCTGCCGTCGGCCATGGACAACCGGCCGTTGCGCTGGGACGAGTTCCTGGGGCGGACCGGGCAGACGGTCTACCTGTCGGCAACTCCGGGTCCCTACGAGATCGCCAAGGGCGACGGCGTGGTCGAGCAGATCATCCGCCCGACCGGGCTGGTCGACCCCCAGATCGTCCTGAAGCCGACCAAGGGCCAGATCGACGACCTGATGCACGAGATCGGCGAGCGCACGGCCAGACACGAGCGGGTGCTGGTCACGACGCTGACCAAGAAGATGGCCGAGGACCTGACCGACTACCTGCTGGACAAGGGTGTCAGGGTGCGCTACCTCCACTCGGAGGTCGACACCTTGCGGCGCGTCGAGCTGCTGCGCGAGCTGCGGATGGGGGAGTACGACGTCCTGGTGGGCATCAACCTGCTGCGTGAGGGCCTCGACCTGCCCGAGGTCTCACTGGTGAGCATCCTGGACGCCGACAAGGAGGGGTTCCTGCGCTCGGCCCGAAGCCTGATCCAGACCATCGGTCGTGCCGCCCGCAACGTCTCCGGCGAGGTGCACATGTATGCCGACAAGATGACACCCTCGATGGAGCAGGCCATCGACGAGACGACCCGGCGACGTGCCATCCAGGTTGCCTACAACCTCCGGAAGGGTATCGACCCCCAGCCGCTACGCAAGAAGATCGCCGACATCACCGACCTGCTCGAGCGCGAGGACGCCGACACCGAGGCACTGTTGGGCAGCGGGCGCTCCCAGTCGCGGGGCAAGGCCCGCGGTGGTGCCGGCGGACGAGGCGCACTGGCCGCCGACGTCGCAGTGTCCAGCGGGCGACTGGCCCAGATGCCTGCCGCCGACCTGGCCAATCTCATCCAGGAGCTCACCGTACAGATGCACCAGGCGGCCTCCGACCTGCACTTCGAGCTTGCCGCCCGGTTGCGCGACGAGCTCGGCGATCTCAAGAAGGAGCTACGGCAGATGACCGCTGCCACCTCCTGAGGCCGGTTCACCAAGGGGGGACAGAGCCCAGCTGGACAAACCAATTAGGGTTTGCCCCCGCAACTCTGGGACAATGGGCCCTACCACGGAGGGGAGTATCCCCTAACGGCGTCCTCGTCAACACGGATCAGCGGGCCTGATCGCCTGCCTGCTCCCGGGGAGCCGGCCGGCCATCAGGGCGGGAGAGACCTCCGGCCACTTGGTCTTGCACCGTGACCGGAAGGTGTTGTCTCCCATGAACGTCCCCGTCTGGGTCTGGATCCTCACCCTCGCCCTGACCGGGGTCTTCCTGCTGGTCGACGTCCTGATCATCGGTCGCCGCCCGCACGTCCCGTCCATGGGGGAGGCGGGGCGCCTCCTGGCTCTCTACATCACCCTCGCCGTCATGTTCGGGCTGGGGGTGTGGCACTTCTCCGGGGCCGACTTCGCCACCCAGTACTACGCCGGCTGGCTGACCGAGTACAGCCTGAGCATCGACAACCTGTTCGTGTTCCTGATCATCATGGCCAAGTTCGGTGTGCCCGAGAAGCTGCAACAGAGCGCACTGCTGGTCGGCATCGTCATCGCCCTGATCCTGCGCGGGATCTTCATCGGCCTGGGAGCGGCGGCCATCAACGAGTTCTCCTGGATCTTCTACATCTTCGGCGCATTCCTCATCTACACCGCCGTCGCGCTGGTCAGGGAGGGCGACAGCGACGACGACGAGTTCCAGGAGAATCGCTTCCTGAAGTGGGTCGAGAAGCGATTCCCGGCCACCGACCAGTGGCAGGGCACCAGGCTGTTCACCAAGGGGAACGGCAGCCGCCTGATCACGCCGATGCTCATCGTCATCATCGCCTTGGGCACCACCGACCTGCTCTTCGCGCTGGACTCCATTCCCGCGATCTTCGGCCTGACCCAGGAGCCCTTCCTGGTGCTGACCGCCAACATCTTCGCCCTCATGGGTCTACGCCAGCTCTACTTCCTCATTGGCGGCCTGCTCAGGCGCCTGGTCTATCTGGGCATCGGACTGGCCGTCCTGCTCTCGTTCATCGCCGCCAAGCTGATCTTGCACGCGGTGCACGTCAACATGCTGCCGTTCATCAACGGCGGGCGCCCCGTACAAGACGCCCCGGACATCTCGATCGGTCAGTCGCTGGCGGTCATCATCGCCATCCTGGCCGTCACGACTGTCACGAGCCTGCTCAAGAGCCGCAAGGACAGCAAGGACTCCCAGGCCGGCTGAGTGCCCGCTGGCGGCAGTGGGCCGCGCGCCGTGGCGGTGCTTGCCCGGGTCCCCCCGAGCCCACCTCACCCAGTGCCTGGACGGTCAGCCGGCGCGGTACACCTCGGCGGCGATGACCAGGTCCTCCCACGACATCCCCGAGCTCTTGAAGACCCGGGGCCGCCCGTGGTCGACCGGCGTGGCATCGGTGATGATGTCGCGCATCGGGACCAGTGATGCGGGGTCGATGACGCCTTCGCGCAGCGGGATGAGCAGGTCGCCGGCTTCGCGCAGTGCCACGGCGATGTCCTCCACGACCAGCTGCGCGCGGACAACCAGCGTGGAGTCGAGCTCGCGCGCGTCGGCCTCATGTGATCCGACGGCAACCGAGCAGGAGTCATCCGGCACCAGGCTCCCGTCGAAGAGCGGGGTCCGTGCGGTCGTGGCGCAGACGATCAGCTGCGCGTCGCGCACATCGTCCTGGGTGCCTACTCGCGCGTCCAGCCCGCTGGTCTGGACCCGGGAGGCGAGTGCGGCGGCGCGTCCTTGGTGCCTGGCCACGATGGTGACCCGGCCGATCCTGCGGATGGTCCGCATCGCCTCGATGTGCGCCCACGCCTGCGGCCCGGAGCCGAACACCACAAGGTGAGCCACCTGCGCGGGGGCCAGGTGGTCGGCGGCAGCCGCGGAGACCGCGGGGGTGCGTAGTGTCGTGAGGGCGGTGCCGTCGATGAGCGCGATCGGGCTGAGCGTTGCGGCATCCATCAGAAGGTAGACACCCTGGATCCTCTTCTTGCCCAGAGCTGGGTTGGCCGGTGTCACCGTCGCGACCTTGACGCCGACGAACTGCGGCGACTGGGTTGGCATGAGCAGCAGATGCCCGTGGGCCACGTCCAGGATGCTGCGGCTGAAGTCGTGGGCCGGGTCGAGCCCAGCCGCAAGGTCGCGCTGCACCGCGTTAACGGCCGCACCAAAGCTGACGCGGGCGAACACCTCCTCGGCCGAGATCCAGGCCATCGCGGCGCCTGTCATCGCAGCAGGAACCCGGCCTCGACCGGGTCGTTCGCCTGCAGTGTGAAGGTGTGCTCTCCGGTCCGGTAAGCCATTCCCTCCACCTGCGCGATGACCTCGTGTCGCGCGCGGCCGCCTGGAGCCGGGCGTGCTCGGCCGATGAATCGGGTCCCGATGATCGAGTCGTGGGTGAGCACCTGATCGGGGCCAAGTCGGCCAGAGTCGGCGAGCAGGGCCAGCCGGGCCGCGGTGCCGGACCCGCAGGGTGAGCGGTCGAGCCGGCCGTCAGCGAACACGGTCACGTTGCGCTGGTGGGGTCCGGTCGCCGTGTCGCCGAGATCGTCGAAGATGATGGTGCCGTACACCCCGCCCAGCCGGTCGTCCTCGCGATGGCGCGCCAAGTCGCTGTCATTGAGCGCCCACTTGATCTCGCGTCCGATCGTGATGAGCTGTGTCCAGTGTTCAGGTGTCACGACCAGTCCGAGCTCGCAAGCTTCGACACAGGCGTACAGCGCCCCGCCGAAGGCAAGGTCGACATACACGTGCCCGAGGGAGGTGTCCACGCCCACCGAGCGCGCGACCGGATACGACGCCACGTTCTCGAAAACCACAGCGGTCACGGTGCCTTCGTCCTGCCTGACGTGGGCGACCACCCGCCCCGAGGGGACGTCAATCGTGACCGGGGTGACCCCATTGGCTGTGCCCTGAACCCGACCGGTTTGCACGGCCCAGACGCCCAGGGCGATGGTGCCGTGGCCGCAGGCGGTGGAGTACCCGTCGTTGTGCCAGAACAGGGCGCCAAAGTCCGCACCGTCGTCGTCGGGCGGGACAACGAAGCAGCCGTACATGTCGGCGTGCCCGCGTGGCTCTGCGCACAGCAGCCTTCGGTACGCGTCGATCTGTGGGGACTGCTGTGCCCGGATGCGTCGCTCGGCCACCGTTGCACCGCCGATTCGGGGCACGCCGTCCACCACTACCCGGAAGGGCTCACCGGCCGTGTGATAGTCGATTGTGCGAACGGGACTCGTAATATGGCACATATCATGATACTAGTGAGCCAAGGCGGGTTCCGCGAGCAACGCTGGACCCAGCCGGGTGCCGTCTGGAATGAGGGTGAGGGGATCATGAGCGTTCCGGCAATTCGCAAGGTTGAGCAGGTCGCGAGCCTTCGAGACCGTATCGGCAAGTCGCTGTCCGCCGCGATCATCTCCGGTGAGCTTGCCCCCGGGACGCTAGTGTCGGTGCCCACGCTCGCCAGCCAGTTTGACGTGTCCGCGACCCCAGTTCGTGAGGCGATGCTCGACCTTGAACAACGCGGGTTCGTGGAATCCGTGCGCAACAAAGGCTTCCGCGTGATCGAGTTGAGCAGGAACGACCTTCGGGAGATCGTCGAGCTGCGTCAGCTGATCGAGGTGCCGACCATGCGTTCACTGGCCGGCAGCTTCCCCGTAGCAACCCTGCCGCAGTGGCGCGCCCTGGCTGCCCAGATCGCCGTGCATGCGAAGAACGCCAACCTCACCGGCTTCATCGAGTCAGACCGGGACTTCCATCTGGGTCTGCTCGGTCTGTACGGAAACGTACGGCTGGTCGAAATGGTCCGCGAGCTGCGCCTGCAGACCCGAATGGTCAACCTGGCCCGGATGAGGCAGAGCCGGGAGCTGCTCGAGTCCGCCCGCGAACACGATCTCATGCTGGATCTGCTTGAGCTCGGGGACGGTGCGGCCCTCGAAGAGCTCACGATCTCCCACCTGGACCATGTTGTCGGCTGGTGGGCACCCCAACCAGAAGATCGCTGACCCGCCAGCGGGTGCCTGCCTGGCGAGGGCCCCGTGTGGGCCTGGGCGTGGCCCGGGCCGCTCTGGTGGCCAGGGTGTAGCTCGGCTGCCGGGGCCTGGATCTGGGGTCGGACCCGCTGCGGGTTCAGGTCTGTGGTGGTCTCGATCAGGGCTGTCGCACGCTCATCCCAGCCCGATCACCGGGACCGACGGACAGCCGGTGCTCCGCCAGGGCAGGACCGCGGTCTACGCGCGTGCTCAGGATGAGTCAAGGCGAATCGTTGACGGATGCCTGTGTGACATGTCATATTGCACTGGCGTGGTTCGGGTCGAAGCGATCTGGTGGTCGTTTGCGCGGAGACACCCGACTGTCACCACCGAAGGAGAGCCGGACAAATGAAATTCGGAACGCGGAACACGATCCTGTTGGGTATCGCCTCGGCGATGGTCTTCTCGACTGCCGGGTGCAGTGGCGGGTTGCTCAGCGGCGGGAGCAGCGGGACGGCAACCACGTCCGGCACCGTCAAGCTCGGCATGGTTGTGCCCCTCTCGGGCAGCAGCGCCCCGACCGGGGCGTACATGAAGAACGGCGCCCAGCTTGCCGTCGACGAGATCAACAAAGCCGGCGGCGTCCTGGGCGGGCGCAAGCTTGAGCTCCTGGTCGAGGACGAGGCATGCGACGCACAGCAGGCGGTTGCCAGCGCCAACAAGGTCGTCTCCGAGGGCGCGGTGGTCTCGGTGGGCGGGTACTGCTCGGGAGCCACGCTGCCGACCCTGCCGATCTTCCAGAAGGCCAACATCCCCATGATCATCCCCGCGGCGAACTCCCAGGAGCTGGTCGCACAGGGGCTTGCCAATGTGTTCATGATCAACGGCACCGGCAAGCAGCAGTCGACCACGGCGCTCGCCTTCATGAAGAAGTCGAGCTATCCGACGGTCGCTCTGGTCGACGACAACACGAGCTACTCCAAGGACATCACCACCGAGACCCAGTCCCAGATCCAGAAGGACGGCTCAGTCAAGGTTCTCCTGAACACCTCGGTGACCGCGGGTGAGAGTGACTACTCGGCGGTGGTTCGCGCCATCATGAGTAAGAACCCTGCCCTGGTGTACTGGACCGGGTACTACCAGGAGGGTGGCCTGATCATCAACCAGCTGAAGAAGGCCGGTTTCACCGGCGCAATCATGGTCGCCGACGGAAGCGTCGACCCGTCACTGGTGAAGATCGCCGGGCAGGGTGCCGAAGGCGTGTTCGCCACGATGACGCAGACGCCCGACACCCTCAAGGGTGCGCAGAAGTGGATCGCCAACTACAAGGCGGCGTTCAAGTCTGACCCCGGTCCGTACTCGACCCAGTCCTACGACGCGGTCCGCCTCGCGGCCAAGGCCATCGGCGACGCGGGCAGCACCAAGGGCGCCGACATCATCAAGGCGCTGAGCGCCATCAACGGTTTCTCGATGTTCTCCGGCCCGTTGAAGTTCACCACCGAGCACACCCTGTCCAGCGGTGGTTTCGTCATCCTGGTTGTCAAGGGCGGCAAGTTCACCCTCGACAACGCGCTGTCCTGACCCACGGTGACGGGTGCCGCGCGAGCTCCGGCGGCACCCGTCTCCATTGCTGACTGAGGCAGGTTTGCATGACTCAACTCATCTGGGACGGGCTGTTCGTCGGCTCGTTCTATGCCCTGATCGCGCTGGGCTACAGCATGGTCTACGGCATCATCAAGCTGCTGAACTTCGCCCACGGCGACATCTACATGCTCGGTGCCTTCATCGGCTTCGCCTTGCTGACCTCCCTGGGAGGGATCCCGGGCTCGCTCTCGCTGGTCGCGCTGCTGGGCGTGCTGCTGGTGAGCATGCTGCTCACCGGCTCGGCGGGCGTGCTCATCGAACGGCTCGCCTACCGACCGCTGCGCGGCGCACCTCGACTGGCCGCCCTGATTACCGCGGTGGGTGTCTCGTTCTCGCTCGAGTACGGCGTCAGCGCCATCGCCGGCCCGAATCCGCGCGCGTTCCCGGTCCGTTTGGAAGGCGGCGTGTTCCAGGTGCTCGGGGCACGGATATCGCTGCCGCAGATCATCTTGATGCTGATCGCCGCCGGCCTCATGATCGCGCTGAACACCTACATCCAGAGGACCTCCACGGGACGCGCGATGCGCTCGATCGCTCTGGACACGAACGCCTCGCTGCTGATGGGGATCAACGTCAACGCGGTGATCACCCGCACCTTCTTCATCGGCTCGGCACTGGCCGGTGCCGCGGGCGTGATGGCAGGGGCCTACTACGGACAGATCGACTTTCTCATGGGGTTCATCATTGGCCTCAAAGCCTTCACCGCCGCCGTCATCGGTGGTATCGGCAATATCAAAGGGGCGATGCTGGGTGGTCTCGTGCTGGGGTTTGTCGAGGCCTTCGGCACCCAGTGGTTCGGCGGACAGTGGCGTGACGTCTTCGCCTTCGCGGTGCTCATCCTTTTCCTCACCCTGCGCCCGACGGGCATTCTCGGCGAGCGAGTGACGGAGCGTATGTAGCATGAGCGAAAACGTCGACACCACACAGGCACCGCGCAAGATCGGTCCGCCCATATCGCGGGTCTCTCGACTTCTTGAGAGCAAGCAGCTTGGCTGGGTCGCCCTGGCCGGCGCGCTGCTCGCCCCGTTCGTCACCGCGACGCCGTATGCGCTCAACGTGATGACCACGGCGGCGATCTTCGTGATGCTCGCCTCCGGGCTGAACATCGTCGTGGGCTACTGCGGCCTGCTTGACCTCGGATACGTCGCGTTCATGGCGGTCGGCGCGTACACCGCGGGTATCTTGTCCAAGAGCTTCCAGCTGCCGCTGATCTTCACGATCCCCGCGGTGCTGGTACTGACGGTCCTGGCCGGGCTGATCATCGGGGGGCCGACACTGCGGCTGCGCAGTGACTACCTGGCCATCGTCACCTTGGGCTTCGGTGAGATCACACGCATCACGGCCAACAACCTGACCGTCACCGGCGGACCCTCCGGGATCTTCGGCATCCCGGGTTTGCTGAAGATCGGCAGCGTCGACGTGGAAGACCCAGCGGTGCTCTACTACGTCACCGTGCTGGTGGTTGCCGTGTTCGTGCTCGCCTCGGCGCGCCTGGGCAAGTCTCGGCTCGGCCGGGCATGGCGCTTCGTGCGCGAGGACGAGGACGCGGCAGAGGCGATGGGTATCCACACGTACAAGGTGAAGCTGCTCGCGTACATCTTCGGTGCCATCTGGGGAGGGCTGGGCGGAGTCCTTTTCGCCGCGCACCTGTCCGCGGTCTCGCCGCAGAGCTTCATCTTCCTCCAGTCGGCCCTGGTGCTGATGGCGGTCGTGCTCGGCGGAATGGGCAACATGCGTGGTGTCGTGATCGGCGCGCTCGTGATCAGCCTGGTGCCCGAGCTCCTGCGGGACCTGGGCGCACACCGTTACCTCTTCTTCGGGCTGCTGCTCGTGGTCGTCATGGTCTTCCGGCCGCAGGGCCTGTGGCCGTCCCGCGGGTACGAACCGGAGCGTCCAGCCGGTGGTACCGGTGACGGCGAACCCGGCGGCGGGCAGAGCCGATGACCGCGATACTTGAGGTCAAGGACCTCCAGGTGGCCTTCGGCGGTGTCAAAGCCGTTGACGGGTTGACCTTTTCGGCCCATGAGCGGGAGATCATCGCGGTGATCGGCCCGAACGGTGCGGGCAAGACGTCGGCGTTCAACTGCATCACCGGCTTCTACAAGCCGACCTCAGGATCCGTGCTGATCAACGGGGTCGACACCACCGGCAAACGGCCGGCGGACATTGCCGCAGCGGGGGTGTCGCGCACGTTCCAAAACCTGCGGCTGTTCCCCGACCTGACCGTGCTGGATAATGTGCGTGCCGGGATGCACCTGTACGGCGGGCAGAACTGGGCGGATGCGATCTTCCACACTCCCCGGTTCAGGCGCAGCGAGGCGATGTACACCGAGCAGGCGCACCACTGGCTCGACTTCGTCGGGTTCCAGGGCGCCCGCGGCGTGCCGGTTCGCAACCTGTCCTACGGCCAGCAGAAACGGGTAGAGATCGCCAGGGCTCTGGCGCGCAAGGCGGTGCTGCTGCTCCTGGATGAGCCGGCGGCCGGGCTCAACTACTCAGAGAAGCAGCAGCTGCTCGAGCTGTGTCGACGCATCCGTGACCTGGGCACCGCGATCGTGCTGATCGAGCACGACATGGGGCTGGTGATGGAGCTGTCCGAACGCATCGTCGTGATGAACTTCGGTCGGGAGATCGCCGCTGGGGCGCCGGCCGAGGTCAAGGCGAACCCGGCCGTGATCGAGGCCTACCTGGGCAAGGACGATGAGGCGGTGGCGACCAATGGCGATGCTTGAGTTCGACAACGTCCAGGTGTTCTACGGCAAGGTCCAGGCGCTGTGCGGCATCAGCCTGACGGTCGCCGAGGGCGAGATCGTCGCCTTGCTCGGCAACAACGGCGCGGGCAAGACGACGACGCTGTCCACTGCCTCGGCGCTGGTGAGGTCGCATTCGGGGAAGGTGGCGTTCAACGGCGCCGACATCACCAAGGCGAACCCGTGGGACGTTGTGGGCGCCGGCTTGATCCACGTGCCGGAGGGCCGTCGTATCTTCAGCACGCTCAGCGTGCGGGAGAACCTTCAGCTGGGCGGCTACCTGGTCAAGGACCATGCCCTGGTGGCCCGTAGAATTGAGCGGGTGTACGAGCTGCTTCCGCTGCTCGCCGAGCGCAGGACGCAGCAGGGGGGGACCCTCTCCGGCGGCGAGCAGCAGATGCTGGCCATCGGTCGCGGGCTGGTTGCCGGGCCGAAGATGCTGATGCTCGATGAGCCTTCGATGGGGCTGGCGCCGCTGATCGTCGCCCAGGTGATGCAGGTCATCAGTGAGATCAGGGAGCAGGGCACCACCGTCCTGCTCGTGGAGCAGAACGCCCGCGCCGCCTTGAAGGTGACCGATCGTGCCTACGTGATCGACGGCGGGGTTACCACCATGGAAGGGCGCGCCTCCGAGCTCATCTCCGATCCGCGCATCATCGACGCCTACCTGGGCGCCTGATGGGCAAAGCCGCTGCGGTGCAGGTGCGGCTCAGCGCCGAGGACGAGGCCAAGCTCGCCGGCGACCGAGGGCCGGGGGTCGCCATGGCGATGCGTCTGGTCGTGGCGCTCGCCAGGGTGTCGCAGGCCACCGAGCTGATCGACATCGAGTCGGCGCACATCGACGGCTGCCTCTACCACGGTCAGGCCGGCCTGGACTTCATCCAGAAGCTGGTCGCCCTCGGCGCGAAGGTCGCGGTGCCCACCACCCTCAACGTCGGCTCGCTGGACCTGCTGCATCCGGGCCTGGTGCGAATGGACCGGAGGGAGTCGGCCGCGGCGCGCGCCCTCATGGACGCCTACGTCGCCATCGGCGCGAGGCCGACCTGGACGTGTGCGCCCTACCAGGAGGCCGCCCGTCCACAGGGGGGAACAGACATTGCCTGGGCCGAGTCCAACGCCATCGTGTTCGCCAACTCCGTGCTCGGGGCGCGCACCGCCAGATACGGCGACTTCGTGGACGTGTGCGCCGCCGTCACCGGACGGGTCCCGTTAGCCGAGCTGCACCTGGCGCAGAACAGGATCCCGACCCTGGAGCTGGACTGTTCGGGCATCCCCGAGCGCGTGCTCGACAACGACGCGGCCTGGGCCGCCCTTGGTTTCGTGGTGGGCCGCGAGGTCGGTGAGCAGGTGGCCATCCTGACCGGTATCGGGGCGGAGGTGGTGGACGAAGACCGCTTGAAAGCCCTGGGCGCGACCGCTGCGTCAAGCGGGGGGGTCGGGCTGTTCCACGTCGCCGGGGTCACTCCGGAAGCAGTCCAGGGCGGCCAGGCTTGGCTGGAAGCCGGGCTCACCCGCATCGAGGTCACCCCCGAGCTGTTGCGGGCGGCACGCGACGAGCTGACCACGGCCGCGGTGGGTGACCGGCTGGATGTCGTCGCCCTGGGCACGCCACACTTCTCCCTGGCGGAGTTCGCCAAACTGGCCGAGGTCCTGGCTGACCAGGTTCCCTTCGACCCGTCGTGCGCGGTCTGGATCTCCACCTCACGCCACGTGCTCGCGCAGGCCCGGGAGCAGGGTTACGCCCAGCAGTGCGAGGTGCTCGGGGCGAGACTGGTCGTGGACACCTGCACGTACCTCGTGCCGATACTGGCTGACAACGTGCGCACGGCGATGACCACGTCGGGCAAGTGGGCGTGGTACGCCCCGGCGAACATGGGCATCAACGTGGTGTTGGGAACGCTGGCCGAGTGCATTGCGTCGGCACGTGCGGGGCGGGTGATCCGCGATGAGTCAAGCTGGCGCTGACGGGCGCGTCTGCGCCGAGACGCTCTGCCCGGGGGAGGGCTCCGGCGACATTCTCTGGCTGGACGAGCCACTGTCGTTCTGGGGCGGGACCGAGCTGGGCACCGGCGTCATCACCGATGTGCACCACCCGCAGCACGGCGTCTGCCTGGTCGGGCGGATCGTGGTGATGAGGGCCTCGCGGGGGTCCAGCTCATCCTCGAGCGTGCTCGCCGAACAGATCCGCGCCGCGGTGGCGCCCGCGGCGATCTTGCTCGGTTCGCGCGACGCGATCGTGACCCTGGGCGCGCTGGCAGCTGCCGAGATCTATGGGACCCGGCTGCCGATCCTGCTGTTGGACGAGTCCGACCTGGCGGGCCTGCCGCGTAGTGGACCGGTGAGCGTTCATGCCGCCGGGGACCGGGGATCCGTGTGCTGGAGCCTCGCGCACCGCACGGCGACCCCATATAGTATGTAACATATTATTAAGCGGGCAGTCCGGAGGTGGAACACGTGACCAACGATGTGATCATTGTCGGCGCCGGCATCATCGGTGCCGCCTGCGCCCGCGCGCTGGCTTCGGCCGGCCTCGCCGTGACGGTGATCGACCGGGGGACAACGGCAGGGGGAACCTCCTCCGCCTGTGAGGGAAACCTGCTGGTCTCCGACAAGGGCCCCGGTCCTGAGCTGGTGCTGGCCCAGTACGCCGCCACACTGTGGCCTGACGCGGTCGCCGCCCTCGGTGAGCAGCTCGGCGATGGCTTTCCCTCGGTCGAGTTCGATCCCAAGGGTGCCTTGGTGGTGGCGACGACGACGGCCGGGGCCAGCAGGCTGCTCGACTTTGTCGCCACCCAATGCGGCGCCGGAGTTGACGCCCGGGTCATCGACGCCAGGCAGGCATTGAGGCTGGAACCCGACCTCACCCCCGGCATCGAAGCCGCGGTGCACTACCCCCAGGACGCGCAGGTTCACCCGAGCATCGCCACGCAGGCACTGATGGCCTCGGCTCGGCTGCACGGCACCAGGCTGCTTGAGAACACGCCCGTGCTCGGCCCGCTGTTTGACCGCGCAGGCTCGCTCGTCGGCGTCACCACGCCCGGGGGGGAGCTGCGCGCCCGGCGGGTGCTCGTCGCCGCGGGTCCCTGGTCCGGGCAGGTGGCAGGCCTTCTCGGGGTGCGCCTTCCCGTGCGCCCGCGCCGCGGGGAGCTGCTGGTCACCACCCGCATGCGTCACCGAATCCTTCACAAGGTCTATGACGGCGACTATGTAGGCGCGGTGGGTTCGGATGATGGCGGGCTGCAGACCTCCGCGGTGGTCGAGTCGACCGCGTCCGGCACCGTGCTGATCGGTTCCTCACGCCAGCACGTTGGCTTCGAGGCGCGGCTGCGGGTCGGGGTGCTCGGCGAGATCGCGGCCAAGGCGATGCGTTTGTTTCCCTTTCTCGCCGGCGCGGCCGTGATGCGCAGCTACGGTGGTTTCCGGCCGTACATGCCTGACCATCTGCCGGTAATCAGCGACGACCCGCGGATGCCGGGGCTCTGGTATGCGACCGGGCATGAGGGGGCTGGGATCGGTCTCAGCCTGGCCACCGCCGAAGTCATCCGGGACCTGATGCAGGGCCGTGCCACGCGCATCGACGCGGCACCCTACTCTCTGGCCCGGGCCTCGTTGGCGCCCCACCTGCAGGTGGGGCGACCATGACGGCACGACTGCTGCCCTTCTGCGCGGACCCGGTCAGACCTGCACCACCGACCCCGATCACCATCACCGTCGACGGGGCAGCGGCCAGCGGGGTGGCCGGGCAGAGCCTGGCAGGGGTCATCCTCGCCAGCGGCGCGCTGGGGTTGCGACGCACCTCCGCTTCGGGGCGGGCCCGTGGCGTCTTGTGCGGGATCGGCATCTGTTACGACTGCGTGGTCGAGGTGAACGGCCAGCGTGACGTGCGTGCCTGCCAGCGTCGCGCGGTCGACGGCGACGTCATCACCACCCAGCACGACCCCCTGCCCGGTGGTGATACCGGGTGAGCCGGGTGCTGGTCAGTGACGTGCTAGTGATCGGTGCCGGACCCGCGGGCCTGGCGGCCGCCAGCGCCGCACGCCAGCGGGGCGCATCCGTGACCCTTCTGGACGCCTCCGACCAGCTCGGAGGCCAGTTCTGGCGCCACCTGCCCGCCGTGCGCCCGGCCGCTTCCGAACGGGTCCTGCACCACGGGTGGGCCACCTTCGTAGGCCTCAGCCAGGCCCTGGAGGCGGACAGCGGATGTCGTATCATCGGCGGCGCCCAGGTCTGGGCCATCGAGACCTCTGCGGCGGGCCCCGCCGCCGTGCACGTGCTCGTGGGCGAGCCGGACGGGGTCGGCCGCGAGCGACTGGTCTTCTCTGGCGCCGCCATGATCCTGGCCACCGGCGCCCACGACCGCATCCTGCCATTTCCCGGCTGGGACCTTCCCGGGGTGTTCACCGGCGGTGGAGCGCAGGCCCTGGCCAAGGGGGAACGCCTCGCCGTGGGCCGGGCGGTGGTCGTCGCCGGGGCAGGCCCGTTCCTGCTTCCGGTCGCGGCCTCGCTCGCCCGCACCGGGTCCGCTGTGCTGGGCGTGTTCGAGGCCAGTCGCGCGCCCGCGCTCCTGCGCGGCTGGCTGCCCAGGCCGTGGCAGCTCCTTCCCGCCGCCGGCAAGGGCGTCGAGCTGGCCGGGTACGTGGCCGGTCACCTCCGGCACCGCATTCCGTACCGGCTCGGACGCATGGTCGTGGCCGCCCACGGTACCGACCGGGTGGAGGCGGTCACCGTAGCCTCTGTCGGCCCCGACTGGGCTCCCGTCAACGGCACCGAGCGGACGCTCGAGGTCGATGCGGTCTGCGTCAGTCATGGCTTCACCCCCCGGCTGGAGCTGGCCATCGCGGCCGGTTGCGGGCTCACCGCTGCTCGATTTGTGGCCGTCGACCAGGCACAGCACACCAGCGTGACTGGCGTTTACGCCGCTGGGGAGATCACCGGCGTTGGCGGGGCTGACCTGGCGATGGCCGAAGGTGCCATCGCCGGCCACGTGGCCGCGGGGGGGCTGGCATCCGACGACCAGGTTCGCCGAGCCGTGCGGGCGCGCCGCACATTTGCGGGCTTCGCCCGGCGGATCGAGGCGGCACACGCCATCCGGGCCGGTTGGGAGCAGGTACTCACCGCCGACACGATTGTCTGCCGCTGTGAGGAGGTCAGCTTCGGAGCGCTGTGTGCGACCGCTGAGAGCACCCGGGCCGGGTCGCTGCGCGCCCTCAAGCTCAGCACCCGGGCGGGTTTGGGCATCTGCCAGGGCCGGGTGTGTGGGCGCACCGTCGAGGAGCTGCTGGCCACCCGGGTGGGCGACGGAGGCCTGCGGGACCAGGTGAGCACCGATCGCCGCCCGATCGCCGCACTCATTCGCCTCGGTGAGCTCGCCGCCGACCACCAGGGCCGCGGGCTCAGCCCAGAGCATCCCGAACCAGAGCCAGACCCGATGAAAGGAACGAAATGACCAAGCAGGAACTTGACCTCGGTGGTGTCATCGTCGCCACCACCCTCGCGTTCAAGGCGGACTCATCGGCCCCGGCCGGCCTCGCGGTGGACTACGACCGGTTCGCCGCGCACTGCGACTGGCTGATCAACAACGGCTGCCGGGGCGTCGGGCCGAACGGCTCGTTGGGGGAGTACTCCTCGCTGACCGACCAGGAGCGCCGCAAGGTGGTCCAGGTCGCGGTCGAGGCGGTGGGCGGGCGTGGGCTGGTGGTCGCGGGTGTGCACGCCGTGGGCTGGCATCAGGCCAGGCAGTGGGCCGGGTACGCCAAGGCGGACGGAGCCGACGCGGTGTTGCTGCTGCCGCCGACGATCTACCGGGCCAACGAGCCGGAGGTCATCGAGCACTACCAACGCGTGGCCGAGGTCGGTCTGCCGATCATGGCCTACAACAACCCGTTCGACACCAAGGTCGACCTGACCCCGCCGATGATCGCAAGACTGGCCGAGATCCCCGAGGTCGTCGCGGTCAAGGAGTTCTCCGGTGACATCCGGCGCGTCCTTGAGATCAAGGAGCTGTGCGACATCGACGTCATTGCCGGCGCAGATGACCTCCTGTTCGAGGCACTCGTGGCGGGGGCCGACGGGTGGTTCGCCGGCTACCCGAACGCGTTCCCGCGCGAAGCCGTCGAGATCTATGACCTGGTGAAGGCAGGCAAGATCCCCGAGGCGCTCGAGCTGTACACCCAGCTGGTCACCGTGTTCCGCTGGGACTCCAGGACGGAGTTCGTCCAGGCCATCAAGCTCAGCATGGACATCGCCGGCGGCAGCTACGGCGGCCCCACCCGTCCGCCACGCGGACCGCTCAGCGCCGAACAGCAGGCCTGCGTGCGCGCCGGCACCATGAAGGCACTGGACTACCTTGCTTCCCGGAGCCTATAGCGCCCAGAGCGCACACCCCGTGGTGCTCCCGTGCCCGGCAGCGGGTTCGGCGCACATTTTCCCTTGAGAGGATGGGCCATGCATTCGAGGCGGATGTTCACGGCGGTCGACTCCCACACCGAGGGGATGCCCACCAGGGTCGTCACCGGCGGCGTGGGGGTCATTCCCGGCGCGAGCATGAACGACAAGCGACTGCACTTCATGGAGCACCTGGACCACATCCGCCTGCTGCTGATGAACGAACCACGCGGTCACGGCGCCATGAGCGGCGCGATCCTGCAGCCGCCAACCAGGCAGGACGCCGACTGGGGCGTCGTCTACATCGAGGTCTCCGGGTGCCTGCCCATGTGCGGGCACGGAACGATCGGGGTCGCCACGGTGCTGGTCGAGACCGGCATGGTCGAGGTGCTGGAGCCGGTCACCACCATCCGCCTGGACACCCCGGCCGGACTGGTGACCGCAAGGGTGGCAGTCAGCAACGGTCACGCCGACTCGGTCACCTTCGAGAACGTCCCGTCCTACAGCGAGCGGCTGGACGACACCCTCGAGGTGCCCGGGTACGGCGCGGTGCCCTACAGCCTCGCCTTCGGTGGGAACTTCTATGCGATGGTCGACCTGGATGCGGTCGGGCTGCCCTTCGAGCGCGGCGCCCAGCAGGAGATTCTGGCGGCCGGCCTGTCGATCATGGAGGCGATCAACGCGACGAACCCGCCGCGGCATCCGCAGATCGACGGCCTCGACCACTGCCACCACGTCGAGTTCATTGCGCCGGGTTCGACTGCGCGGTACTCCCGGCACGCGATGGCCATCTACCCGGGCTGGTTCGACCGCTCGCCCTGCGGCACCGGAACCTCGGCCCGGATGGCGCAGCTGTGGGAACGCGGCGACCTCGGGCTCGGCCAGGACTTTGTCAACGAGTCGTTCATCGGGTCCAGGTTCACCGGCCGGTTGGTCCGGGAGACGACCGTCGCGGGCATCCGCGCCGTCGTGCCGACCATCACTGGTCGGGCCTGGGTGACCGGCATCGGCCAGTACCTGCTCGACCCGGCCGACCCCTTCCCGGCCGGATTTCAGTTCTGAGGGCTGCCAGCTCGCCAGACCACACACCATCAACGGCAAGAGGAGCACCCAGATGTCCGAAACGACACCCGACCAGCTCGAGCGGATCGCCCAGTGCGCCGCCGACGCCGCCCCCCGGTGGGCGGGGTCCGAGCCGCGCGAGCGCGCGAGCGCGCTCGTTGGCGCCGCAGATGCGCTCATCGGCGCACGGTCCGAGCTGGTCGCCACGGCGATGCTTGAGACCGGGCTCACCGAGGCCAGGCTGGTCGGCGAACTCACGCGAACCGCGGTGCAGCTGCGCCTGTTCGCCGACGTCGTCCTGCAGGGGTCATACCTGGATGTGCGCATCGACGAGGCCGACAGCGAGTTCGTGCTCGGTGTGCGCCCCGATCTGCGTCGTTACCGCATCCCCGTGGGGCCCGTGCTGAACTTCGCCGCAAGCAACTTCCCGTTCGCCTTCTCGGTGGCTGGCGGCGACACGGCGGCGGCGCTGGCGGCGGGCTGCCCGGTCATCGTCAAGGCCCACTCAGGACATCCGCGGCTCTCGGCGGCGACCGCGCGCCTGGTCACCGGTGCACTGCAGGCTGCTGGCGCGCCCACGGGAACCCTTCAGCTCATCACCGGTCGGGCCGTCGGGGTGCAGATGCTGGGGGATCGGCGAGTGCGCGCCGCCAGCTTCACCGGCTCGGTTCGGGCCGGGCGCCTGCTGGCGGACATCGCGGCCGCACGGCCAGCCCCGATCCCGTTCTACGGGGAGCTCGGCAGCGTGAATCCGGTGTTCGTCACGGCGGCCGCCCTGGCCGAGCGCGCCGAGCAGATCGCGGATGGCTTCGTGATGAGCGTGTCTGGCTCTGCCGGACAGCTCTGCACCAAGCCAGGCTTCCTGTTCCTGCCGGCCGGGCACGGCCTGCGCGATGGGCTGGCGGCCCGCGCAGCAACCGGCGAGCACAGGCTGCTGTACCCCGGCATCGCCGCCGGGTACCGAGACCGCCGCGACACCATCCTGGCCACTCCCGGCGTCGTCCCCATCGCCTTGGGGTCGTTGCGCTTCGACGAGCAGGGGCAGGGTTGGGCCACGCCGACTCTGGCCAGCGTGTCCGCCCGTGACCTGCTCGCCCAGCGCGACCGACTCCTCCAGGAGGCGTTCGGCCCGCTGTCCATCGTGGTCGAGTTTGAACCTGGCCAGGACCTCGTGGCGCTGGCCGACCAGCTCTTCCAGGGCAACCTCACCGGGACGGTGCACGCTGCCGCGGGCGAGGACAGTGCACCACTGGGCGCGCTGATCCACTGGCTGGCCCAGCACAGCGGACGCGTTCTGTTCGGTGGCTGGCCCACCGGCGTGGCCGTGACCCCCGCAATGCAGCATGGCGGGCCGTGGCCGGCCACCACCAACGACAGCGGAACCTCCGTGGGCAGCGCCGCCATCACCAGGTTCCTGCGCCCGGTCAGCTACCAGAACGCGCCGCAGGGCCTGCTTCCGCTGCCGCTGCGCGACGACAACCCGTGGGGTGTTCCTCAGCACCGCGCCGGCTCGGGTCAGTCCCGCCACTGGGGATCGCAGGCCTCGGTTTCGGCCGGCTGACTCGCTTTTCAGTCTGCTGAAAGGGACCTGTTGTTCAGCGCCGTACCGACCCGTGCTGCCCAGTGAGCCGTAGATCTTCCCGGGGCGGTGAACGAGGTGGCAGGACAGACCCCCAGACCGTCGGCGCTTCTGGTGGTCACCTCCGCGCCGTGATGAACCCGCTCCGGGAACCCATGGGCCTCATGCCTGCGTCTCATCATCGTGAAGATGCCCCTCAAGATGCCACTTGTCCTACTGTGCGCTGCGAGCCTGGCGGGCTGCACCACCAAGGCAACCCATCCTTCGGGTTCGGTAGCCAGCACAACCATCACGGGGCCAGGCACAGCTACGGTTCCGCTGCCGACAGCTACGGCTGGGGAGTCGCTGCTGGTAGTGCAAACAATCGAAAGTGCAGTTCGACACACAACCCCAGCAGACGTACTCCAGAGCTGCGGGTTGGCGTCGGCCAACTGCACGGCCTGGGACCGTGACCCGGCGCTCAGCGGTGCCGGCTTCTTCGAAGTGCACCTGATCCTCCCCTCAGATAGGGCAGCGGTGCTACGCAAGGCGTTGTTGCGCCTCAATGGCGTGGACGCGGTCGCCCACGCCGGTCTTGGGCAGTTCGCACGAGTCCAAGGCAAGGCACCGCACGCGGTGCGGATTCCTTGCTGACAGCTTGCGCCGGTTAGTGCCTTGCGGACCAACCGATACGTGCCGCTGCGCTCCTGAGATGGGTTCGAGGGCTACGCCGGTGGCCGACATCACCACGGCACCGGCTACCAGCCGGTGCACCGGACTGCGCCACGACGGGGCGTCGGACACCGCGAGGACGCGGCACCCGTCCTTGACCGCGACAGACAGCTGCACATCTCACACCTCACCGGGCGAGGTTCTTGGCAAGGTGCGATCCGGGTCATCTAATAGGTCCATAAGCAGACTCAGAAGCCGTACTCACGGCCGGCTGAGTACGGCTATTCAGTCTGATATATCGGGCTATTGAGCGGTCCCGAACGCGTCAGCCGAGCTCCTGGTCGAGGTGCATGTAGAGGACTGGATGTCCAGGAGCGCGCCCGTGCGGCGTCGCTCTCCGCGCGCGGGGTGACACTGCTGCAGGTCGCGCGGCGCATGGGCGTCGGCGATGAGGGCGTGCGCCAGGCAGTCTTGGCGGAAGACCGTCAGATTCGGCCACGAGGACGCCGCCGACGGCAAACCCATGACACTCCTTGACGCTGAAGTGCCTCGAGCCGGCAGCCGTCGACGTCCAGGCGGTGAAGTCGATCAACGTCGCTCGTCGCGGCCGATACGCTCCGAGCATGGGTGACGGGATCGAGCAACAGGGGTCGGTCACCACCGCGACCGAACGCTTCGAGCGAGCCGCGGAACGGGTCTTCGGTGGATGGGCACTGATCATCGGGGGCGTTCTGCTGTTCGGTGCTCAGTTCTTGATCGCGCTGCTGCCGGCGCCGCCTGCCGCTCCTTCCGGGTTGGCGCGATGGGTGCACGAGTATGCGTTCCCGCTGTCGATGAGTGACGAGTTGTTGTTCTTCGCGATCGTGTGCCTTACACCGGGCGTTGTAGTCCTTTTTCGAACGACCCGGTTCCGGCGTCCCGTGAGTTCGTTGCTCGGATGCAGCAGCCTCCTGCTTGCCATGACCCTGCTCGGTGTGTTGGTCGTCGTCGGCGGCCGGCTGGTCTATCCGGTCTTCGGCATCTCGCTGTCGGACGACGCGATCGCGCTTGTCGTCAGCCTGTTCTTCGGTGGCTTGCATTCCGTGCTGCTGTTCATGGGAGTGGGGCTCATTGCTGCCGGCTTCGCTTTGCGCCAGGAGAACGCCGGGCGCCGGCTTCCCATCGCAAGCTTCGGCGCGGGTGCGCTCCAGGTTCTCGGCGCCTACCCCTGGCTGACACCCGCCAGGGTCAACGTGACAACGGCTGCAGCGCTCTTTGTCTGGATGCTCGCGGCCGGGTGGTGGCTGCGGTCTGCTCGGTCCTGATCGTGGAGTCCGCGCCGACGTACCTTCGCGCCGAACGAGCTTTGGAACGGTGGCGCGATGAACTCCGTACTTCGCACTGATCGCCCGAACCGGCATCCCAGATTCATGGTCCGCGACCACCCGGCCTCCGGGCTGCCTCGCGTCCGTATCCTAAGCAACGGCAGCAGGATCGAACCTGCACCGCGTACGAGGTCATGCGCTTTGCCCCTTACGGTCTCTCAGTTCGACGCCTGACAATGGCCCAGTTCATCAGACTGAATAGCCGTACTCACGGCCGGCTAAGTGCGCCAGCAAGATGAGTTGGTGTGCATCAAGGCAAAGCGAGGTTTGCCCTATTTGTCTATGAGTTGGTGCCGGGGATGTCTCCTTGGCGGCGAGCGGGGGAGAGAAACCAACCACCGGTCGCGGTGCGGTCAGCGGTGAGCGATGATGGAACTGCCGGACCCAGGACGGACTATCAAAGCTCGCCGAGGCGAGGAGGACTGGCCGTGACACTGACGCAGGCGCTTGTGCCCCTGATGGTGCTCGCGGTGTACGGCTTCTGCCTGTACGACTTCGCTCACACCGACGAGGCGGAGATACGGATCTACAACAAACAGGTTTGGGTGTTGCTGCTGGTCTTCACCAACATCTTTGGCGCGATGCTGTGGATGGTCGCCGGCCGCCCGGAGCACCCACAGCGGAGGTAGGTGCGCCTGCCCGGGTAGCGGTGACCGCGGCACGGGAAGGGATAACGCAATAGCCAAAGATGATGAACGAGCGGAGGCTGGTACCAAGAATGCAAAGAGCATCTGCGACAAAGTGGTTCCGACTGCGCGTGGGCTTTGCACTTGGGGTGCTGGCTCTTCTGGCTGTTGAGCTTTCCGGTCATCGGAGCTTGCTCGTAACCATCCCACAAGCACTGCTCATCCTCGCCATCATCGCCACCAGTGCACTCGACCTGCGGGACCTCCTTCGCCACAGGGGAGCAGCAGCCGGGCCACCATCGCAGTGACCTCGAATGCCGGGCCGGGCGCCGACAACGCTGCGGGTTGGGCTCGTGAGCCCAACCCGCGGTCCGCGCTTTGGGCGCCCCCAACTACTGGTGAATTGTGAAGCGTGAATGCCTTGTGCGTTCGAGTGAGCGGGTGTCAATGGCCAAGTTAAAGTCGGCGGATTCCACCCAACGTCGCAACACGAACTGTTTCCGTGATCGTAGCGGTGACTATCGCAGGGTGGCGCGGGTCAGTTTAGTTGCCTTGGTGCCGGTGTCGCCCGACCATGTTCGGAGCGCGGCGGCCAGGGCGAGGGCGCCGCCGTAGAGGACTTGTTTGCCGCCTTGTCTGGTGAGCAGGGTGTCGAGCGAGCGGTAGGCGCGTCCCTTGCGGGCCAGCGCGAGAATGTCGGTCGCGGCCCGTTCGCCTAGCCAGTGGCCGGAGGGCAGCGTCACGCGCTGACCGAGGTTCTTCGGGGCGTGCCGGTCGGCCCCGGTGAGCCAGTCGTCGAGCAGGCCGAGAGCGACGCCGATGCAGCCGGCGACGGTGGCCCCGCCGTCCGGCGATTCGGGAGGCACGGACTCGAGGATCGCCGCGGCGAGGGTGGTGTCTTCCTCGATGACGGCGTCGACAACCAGGCGCAGCGTGGTCACCGCGTGCTCGCGGGCCTTCCCGACCGGGGTGAACCGGGCCATGTTGCTGCGTTCGACGGCGCGGTTCATCGCCGCCTGGAGTGTCTCCAGGTCGGGCACATCAATGTCATCGACGTCGATGCCTTCCTCCGCCAACAGCGGTGCGAGCTCGCGTAACATCTCGTTGGCCAGCCCCGGCTTGTGCTGGATCTGCGGCGCCCCGGGAGGTGGTTCCGGGCTGAGCCTGCGCATGTCTGCCATGTGCTCATCCTTGCAGGCGGGCGACGGGCAGCCGGCGCACCCGAGTTCGCCTCTTGCTGCAGGGACCTCCTGTGACCGGCGTGATGCCCAGTCGAGCGTTCTGGGGTATGTGGTTCAGGTCAGTGCGACTAGCTGCCGCGCAGCCTTCAGGTTTGTCAACTTGAAGCGGTACCACCGCGACGCGACGTGAAGCCATCACCACTACAGTGAACTTGAGGTCAGCGACAGCAGACCATCGAAGAGGCTGGCAGGGGTAGCCCAGTCCAGCGTCTTGCGAGGCCGATGATTGATCTCGTCGGTGACGATCGCGAGATCGGCGGCGGGGTTAGGCACGAAGATCTGTACCCTTCGGAAAGTATTGGCGCAGTAGGCCATTCATGTTCTCGTTCGACCCCGCGCTGCCACGGTGAGTGCGCATCGCACAAGTACACGCCCATACCGGTGGCGGAGGCGATCTGCTGGTGTTGGGCCATCTCCCTTCCCTGATCCCAGGTCAACGACCCGCGCAGCGACGCCGGGAGGTGGGCGAATGCGTCGGTGACGCCCTCTCGGACGGCGACGGCGCTGTGCTCGCCGGGCAGGTGGACCAGCATCACGAACCGGGCCTGACGTTCCACCAGCGTGCCGATCGCGGACTGGTTTCCGCTGCCCATGATGAGATCCCCTTCCCAATGCCCTGCTTCTTCACCGTCCTCGACGTGGGACGGACGCTGGTCGATCATCGTCATCTGAGTCAGCCGCCTGCGCCGCTCTAAGCCTTGGGTAAGGCGACGTCGGCGGCGGCGGTGACTTCGCAGCGAATGCTTGGCGAGCCGGGTCAAGGCGGTGTCCGGGTCATAGATCGCCTGGTAGATGCTCTCCGGGCACAGTCGCCGCTGTGCCTGGTCGGCGAACCGGACGGTCAGCTCGTGGGAGACCTGTTCCGGGCTCCACCGCCTGCCCAGCAGTTCGCACACCGCCGCGCCGAATATTGCGTCCTTGTCGACCCGTCGAGGTCGTGGCCGTGACATCCGCGATTCGCTCCTACGTTGAGCTGGGTGCGGACCGCCCGACCTGGTCGAGACCCTCTACCGGGGACTGGCCGACAACTCCGTCGGCAAGACCATCGATACGTTGCTGCGCAACGACATCCTGATCCTTGACGAGGTGGGCTTCGCTCCGCTGGACGACACCGGCACCCAACTGCTGTTCCGCCTCGTTGCGGCCACCTACGAACGCCGGCGGTGAAGTACCGGACTCGGTACCCGGCCTGTGCGGCGGCATGGCCAATGGCATTCAGCGTGTGTGACTTGCCCGTGCCGGCCGGTTCGATCATGGCGAGATTCTCCTTCGCACCGACCACTCCAGCGACGTCAGGTAGTCCCATGTGGGCGCCGGGATGCTCGAGGCGGACAGGGCGAACTCCTCGATGGTCTTGATGACCGGGAACGCCGCTGCCTTGAGGCGGGCCCGGGTGTCTCGCCAGCTGTCCGTGATCTATTCACGGAGACGCTCAGTTTGCCAGCAAACCCGTCCGTGTCCGATGGCCCGTCGCCGAGCCCGTCCCCCGGCGCGGGGGCGCGTTGCCCTATCCGCTTCTGCTCTTGAAGCACCTGTCGGGCCTGGCTGGCCGACGGGGAAAATAAGTCTTCCATTACGGCGAACGCCGTAGAGCCCGACTTTTTGCCTTGGCAAATCCATCCCCGCTGCTCTGCTGCCGTCAGAGCAAGGCCGAGAGCTACGGCGCCGGGTACAAACGCAAAGAGAAGGGCAACTCCGACGAGGGTCATCATCGCGATCTCGAACCCCGTTGCCCACCCAGCATTGGCCGATCGTCTCACGGCTCTTTAGGTGGCGCGGCCAGGGCGCCATCTGATGACCGGAATAGGTCCATCCGAGCAGACTGAATAGCCGTACTCGCGGCCGGCTGACCACGCGAGGCCGGCGCGCCCGGATGGCCCGCCCGAACGGCCGCCCGCGAGCTACGTCCGCGCCGTGTGGCAGGCCCGGCGCCGCGCTTCCCCCGGCGAGGTGAGTTTGACTCAGCGGGTCCCTTCCAGCACGTCGCGCTCGATGTGCATCGACACGACCCAGTTCGGCGCGTCGACGACCTCGGAGATCTTCAGATCTGCGGCGACGCTGGCCAACAGATAGGCGTCCAGCGGATCCAGACCTGTACGTCGGACGATCTCATCGATGAGGCCGCGCGCCGCGTCCCGGGTCGCGCCCATGAGATCTGGGCCGATTCCTGTGGCGGCCACGGCGTTGCCGCTGCGCGTTGTCCGGGAGTCCGTCTCGATGAGCGGGAATCGGATCTCACGATGACGGATCAGGCTCAGCCGCAGGGTGACCGTTGAGCCGGTCTCGATGCCGGTGCCGCAGATCTCGCCGTCCCCCTGGGCGGCGTGGGTGTCGCCGAGGGACAGCAGGCCTCCGGCGATACCCACCGGCAACAGCAGCCGCGCGCCGGCGCTCACGTGGCGCACATCCATGTTCCCGCCGAATCTGGTGGGCACCAGGACGCTGCTCGGCTTCGCCTGCGGCGGAGCCACACCGATGGTTCCGATCATGGGCACGCTGGGCAGCACCAGGCCCGGGAGCAGTTCCACCTGCCCGCCCGAGATCGAGGAGGCGCGCAAGTGGGCGAAGGGGAAGTCGTCGGCCAGCAGCCCGAAGCCCGGGATGTTTGCGGTCCAGCCCCAGGGGTCGACGTGGATGTCAATGACATCCACGACAAGCACGTCCCCGGCCTCGGCGCCGTCGATCGCAATGGGCCCGGTGACCGGGTTGACCTTGGCGAAGTCAAGGGCGGCCACGTCCTTGTCCGTGGAGTCCTTCGCCAGCTGGCCCCCCGAGGAGTTCGCGAGCTCAACGGTCACCTCGTCTCCGGGATCGACCCGAGCCACCGGCGCGATGGCGCGATCCCACACGGTGTGGGTGCTCGACCGAGTCAGATGCACGCAAGACCTCGCAGAGTTGGGTCGACAGCGACCATGGGCACGCAGCGATCCGACGGCGGGGGACCCAGCCTCAGCCTCCGGCTCTGACGTTGGACTCTCTGTCGTGTGAGATATAACATAGTACTGATGTCCTGTCAAACCCTGCTCGAGAGACGAGACCCTCACGCGCCTGGGGGTCGCCGAGCTGTCGCAGGTGTCAGCGACACAGGCAGAACGGGTGCCCGGCTGGGTCCGCGTAGACCCTGAAGCCGCTGGTCTTGTCGGGCTCGGGTGCCGTCGTCGGCAAGAGGGCAGTGGCGCCCAGGGCGACTGCCTGGCGATGCGCGGTGACGAAGTCGTCCACGGTCAGGTCGAGATGTACCTGCTGGGGTGGACCATCCGGCCAGTTGGGCGCCACGTAGTTCGCGGCGCGCTGGAAGGCCAGCGAGACACCCGACTCGTCGGTGCGCAGGCTCTGCCACGAGTCGTCGCCGTCGTCGGCGATGTCACGGCCAAGCAGACCTGCGTAGAACTCGGCCAGAACGTAGGGATCGGGACAGTCGAGCACGACCGTGTCGAAGCGGCCGACAGCAGCTGGTGCCGGCCGGCTGGTCATGATGCGCAGCCGATCGGGCCGCCACCAGGGGCGAGCGTGACCGCACATCGGGCGCGGGCGCCACCAGGGACGTGCAGCAGAGCTGCGAGCTGGGCGGTTGCGTGCTTCAGAGGCGAGCCTGGTTCGGTCGCGTGCGTGGAGTCGTGCCTGGCTGCGACCAGCAGCTCGTGCCGCTTGGCTGCGGCGACCAGCTCGTGGGTGCGCTGATCGGTCAGCGCCTGGTAGATCTGGTAGGGCACCATGGAGATCTCCTTCTCATTGCCCGGCCATCGACGCTGATAACCGGTAAAACAATGATGCCAGTTACTAGGGGTTCGCGCAACCCCCAATACGGTTACACTGGTTACGTGCAACCTCCCAGTGACCTTGTCCGCCTCGACGTCTGCGGCGACCCCGCAGACCTGATCGTGGACTTCATCAACACGTTGGACGTCGAGGCCGGCTCGGATGTCCTGGACACGGTCGACGGCTGGGCGTCGTGGCTGGCCGCCCAGGGCCTGGGCGGGTGCTTCGCAAACGAGAGCCCTCACTCCCTCAGACAGGCCCTGCAGCTGCGTGGCGACTTGCGGACCCTGGCCGGTGGCGAACGTGGCACCCAGATGCGCCAGGTCGGCATACAGGTGGCGTTGACCGCTGACGGAAAGGTCGAGCTCGGTGCCCGGAGCGCAGTGGGCTTCCTGGCCGCCGCCGCCGCCAAGGTCGCCGTCGAGCAGCGGCTCGACCGGGTCAAGATCTGCCCGGCGGATACTTGCCGGTGGGCCTTCTACGACACCTCCCGCAACCGTTCGCGTCAGTGGTGCTCGATGGAGGTGTGCGGCAACCGGGCCAAGGCGCGGGCCCATCGTCGACGCGGCGCATCCCTCTGACCTTTCCTGGCGTGGGTTGACCGCTGGGCGGCTACCAGCCTCGCTCGCGCCACTGCGCCAGATGTGGGCGCTCGGCGCCGAGGGTGGTGTCCGCCCCGTGGCCGGGATAGAGCCAGGTGTGGTCGTCGTAGACGTCGAAGATCCGGGTCTGGACGTCGCCCAGCAGCAAGGCGAAGAGGTCGGGGTCCTTGTTGACGTTGCCGACACCGCCGGGAAAGAGCGAGTCGCCGGTCCAGATGTGCGCATGCCCGCCGGGGTCGTTGTATGCCAGGGCCACCGATCCCGGCGTGTGCCCACGCAGATGGATCACGTCCAAGGTGATGTCACCGAAGGCGATCGTGTCGCCGTGTGCCAGGCGACGAGTGGGCAGGACCGGTAGTGCGTCCGAATCGGCCTGGCCCGCCGCGGTCATCGCTCCGGTCGACGCCACGACCTGCGCAAGGGCACGGTGGTGGTCCCAGTGCTGGTGCGTGGTCACGATGGTGTCCAGGGCACCGGTGCCCTCGCGCAGCAGCGACATGATCCGGCCGGGGTCGTCCGCGGCGTCGATGAGCAGCTGTGTGCCCGTGCGGGCGCACGTCAGGAGATAGACATTGTTGGCCATCGCCCCCACACTCGCCTTGCGGATCGTCATCAGCGGCAGGGTACGCAGATCGCTGGGGCCGCCGGGGGTCACGTCGCCGACGTAGTTCATCATGCCCACTAACTCGCTCGACATATAGTCACAAATGACTATTGTTCTACGTTGTCCCACAGCGGACTGTTCAAGGCCTAGTACAAAGTGGGTCTTGAAGAGGTATCCGTTCGGTCAGGATTTGGTATCAGTATTCTTCAGGACCAGCAGTAAGCGGCCCCTGCCTGAGCTGGGGCGTAGTACACAGGGCTGACAGGGCGGGCGGGACATTCCATGACAACTATATGTGCGGTAGAGCCGATTGGGCAGCAGGGGGAGGCCACATGGGCGCTGCCCAGTTGTCCGGACACGATCCGCGCGCTCTGTCACGACCTGCGCCAGCCGCTGGCGGCGATCCTGCTGATGGCGGGGGCGGACAGTGGTGACCTCCGACGCCGGCTGGACGGGATCCTCGACCAGGCCCAATGGTTGGTTGACATGGTCGAGGGTGTCATCGGCGGCGCTGCCGACGACGGGCCTGGAAGGGTCGACGTCGTCGACCTCGCATCACGCTGTGTGCTGCGTGCGCAGCACACAGCCGACTGCGAGATCGGGTTCATCGGCACTGCCGGTGCCATGGCGGTTGCCGCTCCGGTGGCGCTCAGCCGAGCCGTGAGCTGTCTGCTGGACAACGCGGTGCGAGCGGTCGGCCCCGGCGGGCACGTCAACGTTGACGTGACGGGCACTGCCGACGAGATCATCATCCAGGTCATCGATGACGGCCCCGGGCTTGGGCACGTGCCCACTCAGAACTCGCTCGGGCTGCCCATCACCCGAGCGCTGGTGTGTGCTTGCGGTGGCGAGTTCGAGCTCAGGGCGGGCACCTCCGGCGGCATGGTCGCCCGGATCGTGCTGCCTGTGCCGAGATCCCAGGCGTTGGCCTCATGAGGCTGCTGGTCTGTGACGACCACATGCTGCTGCTGGACGCGCTGAGCATGGCTCTGCGCGACAAAGGGCACACGGTCGTGGCGACCGCCCTTGACCCAGACACTGCGGTGGAGGCCGCCCGCGAGCACCAGCCGGATGTGTGCCTGCTCGACGTGAACTTCCCTCGCGGCAACGGGCTCAACGCCATCCGGCGGATCCATGACGTGAGCGCCCAGACCAAGGTGGTGATCCTGTCAGGCTCGATCAGTGCCGGGCTGGTGGCGGACGCCATCGCCCAGGGTGCTCAGGGCTTCGTCGGCAAGGAGAAGCCCATCGGGGTCGTCATCGAGGCGCTGGAGCTGGCACATCAGGGATACCTCGCGGTGGATCCCCTGTTGCTGCAGGCCGCCTTGCGCCCTCGCGCCCGCGACGACGACCCACTGTGGGTGCTGAAGTTCCTGACCGAGCGTGAGTGGGAGGTGATGCGCTGCCTCATTGATGGGCTGAGCACCGAACAGATAGCCGATCGCCTCGCCGTGCAACGCAGTACGGCCCGCACGCACGTGCAGAACCTGCTCATCAAGCTCGGCGTCCACTCGCGCCTGCAGGTGGCCGCGCTGATGACCGCCCACGCCTCAGAGGTGACTTGGCCTGTTCACATGCGCTGAGGCCCGCGGTCTCGGGCAAGTGACGTAGAAGCCGCTCCCGCCTCTGACGGCTCTCTGTCGGGGTCGCAGGCGCGAGGCTCTCGGGATGGCACCCAAACGCATCAGCATCGCCGTGGTCGACGACCACCGTGTGTTTGCCGACGCGTTGGCAGCGCGACTCTCCGCTGAGCCCGACCTCGCGGTCGCTGGGACCGCCTCGACCACCACGGAGGTCCTGGACTTGTTCTCCCACAATGAGATTGACGTCGTGACCCTTGACCTGAGCGTGGATGGTGAGGACGGGCTGGCGTTAGGCCGCCGGTTGCGCGACCGATGGCCCTACCTCGGGATCGTGGTCGTCACCGCTGAGGCCGATGACCACCGGGTCAGCGAGGCAGTGCAGATGGGAGTCCTGGGCTGGGTGGCCAAGCAGGGTTCCATCGAGGCGCTGCTCGTCGCGGTCCGGGGGGCGGCACGCGGCGAGACACACCTGTCCGCGGCTCTGCTGACTCGGGTCCTGGTCTCCCTCTCGAAGCGAGGTAGGTCCTCCACCCCCGAGGCCGATGCCATCGCGCTCCTGACGGCCCGAGAGCTCGACGTGTTGCGCGCCCTGATGCAAGGACTGTCCCGCAACGAGATTGGTGCGATGTTGAGCATCTCGCCGAACACCGTCCGCACCCACATCCAGAGCATCCTGCGCAAGCTCAACGTCCACTCCGCCCTCACCGCAGTGGCGTTCGCTCGCCGCGCTGGGATCGTCTGCCTCCCGCGAGGGACGAAATGATTCCGCCGAATGACGTACCTGCCTTCATCCAGAGGAGGGGTTCGCCGGGTGTTTTTTCTTCCTAGGGTTCGGGTCACGACGTACGACGGAGAGTAGATCAGGATGTTAGAAGTCGCGAATAGTCCACGGACACTTGAGCGTTCGATGCCTGTGTCTCGTGTTCCCTTTACCCGCACACAAATCTGCGAGGAGGCCCGTCAGGCTGTCCACCAGGTACTGGGTTCGGGCTGGGTCACCAGCGGCCAGCAGGTGATCGAGTTCGAGAGGGAGTTCGCCGAGCACGTCGGAGCACGACGGGCAGTGGCCGTCAGCTCCTGCACGGCGGCGCTGGAGCTCGCCCTTCGGGCACTGCAGCTGCCGGCCGGGTCCCGGGTCCTGATGTCCACCAACACCTTCTGTGGTGCTGCTTCGGCCATCGTCCACGCCGGACTGCAGCTGGTGCTGGCCGACGTCGACCCCATCACCGCGATGCCGTCGCCGGTGACCGTGTCCGCCGCAGCCCGGGCTGTCGGAGGGGTCCACGCCATGGTCGTGGTCCACCTCGGCGGACTGCCCACCCCGGTGGAGGAGATGGCGCAGGCGGCCGGAGTCACCCTCGAGCACGTGGTCGAGGACGCAGCCCACGCGCTCGGCTCAGCCGTGGGTGAGAGGGTCGTCGGCACCATCTCGAAAGCGACCTGCTTCAGCTTCTATGCGACCAAGAACCTCGCAATCGGTGAGGGCGGCATGGTGACCACCGACGACGACGAGCTCGCGGATGCGGTCAGCAGGGCCCGGCTGCACGGGATGTCCAAGGACGCCTGGCGCCGCTACCTGCCCGGAGGCGGCTGGCGCTACGACGTCGAGGGCGACGGGCTCAAGGCCAACATGACCGATGTTCAGGCGGCCATCGGCCGCGCCCAGCTCCGGCGGTTCGAGGCGACCCAGGCACGACGTCGGGAGGTGGCCAGAAGATACGACTCACTGGTGGTGGACATCCCCGGACTGACCCTGCCCCTGCGGCCCCTGTCCGGCACGCACGCCTGGCACCTGTATGCCGTGCGCATCCGTGCGCGTTACGGCGTCGGTCGCGATGAGCTGATTACCGCACTGGGCGAGCGAGGGATCGGCACCTCGGTGCACTTCATCCCTGTTCATCGCCTCACCTGGTACAGCCGCATCAGTCTGCAGGCGCCGGGCGGATTCCCGGGAGCAGACAGCGTTTTCGACCAGACGCTGTCCCTGCCGATGGACCAGGTCCTGACCGATGAGGACGTCGAAACCGTGTGCACCGCCCTGGCGGAGATTGGAGGGTCGCGATGAGCACCGCGATCGCCTTGGACTGGCAGCCCAGTGACATCGGCTACCTGCCGACGACCCAGCCGGGGCTTCGGACCCTGATCGTGGGGGCAGGTGAGGCAGGCCGCGCGCTGGCGCGGGACCTGCAGCACGTCGACTCCTTCGGGCTGGCGCCCATCGGCTTCCTGGACGACAAGCAGTCCCGGCAGGTGGTTCGTCGACTACCGGTCCTGGGGACCCTGGACGACCTGCTTGCGGTCGCCACCGCCCAGCGCGCTGAGGTGGTGGTCCTGGCCATCCCCGGCCTGCCGTGGGCAACGGTCCGTCGCATGGCGACCGCCGCCGCCAGAGTGGGCGCCAGTGTTCGTCACCTTCCCTCGTTCGTGTCGCTGCTGCAGCGTGACGTGGTCGGGACCGACCTGCGCGACCTGCACGTGGGGTCCCTGATCGGGCGCATGGAGATGCATGTCGTCTCACCCGGGGTCCTGCAGACCCTGACCGGCAAACGAATCCTGGTGACGGGAGCCGGCGGCTCCATCGGCAGCGAGCTGTGCCGTCAGGTCCACGGCTTCGAACCGGCCCAGCTGATGATGCTCGACCACGACGAGTCGAACCTGCACCGGCTCCAGCTTGAGCTGTCCGGCGAGGCGCTGCTGGACACCGAGGACATCATCGTGGCCGACATCCGTGATCGCGAGCGGATGAACCAGATCATGCGCGACTACCGGCCCGAGATCGTCTTCCATGCGGCCGCGCTCAAACACCTGCCGATGCTGGAGCGCTATCCGTGCGAAGGCGTGAAGTCCAACGTCAAGGGCACCGAGAACGTCGTCCAGGCCGCCATCGAGCACGGTGTCGAGCGGTTCGTGCTCATCTCCACCGACAAGGCCGCCGACCCGACCTCGGTCCTGGGAGCGACCAAGCAGCTGGCCGAGCTCGTCGTGAAGTCCTCCGTCGGCTCCTCGACGATCGTCTCGGCGGTGCGCTTCGGCAACGTGCTAGGCAGTCGCGGCTCGTTGCTGACCGTTCTGGCCGAGCAGCTGCGCAACGGCGAGGCCGTCACGGTGACCCACCCCGATGTCACCCGATACTTCATGACGATCGAGGAGGCGGTGGGCCTGGTCCTGGAGGCCGCACGGATTGCCAAGGGCGGCGAGACCTTCGTGCTGGACATGGGCAAGCCGGTGCGAATCGTCGACCTGGTGACCAACTTCGCCAACCACATGGGGATCCAGGCCGTCGACATCCGTTACACCGGGCTGCGTCCCGGTGAGAAGCTGCATGAGGCGCTGTTCAGCGAGAACGAGCAGTGCGTCCCCACCGAGCACTCCCGGATCTACAGCACCCGGCGGGCTCAGTTCCAGGACGGCTTCGGTGATCTGCTCGCCGGCCTCTACCAGGCCGCGGACCACAACGCGCCCGACGACCTCTGGCCCCTGCTGTCCGCTCTCCTGCCGAACTACAGCTGCGCGGCCGGCTTCCCGGCGCTGCAGAGCGTCGCGCCGTATCCGGACGACTACTGAGCCAACTGCCGCCCCACCATCGAACCACCTGACCCTGGTGAGCATCTGCTCATCGTGACCATTCAAGACAAGGAACAGATCTCGTGGACGTACACGTGATATCGGCCGGCTCGGCGGCACCCCCCCATCCGGGCGCCACCTCGGGGTCCGGGCACGCGCGGCTGCGGGTCTTCGACGGTCCGCAGCTGCCGGCTGACCCGAAGGCCTTGCAAGTGCTGTCGATTGGTGCGGCGGGGCTTGATCTCGCGGCACCGCCGGTGGTGCTGCCGGACTTCCATCACAAGTCCAACATGGAGATGCCCTCAAGTATCGCCGTGGCGACGCTGGGCACGATCCGTCCGACCTTCACCAGCTCCTCGGTGAACTGTGGGATGGCCCTGATCGCCCTCGATGGCGACCGCCCCCACGAGTCCGCCATCGAGGGCTTCTACCGGGCGGTGCGCGAGCGCTACCCGTACCCCACCAGGGGGCGCCGGGACCTGTCCTACCGCGAGGTCATGGACGCTGCGGTCCAGGGAGGGCAGTTCGCCGTCGACCGCTATGGAGTCCCCGCCGAGGATCTCGAGCGGGTGGAGGAGGGCGGTCGCCTCGACCTCGAACAGTGGGGGGGAGGTGCCCGGCTGCGCAAGGAGCTGCCGGCCCTGACCTGGCAGCTGGCACGGCTGCGTTTTGGCACTGTCGGCCCCTCGAACCACTTCGTGGAGCTGCAGCAGGTCGAGGAGATCTTCGACCACGAGGCCGCCGCCCAGCTGGGCATCCGCGAGGGACAGATGACGATCCAGTACCACGCCGGCGGGGGAGTCCTTACCGGCGAGATCGGTCATCTCTTCCAGCGGCGAAAGGAATCGGCCCGGATCATGCGCGCGGCCATGGCCGTCCAGAAGCCGATGTACCACCTGGGCAGTGCCCGCTCAGTGGCTCAGCTGCGGGAGCGAATGCGCTTGTTCTTCACCCAGGCCTGCCCGCCGGTCGAGCTCGACAGCGAGGACGGTCAACGCCTCATGCTGGCCAATGCGGCGGCGATGAACTACGGATACGCCTTCCGGATGGCCACTTACGCGGCCCTGCAGGCCCTCGCCGTTCGGATGTTCGGAGGTGAGCCCGGCCGTCTCATCGTGGACTCCCCCCACAACTCCGTGTACGAGGAGCAGGTCGGCGGGCAGCGGGCGGTCGTGCACAGGCACAACTCCTGCCGTGCCTACACCGCCGACCGGATGCCGGCCGGCACCACCTTTGCGACCACCGGCCAGGCGGTCCTGTTGCCCGGTACCCATCGGACGTCGTCCTACCTCGCGGTCGCCGGGGAGCACAGCGCTGACAGCCTGCACTCGGCGTGTCACGGCGCGGGCACCGTGATCGAGGACTTCGAACGTTCCGGGGCGTCCAAACCTGACCCGCTGGGTCGTTCGACCTTGCGTTTCCGCTACTCGGACGCGGCACCCACCCGCGCCGCGCATCTGGACGACACCGGTGTCAACGCCGCGATGTCCGTCCTCACCCAGCACCGTATCGTCCGGCCGGTCGCGCGCATGCGTCCAATAGCCGTTCTCCACTGAACCCGTAGGAGCAAGCCATGTCCCGTTCGCGCCTCATCAGCCTCCTGGGCGTTGTCGCTATCATCTTCGCCATGGCCACCGCGCAGGCTCCGGTGGCTCTGGCCGCGGGTGTGTGGTGGGTCGACAACACCAACCCGTCCCTGTGCAGCGACGCCGGGCTCGGCACCTCAGCCGCGCCGCTGTGCACCATCAGCGCCGCGGCCGCCAGGGCCACCACCGCCGGCGACAACGTGATGGTGCGCCCCGGCACGTATCCCGAACAGGTCACCGTCGCCGCCTCGGGCACCGCCGGGAGCCCGATCACCTTTACTGCCAGTGCTCCTGGTGTGGTGGTGTTGGGCACGCGTGACCTCTCGGTCGTCTCCGGTTGGGTCCAGGTGGGGGTCACCCCCGTGTGGAGTCAGGCGTACGCGCCACCGAGCGCCCCGAGCCTGCAGCTGCAGGTGTTCAGCGATGGCGTGCGCATGGTGCCGGCTGCCTCGTTGGCACTCATTGCTCCTGGCCAGTTCTTCTACACCGCTGTCACCATCCCGGCCACCCCCCGGGTGCTGTACGTCGACGCCGGTGGTCCCAACCCGGCTCTTGGGCACACGATCGCGGCCTTCGCCCAGGCGTACGGGTTCAACCTGGTCGGGCGCAGCAACGTGGTCGTGGACGGTTTCACGCTCAAGCAGCAGAACATCGCGGGGGTCCATCTCTCCGGCTCCAGCGCGGTCACCGTGCAGAACGTGACCGCGACCCAGTCCGGTGGTAACGGCATCCTGGCCGAGGCCGCGTCCAGCAGCGTGAGGGTCACCGGTTCCACCGTGTCGGGTTCGGCCTCGATTGGCATCAAGCTGTCGGCCACCACCGGATCCGTCATCTCGGGAAACATCAGCCACGACAACCTCTCCCACGGCATCAGCCTGCAGGCCAGCTCCAACAACATCGTGTCGGGCAACACGTCATACAGCAACGTCAACCCCCCGCCCGCCGTGCACAGCGCAGTGGGCATCGATGTGAGCGCGTCCTCGACCGGGGTCACCGTCGTGCAGAACACGACGTACGCCAACAGGGACTCCGGAATCGAGATCTACACCGGCTCGAGCAACGCCATAGTCGCCCGCAACATCAGCTATGACAACGGTGACCATGGACTGGACTGTCTCAACTCCCCGGGTGAGTCCGTCGTGGGCAACACGGTGGTCGGGAACGTCACCGCCGGCATCAACCTCGAGGGCACACTCGCCCCAGCGTGCTCCGGCTCGGTGGTGGGCGACAACATCAGCAGCGACAACGCGGTGGTCACCGCGGGTAGCACGACGCCCGTGGGTGACATCCGGCTGGACACGCTGTCCACACCGGGGTCGACGCTCGACCGCAATGTGACGTTCATGACCAATGGCGGCGCCTTGTACAACTGGAACACCTTGGCGTACACCACCGTGTCCGCGTTCCGGGCCGCCAGCGCACAGGGGTCCAACGACATCGGTGCCGACCCGGTCTTCACGAACCTGGCGGCCCGCGACCTCTCGCTGCAGATCAGCTCGCCGGCGGTCGACAGTGCCGACCTGAGCATGCGCAGCGCCATGGCCGCCGACCATGACGGTCACTCTCCGGTCGACCAGCCCGGTGTCCCCAACACCGGGGCCGGGACACCCAGCTTCGCCGATCGCGGTGCCCTGGAGCTGGGAGGGCTGGCAGCGACGGCGCCGGCGGCGCCCACGGGTGTGCAGGCTACCGCGGGGAATGCCCAGGCGGTCGTGTCCTGGACGGCGCCAGCCAGTGACGGGGGTTCGGCGG
>Ga0209890_10000062_pt1 | contig 49024 bp, 34 predicted proteins | sample OrgsoiDNA2013049_FD_185799 | JGI IMG/M metagenome (GOLD analysis project Ga0209890, IMG submission 185799) | Permafrost soil microbial communities from the Arctic, to analyse light accelerated degradation of dissolved organic matter (DOM) -... | ecosystem: Environmental > Terrestrial > Soil >... | reverse complement strand
CGGTACGTACGTCACATTTTGGTGAAACGCACTTTGGTATATAGATGGCAGGGTCTCTGGAATCCCCTCCGATTCTGAAGTCTCAGACATGAGGGGATTGATATGCGCCGCTGCGGTGAGCCATTTCTGGCTACGATTCGCAATATCTTTCGCGTAGTTGTCTTCCGGGTATTTCTCTTTCAACTCATTATTATTGCTTCGGTGACTTGGGGGCAGGATGCGTCTACGGGCGCGTTGCGGGGCATGGTGTTAGACGCTCAGGGAGCGGTGATTACGAACGCGGACATCGTGGCGATCCGAGTGGAGACGGGGATCAGGTATCACTCGGGTACGGATTCGGCGGGACGATTTGCGGTGGACCTGCTGCCGCCGGGAAACTATTCGGCGCGGGCGGAGGCGGAAGGGATGTCGCCGCAGATTTCGCCGGTGGTCCGGGTGGAGACAGGAGCGGCGACGGTGGTGACGTTCAAACTGAAGGTGGCGGGGCCGAAGGAAATGATCACGGTGTCGGAGGCCCCGAGGATTGTGGAGATGAATCCGAGTGCGGTATCGGCGCTGCTGGATGAGCGGGCCATTAAGGATCTGCCGCTGAACGGGCGCAGGTTCACGGATCTGTTGTTGCTGATGCCGGGGGTGACGCAGGATCCGCGAGGGTTGACGTCGGGATCGAACGGGGATCTTTCTTATGGTGGGATTCGCGGATACAACACGAGCTTCCTGGTGGATGGCGGGGACAACAATAATGGATTCTTCGCGCAGGCCTCGGGACGGTATCGCGCGCCTTATCAGTTTTCGAACGAGGTGGTTCAGGAGTTCCGTGTGTCGTCGAGTGGTTATGGGGCGGAGTCGGGGCGGGCTGGAGGCGCGGTGGTAAATGTGGTAACCAAGTCGGGCACGAACCAGTGGCACGGGAGCACGTTCTACTATTTGCGCGACAGTTCGCTGGGGGGAGCGGCGCCGGCATTTGTGGGGTTCAGTCCACACAATCAGCAACACCAGCTTGGAGGGACAATCGGGGGTCCGATCCAGCGCAACAAGATGTTCTTGTTTGCGGGATATGACCAGCACATTTTTCACGTGCCTACTGTAGTGGCGTTCGAGAACGGCCATACATCGGTGATGCCGCAGTTGGGCCCGCCGTGGAATCCATTGGACTACGAAATCTGCGATCCCGCTATCGGGGGACAGGCCTGTGACCAGGCGCTGGTGTTTGCGTCGGCGGCGCAGCTTTCAACGCTGGCCGGGACCTACCATGCGAAGCTGCTGGGGAACACTGGATTTGTGAAGCTGGATCGGGCGCTGACGCCGCATCAGCAACTTTCGGCGCGGCTGAGCACATCCCGGTATTACGGGACGAACAATGTCTTCTTTGATCCGGCCAGTCCGATTACGAACTATGCCATCAGTGGCAACGGGGAAGAAGACTTGACCACGGAAAGCGCATCGCTGAGCTTGCTGAGCGGTATCACGTCAAGGCTGACGAGCCATCTGCGGATGCAATTTTCGCGCGACTTACAGCAGTCGTTTCCAAACTCGACGGGAGTGCGAACCCGCATCTACAGTTGGCTGCAGGATTTTGGACAATCGTCAATATTGCCGCGGCAGACGCGGGAACACCGGCTGCATGTGGCGGAGACCTTGAGTTTGAATCGCGGGCGGAACGAATGGAAGTTCGGCGGCGACGCCATGTTGACCTGGGACTACAACTACTTTCCGTCGCTGTATGGCGGCGAGTATTTGTACAGCAACATTGTGGTGAATCCATTTACGTTTGTGCCGATGCACGGGGGGGTATCGCTGACGCCGCTGCGGGCCTGGGCGCACAATGTGCCGCGCTATTACATACAGAACTTCGGAAATCCGGTATCGCATCCGGACAGCAACGACTACGCCGGATTCGTGCAGGATACGGTGCGGTTGACGCCGCATTTCACCTTGAGTTTGGGAGCGCGCTACGACCTGCAGACGTTTGCGCGGGTAGGAATGGTGAGCAATCCGCTGTGGCCGGCGTCGGGGAAGATGCCGTCGCAAGAGACGAATTTTGCGCCGCGGGTCGGAATCGGTTATGCGATTGGCGATGATCGACCGCTGATGGTGCGGGCGGGATTTGGAATTTTCTATACGCGCATTCCGCAGATTTATCAGTCGGCGGTAACCAATAACAATGGGATGAGCAATAGCTTTCTTAATCTGGATCGAACGGATTACTACCAGCAGCAGGTGTTTCCGACGTATCCGGACCCGGCGTTTCACTGCCCGCGGGGGCCGGCCTCGTGCACCGTGCCCGATGCTTTGAAGCAGTATGTGACCAGTGATGTGATGGCGTTCGCGCCCTCCTTTAGGACGCCCCGGGTGCAACAGGGATGCCTCAGTCTGCAGCGGGAACTGGCCGACGGGTTCACGGGGACGTTGTCCTATTTGTATGTGCACGGGGTGGACATGATTCGGGCGCGAGATATGAATCTGCCACCGCCGACTTATTGCAGCTACCCCATTTACGACTCGACCGGCAATGCGCTTCCCAATCAGCTTTACAACGTGGAGTCGTTTGCGACCTGGCAGACGAGTCAAAGCATCAGTTGTCCGTATCCGCCGTGTATCAACCCAGTGAATCGCCCGGTAGCGCAACTGGGGGCAGTTGACCAGTTTGAGAGTGTGGCGTCGAGCGTATATCACGGAATGACAGTGTCGCTGCACAAGCGGATGTCGGGTGGGATCTATTTCCGGATGGCGTATACCTGGGCGCCCTCAATCGACGACGGGCAGAACGCGCTGGTGACGGGAGCGGGCACGGTGCAGAACTCATACGCAACGAAGAGTGAACGGGGGCCGAGTGTGACGGACCAGCGGCAACGTTTCACGATTTCGGCGATTGAGGAGCCGAATCCGTTTGAGGGGGGACAGAAAATTTTGGCGGCGATGTTCAATCACTGGAAAATCTCGGGGATCATGACGTATGGCAGCGGACGCCCGGTGAACGCGACGGTGTCGGGCGATCCAAATCAGGATGGGAACACCAGCAACGACCGTTTGCCAAAGTATGGACGCAATGCGTTTCTCGGTCCGGACTACGCGAGCATGGACCTAAGGGTGGGCAGGAAAATCAATCTGGGCGGACGGTATCATCTGGATTTGAACGCGGAGTCGTTCAATCTGCTCAACCGCAACAATTAAGATGTACGGATTGAGCGACAATGGCTTCTATAATTCGGCCGGCCAGTTCGTTAAGTACACGCCGGGAACAACTAACTATCCGGCTTATTATCAGCAACCTACAAGTTTCCTGAAAGCTTCGAGTTCGTTTGCTCCGCGACAGCTGCAATTGTCGATGCGGCTGGATTTCTGAGGTGCGGATGAAGATTTCTGCACATTCCACTTGACTTAGGGGTGCAATGCTTGCCATAACTAAGCAGTCCACTTAGGACGAGCGGGGGGGTGTAGTCCGTTGGCAGAAGTTCGACTTCAAGAGGGTGAGTCCCTCGAAAACGCGCTTCGGCGGTTCAAGCGGAAGGTACAAACCGAGGACATTATCAAGGAAGTAAAGCGTCACTCGTTTTACCTGAAGCCCGGCGAGAGGAAGCGAGTAAAAGAAGCGCTGGCTCGCAAGCGTAGCCGCAAGAAAGCACGCAAGGAACAGGACTAAAGGAAAAACGGGCCGTTCGCTGGTGGGACGGCCCGTTCCTCGTACTGGAAAACCGTTTCGGATCGAAAATGATTCGAAGGCAAGAGTTCGAAACGGAGTTCGAAGCGAAGACTGTTCGATTTTCCCCTGAAGTTTTGTCTTCGTGAGTAAGTCAGTAACCATACTGTGCACACGGTATGGCGGGCCGAATCCAAGGGGTAAGCACGAGGGGGATGTAAATCTCCTGCCCACGATGTGAACCGGATCCTTCCCTATTCGGGTCTCCCGTGCAGAGCAGGGACGCGAAATGGGAGCGCCTCTCCAATGGAATACCAGGACAAGGTTTTAAAGTGCATCGATTGTGGCACGGACTTCGTGTTCACGGCGGGTGAACAGCTGTTCTTCCACGACAAGCAGTTCAAGAACGAACCCAAACGCTGCAAGAACTGCAAGGGTAAACGAGTAGCGGTGCTTGGAGCTTCGTCACACGGACCGTTGCGCGGGCATTCGTATACTAAGACGGAGACGCGGACGAACTGCTCGCAGTGCGGGAAAGAGACCACGGTTCCGTTCCGTCCGACGCAAGGACGGCCGGTACTGTGCCGCGAATGTTTTCAGCAAGGGCGGCAAGTCGCGAGCGCCTGATCATTCTCTGATCGCCGAGAGAAGCCATTTTGGGGGAAGCGGCCAGCGGGATGCTCATCCTGCGTGGCGCTTGGCCTCTTGCGCCGTAGAGGCGGTGTTGCGCTGGCGGAGTTGCTTGTCGGCGTGACCGATGAGCAGGGCTTCCACCTGGCGCAGAAGATCGCCTGTGCCGAGCGGCTTGATGAGCAAAGAGTCAGAGTTTTCTCCAGTCCAATCTTCTCCGTCGCGATGTTTTGCGCCGCCAGGTGTTCCGTCCCAATGTTCGCAGGATGGTGGATAGGCGGTGAGCAGAGCGGTCGCGGGATCGTAAGCCTGTCGGCGCGCGGTACGGATGACTTCCAGTCCAGCCTCTTCGGTTTCCATGCGCAAGTCGCTGATGACCATGTGGTAAACGCTGGATTTCATGCGTGCAAATGCCTCGGCGGAACTGCCGGCGGTTTCGACGTCAAATCCGTGAAGTTCAAGAACAGCCTTGAGGGTCAGCAGAACGGCGAGATCGTCGTCAACCAGCAGAATGCGGCGTTTCATTCGTGCACCTCTCGAATGGGGGAGTTTGGAGATGCAGTGCACCGCGGCACTACTTCGCAGCGATCTTCGAAATGGCGATCACGCGAACTTCAGTCGCAGCTTCCGCTCGTTTAGTATAGGAGCGTGGCTCGCTTCTACATAGAGAATTTTGGCTGCCGTGCTACGCAGGCGGACGGGGCGGCGCTGGAACGTCAGTTTCTGGAGCGCGGACTGGAGCGCGCCGGGGCGGCTCGCGACGCGGAAATTGTTGTGCTGAATACCTGCACGGTGACCGAGGGCGCGGATAAAGATGCACGCGCTTCGATACGGCGACTGCAGCGTGTGAATCCGGATTGCCGCATTCTGGTGACCGGCTGTTACGCGCAGCGCGCGCCGGAAGAGTTAGCAGCGCTGCCGGGTGTGACGTGGGTCGTGGGTAATTCGCACAAGCATCAGGCGGCGGAGATTGCGTCGTCTCCCTCGGTGGGGTTTGTTTCGCTGGCGCAGCTTTCCGGAGAACACGAGCGCATGCCACCCTTTCGCAAAGAACGCGAAACAGTGGGGCGCCCGGGGCAGCTTTCTCCGGGGCAATTTCCTAACGATTTACTTTCCGCCAATCAAGCTGGCAATGTGATTGTGGGGGATATTTTTGCGCACACCGAACTGCTGGCGGCTCCGGTATTTGAAGCGGCCAACGAACGGACGCGTCCGAATCTGAAAGTGCAGGACGGATGCGACAACCGATGTTCGTTCTGCGTGATTCCGTATGTTCGGGGACAGAGCCGGTCGCTGCCGCGGGAGCGCGTCATCGCGGAAGTGCGGACGCTGGTGGAGGCGGGTTATCGCGAGGTTGTGATTTCGGGGATTAATTTGGGGCGATGGGGAAGAGATCTAGTCGTTGGTCGGCGGTCGTTAGTCGTTGGCGAACAAAACCATTTGATCTCCGCTATTTCCTCAACAGAGCAGCCGGAGTCGAACCGCGAACGACCAACGACCAGCGACCAACGACTGGAATCTCTGATTCGCGCCATCCTAGAGCGCACTTCTCTGGAGAAGTTGCGCATCAGTTCGGTCGAGCCGATGGATTGGAGCGATGAACTGATCGGGCTGGTGGCGACAGCCGAGCGGATTGCCAAGCATGCGCACGTGCCGATGCAATCGGGGAGCGACGCGGTGCTGCGGCGCATGCATCGCAAGTACCGGCCGTGGCATTACCGGGAAAAGATTCTGAAGATTCGAGCGGCCATGCCCACGGCCGCGATCGGCGCCGACGTAATGGTGGGATTTCCGGGCGAAACGGAAGCGGAGTTCGACGAGACGCGGCGCATGACTGAAGAGCTGCCGTTTACTTATCTGCACGTTTTTACGTATTCGGCGCGTCCGGGAACGCCGGCGGCAGAGCAGCCTACGCAGGTTCCGGTGGCAGTAGCGCGAGAAAGAAACCGGGTGCTGCGGGAGATCGCATCAGGGAAGAAAGCGGTGTTTATGCGGTCGCTGGTGGGGACGGTAGTGGAGGCGATCACGCTGCAATCGGGCGGCGCGGAATTTACCGAAGCGCTGACGGACAATTACCTGAAGATGAAAGTTTCCGGGCGTTATGAGGCGAACCGCTGGATGGATGTGAAAGTCGAAGCGGTGAGTGGTGAAAGGCTTATTGGGAACCCATGCGGGATCCGACCAGGTTCACTTTTGCCTTTGACAACATGGGACGCCTGATTGGTGGCCAGATTCGGGGGACTCTTTCGCGGTACGCTTCTGCCGCTAGTGGTTCAGGAGGGCACGAAAGCCAACAAGCGCATTGACCTTTAACCCCTTTACGGCTTACGATAAACAAAACTCAAGAAATGCGGGAGCGATCCGAACCCATGGCACAGTCAGCGTTTCGGTCTGTTGTATGTTGTTTGCTGGCGATCGTGTTTCCTGCGCAGATGATGCTGGCGGGAGAAACGGCGTCGGCCATGTTGTACACAAACGGTGCAGCGTGGTTGAACGGGAGCGACGTGCCGAAATCGGCAGCCGTGTTCTCGGGCGACCTGTTGCAGACGCGTGCTGATTCGACGGCCAGTATTCAATCGAACGGATCGAGTGTGATGGTGCTGGCGGACTCGCTGGTGAAATTTGAGGGTCCGGCAGTGGAGCTAGAGCATGGCGCAGTGCGCGTGACCACTTCCCGCGGGATGGCGGCGCGCGCAGGCGATGTGACGGTGAAGCCAGCGGCCAATACCTGGACCGATTTTCAGGTGACCGATGTGGATGGGCGGGTGCAGATCGCCGCCAATAAGGGTGACCTCACAGTACAAGACGATAAGGGAACTACCACCGTGACGCAGGGGCAGCAAACCACCCGCGACGACACGACGAATCCGGAGAAAAAGAAGAAAAGACGCCGCAAGGGAGATGGGGCAGCGACAGCGGCCGGTGGCGGAATCATGAGTTCAACGCCGGTGGTCTTCGGCGGAGTGGCGGCTGTGGGCGTCGCCGCGATCTGGATATGGACCCGTTCGGAACCTCCAGTGAGCCCGGCGTGCCCGTCGAAATACTGCCCGTGATTCTGTTGCAGCGAGTTCTTCCCGTGAGTCCTTGCCCTGAATTCCGTCCAACACGTTCTGGCGTGGGCGACTGAATCCATGTCGCGCTACGTTTCCTACCGAGATTTCGACTGGGTCCTGATGGGCTTCGTGCTGGTGATCTGCGCGCTGGGCGTGCTGCAGATTCACAGTGCGACCGAGCACACGAAATTTGCCGGAGCCCACATCAAGCAAATCTACTGGATTGTGGCGGGCGTGGGCGCAATGTTTCTGGTGAGCCTGTTCAACTATCAAGCTGTGCTCGAACAAATTCACTGGATGTACATTGCATCGCTGGCGTCTTTGATCTCGGTGATTTTGTTCGGGCAGAAATATCTGGGGGCGCGACGCTGGATCAAGATGCCGGGCGGCGCGCATTTTCAGCCGTCGGAGTGGGTGAAGCTGATCCTGATCCTGGCAGTGGCGAAGTATTTTTCGGATTTGCATGAGCGGGAACTGTCGTGGCCGGACTTTCTGAAAGCGGGCGCAATCGTCGGTTTTCCCATGCTGATGGTGCTCGCGCAACCGGACCTGGGGACCGCGCTAACCTATCTGCCAGTGGCGATCATGGGTCTGTTTCTAGGGGGGCTGCGATGGAAACAGGCATTGCCGGTCGTCTTGATCGGCGCAGTGCTCGTAGCCGCTGTTTTCTTCTCCGACCGCGTCCACATTCTGAAGACCTATCAGAAGGAACGGTTAACGAGTTTTATCAACCCGGACGCGGATCGGCAAGGCTCCGGATACCAGGTAAATCAATCGCTGATTGCGGTGGGGTCGGGCGGAATCTGGGGGAGCAGTCAGGGATCGCAGACGCATCTGGCGTTTCTGCCGGTGCCGCAGACCGACTTCATTTTTGCGGCGTTTGCTGAGGAACACGGGTTTGTAGGAGCTCTAGCGGTTCTGCTGTTATACTTTATAGTGCTGATGCGGTTGACCCAGAATGCCCAAACGGCGCCCGACCGCGCTGGGGCATTTCTGGTGATGGGCGTGGTGGCTGTGCTTAGCTTCCACATTCTGGTCAACGTCGGCATGGTGGTTGGCTTTATGCCAGTCACGGGAATACCTCTGCCGCTCATGAGTTACGGTGGGTCTTCCGTTCTTTTCATGTTTTTGGCGCTGGGGATCGTAATGAACGTCAGGATGCGCCGTTTCGTGAACTGAGGCGGTCGGTAGAAGTTAGGGTGCCCTTGAGAACGGCGCCACGAAACAAGATTAGGCAGAATCAAAGATTAGGCACGGAACAAGATTACGAAGGCCCTCGCGAAAAAGGAGGGCAGAATGCCGGCGAAGTGGAAGCCGGACAGGATTGAAGCCAGTCAGGCGGGGAACGGCCCCCTCAGCGGAATGCGAGAGAGTGGCCACAGACCTGGCAGAAGGCTTAACGCGATCAGTGCAGACGAGTACACACAATTCACTGCAGTGTAGGCCCCGTGAAGAACTTCGGGACCGCGCCCGCTCCTACCCGGAGCGGCGCTGAACGCTATCGATCCGTTGGTCCGCCTTGCGCTTCTGGTCCGGTGAAAAAACCGGAGTGGAAATGAATAAGGAATTATTTGTATCAACCACGCCCCACGAAACCAAAGTGGGGATCACGGAAGACGATCAGCTAGCGGAAATTTACCTCGAACGCGAAAACGAATACACCTTAGCAGGCTCAATATATAAGGGCCGAGTGACGCGCGTGCTGCCAGGCATGCAGTCGGCTTTTGTGGACATTGGCTTGGAACGCGACGCATTTCTGTACGTTTCCGATTTCATGGATCTGGAACAGCAGGATGAGGACCTGGATGAAGCCATCCCGGCGAATCGTCCGGTGATGGAGGCGCGTCCGCGCAATGGGGTGGAAGCGGGCGGTCCAGCGCTGGAAGGTGACGGGCAGTTTGCCGAAGCCGGTGCCGTAGTCGGCGAGGGGGAAGGTCCGGAAGCGGCTTCTCCGGAAGCGCCGGGCACTGCCGCGGGCGGTGCGCGTGATTTTCGCGGGCGACGGCGTCGTCGCGGACGTCGTGGAGAGACGGGCGGGCGTGGGCCGAGTACGGAGCGGGGCGAGCGTCCGGAGCGTAGCGAAATTCGAAGCGAACCACGAGACGAAATACGCAGCGAACCCCGCAGTGAGACCGGCAGCGAACCCCGGAACGACCGCTTTAACCGCGGCGAGCGTCCGGGTCGCGGCGGGTCGGAGTCGCGATTCCAGCGGCCCGCGGCGCCCGCGCCTCGTGCCGGTCGCGATTACGATTACGGACCGCCTCCGGGATATCAACCGATACTGCTTCCCGGCGAATCGATTTCAAAGTACCAGCGACAGGGGCAGGCTGCTGCTTTGCCGGTGCAGAGTGCACCGCCGGCGCGGCCGGCACCGTCGTCGATCGTAGCGAACTTTCCCGAAGATGAGCCTATGTTCGCAGCGGAGGTCGCCGAGCCACTTCACGAACAGCATGAGCATGTGCCGGACGCGGAGGTTTACGAAGAAGTGCGCGGGAGTGTTGCAAGCGTAGCGCCGGAAATAACGGAAATCGGAAACGAGTCGCGGGCCACGGCTGCGACTTACTCAGAGCCGGAACCGGCTGTGCAAATTGTGGAGCATGAAGCACAGTTCGTGGCAGCTCCGCAGGTAGAGCACGAAGTTATTCGTGACGTCACCCACGGCGACGTTGAGGAACAGGAGATCGAGGAAGAAGAGGCCGATCTTGTGTCTTACGGCGAAGAACCGGGAGATGACGAGGGCTTCGAGGAGATCGAGGAAGAGACGCGGGCGGCTGGTGGAGAGTTGTCGGCGGACGGGGGTAGAGAGGGCGCTCCGACGCTGGCAGCGAACGGCGAACTGGCGGCGAATGGCGAAGGTCTTCCCGAAGCCGTGCTGGAGGCCGAAGAGCGAGAAGCGGAAGAGTTGGAACTGGAAGAGGCACAGGCGGAAGCCGAAGCGCTGCTGGAGGCCGAGGCGATCGGCGACGGTACGGTGGATGCGAGCGCGGCAGTTCGCGGTCCAGCACCCGAGGCGAGATTGTTGCAGCGGACACAGCGTCGCGGGCCTGCGCCGGAGCGCGGTTCCGATCGAGGGCGCGGAAGGCGCGGTGGACGGCGCTTCCGCAGTCGTGAGAACACGGTGGTCCCGCAGATCAGCGAACTGCTGAAAGAAGGGCAGGAAGTGCTGATCCAGATTGCGAAGGAGCCGATCGGGAAGAAGGGGGCGCGCATCACCAGTCACATTGCGCTGCCCGGACGCTTCCTGGTCTTCATGCCGACGGTGAACCATACGGGCGTATCGCGTAAGATCGCGTCGGAAGAAGAGCGGCAGCGGCTGAAGCGCATCATCCAGAGCGAGCGTGAAAATGGCGGCGGTGGTTTCATTGTCCGGACCGCGGCGGCTGGCGCTACAGACGAAGAACTGCGAGCGGATATTCGCTTCCTCAAAAACCTCTGGACTGAGATCAAGTCGCGCTCCGATAGCAGCAAGCCTCCGGCGCTGATCTATCACGATCTGAACGTGGTGGAGCGGGTGCTGCGCGATCAGGTGAGCTCGGAATTTTCGGTGATCTGGGTCGACACGGAGCAGGAGTACGAGCGCATTCTGCGATTTGCGAATCGCTTCCAGCCGGGTCTGGTCAAGCGCGTCAAGCTGTACACAAAAGAGACGCCGCTCTACGATCAGTTTGGGTTGAACGAGGAAATCAACAAAGCGCTGAAATCGAAAGTCTGGCTGAAGAGTGGCGGTTACATCGTGATCAATCAGACGGAAGCGCTGGTCGCGATCGACGTGAACACCGGCAAGTACGTCGGGAAGACGGCTCGTCTGGAAGATACGATCGTGAAAACAAACGTAGATGCGATTAAGGAAATCGTACGCCAGGTGCGGCTGCGCGATCTGGGCGGCATCATCATCATCGACTTCATCGACATGGATGAGCGGCGCAACCGGCAGAAAGTGATGCAAGCGCTGGAAGAGGCGTTGCGCTTCGATCGGGCGCCGTCAAAGGTGCTGCAGTTCAACGACTTCGGTCTGGTGGCGATCACGCGCAAACGGGTGAAGCAGTCGCTCGAACGCACCATCGGATCGCCATGTCCCTATTGCCAGTCGACAGGTTTCGTGAAATCGGTGAATACGATCTGCAATGAGATTTACGTTGAGATGCGTAAGATCTCGACGCATCTCGAGCATAGCGACGTGATGTTGCGAGTGAATCCCGAGGTTGCGAAAGCGCTGAAGGTGAACAACGCGAAATTGCTCAACGAGATGGAAGAGCTCACGAAGAAGACTATCATCGTGAAGTCGGATCCGGCGCTGCACCAGGAGCAGTTCGATATCCACTGAGTTGCTGGGTTAGCGGTGGGGCGGCGGCGAGCAGTTTTGAAATGAGAGAGGGATGGGCGTTTCGGCTATCCCTCTCGCTATTTGCGCTATCGGTTCTTTACGCGGCGGCGATAACTTTTGCGGCTTCGGTGGTGCGCCCCCGCAGCTTTTCGAGCGAGCTGCGGAGAGGCTCACTGTTGCTCTGCGTCTCCGCTTGCCGGCCGATGACCAAGGCGAGGCGGTCTACGGCTTCCGCGAGGTGCTTGCCAAGGTCGACGAGGACTACCAAGGAATCGGCGTGCAGCTTCCAGACGGAGGGGGAATTCCGCGAGCGCTTGAGTTCCTCCATCTCGGTGGTGATGCGCGCGGTTACAGCGACGATACGAAGCAGCATTCGGGCAGCGTCCGCCTGCGGGCCTGTGCGTTCGAGATGGTCGGCGGTGTAGGCCTCAACCTCGGCTGGACTTAGCATTAAGTTGAAATAGCGCATGGGCACGATCTGCCGGAACTTGGGGTCGGCAACGCGCAGGAAGACGCGGATCGATTCTTCCACGCTCCGCAATTTGGCTTCTTCGACTGAGAGCGCCTGCGGTGTGATGGCGGTGGGAACGTACTTGGGAGCGAGCGCCGGAGCTGCCGCCGCTCCGCCAGCGCCCACGGTGTAGCCGGAAAGCACGGAGCCGGGGCTGGCGCGCCGGATCGGCGGCCTGCGCTGCAATTCTTTTTTCAGCCGGGATACGCGGCGAAATTTTTCCAGGGCTGCGGTGTAGTCAACCTTCAACAAGGCTTCCTGGTTCAGGGCGTGGACATGCTCCACGGTGACTTCGACACCGTCGACTGTGCTTAGAATACTGCCGCCAAGTTCTTCCAGGCGTTGGGCAAAATCCTTGATCTCTTGTGTGGCCGCGGCGAACAGCGTATGGAAACGATCGCCGAATGCGGCATTGTAAGGGGCGAGAGTGGCCAGTACTCCGGGGTGATAAATCGATTCGCCGAGCGAGGCTTTCAACTGCCGAACCCGCTGGATGATGCCGGAGTCCATGAGCGCGCTGAAATCCTGGAAGCGATTCGCCTGGTCGAGCAAGGGGCCGAATTCGCGCAGCAGTTGCACATCGGCTTCCGAGAGCGTGGGTACGTCGGACTCAGACAAGATTTCCAGCAGAGCAATTTCGAACGGGGACAGAGGAATCGAGCCATCGAGGCCGTAGCCACGCTGCTCCCACTGGCCGGCGACTCGAGGATGGCGAAACAGAAAGGTCGCGACCAGGTCGGTCTTGTCGCGATTGGCGCCGGAATCGTCGCGGTGGCGCGCGAAGTAACGCAGCAGCGCTTCGGCCACCTCGGGGTCAAGATCGGATTGCACTCCCAGTCGCAACATGGCGGGAGTGATCGCCATGTCGAGGAGCTGGATCCAGAGCTGTATCTGATCGAGGGTGGAGCGCACGTCAACGGTGTGACTGATGACGTCAGGAGCGAGGTCGGCGGGCGCCGGCAGTTCTCCGCCAAGCTGGTCACTTAACAACCGCTGGTAGAAGCTCTGCACGGTGGCGAGCAACGCCAGCTCCCATTTGGGATCCTCAACCAATGTCAACTCCTTCGAGATCGCACGATAGTGTTTCCAAATGGGGGCCGTCCTTTTAGTAGAGACGAAAGGGGACGGCAACGCAATTGGTTACCTGGTTACGGAAGTGGCTGCCCTTTCAACCGCGTGCAGAGACGGAGATTGCCCCTTCTGGAGAGAATCGGCAAGCCCCTTTTCTACAGGAATCAGGTGCCCTTGTGGGGCTATTGAAAGACCACGGTCTTATTTCCGTACAGCAGGATGCGGTTTTCCACGTGCCAGCGGACGGCGCGCGACAGCACAACTTTTTCGAGGTCGCGGCCCTTCTGGACCAGATCGTTGATGGTGTCACGGTGATAAATGCGGACGACATCCTGTTCGATGATGGGGCCATCGTCGAGTACTTGAGTAACGTAGTGAGCGGTGGCGCCGATGAGCTTGACGCCGCGCTGAAACGCCTGGTGGTAGGGTTTGGATCCGACGAATGCGGGCAGAAAAGAGTGGTGAATGTTGATCAGGTTCTCGGATCCCAGGGTGCCGATGAACTCGTTCGAGAGCACCTGCATGTAGCGCGCGAGGACGACGAGACTGCATTCGTGTTCGCGGACGAGCGCGATTTGCCTCTCTTCCACTTCGCGTTTGTTTTCTTTCGTGACCGGTACGACGAAGTAGGGGATGCGGTAGAAGTCGGCGATAGGCTGGTTATCGGGATGGTTGGAAATGATCAGCGGAATTTCGCAGCGCAGTTCGCCGCTCTGGTGGCGATAGAGCAGGTCCTGCAGGCAATGGTCAAACTTCGAGACGAAAATGGCGACGCGGGGGCGGTCGGCGGAGCGGGCGAGTCGCCAGTCCATCTGGAAGTCGCGGGCGATGGGTGCAAAGCGCTCGGAAAACTGGGCAAGGTCGAAATCAAAGTCTGCCGCGTCGAACTCGACCCGGGTAAGAAACAGATTGGATTCCTCGTCGCCGTGCTCGTCATTGAACAGGATGTTGCCATTGTGGCGAAAGATGAAATCGGCAATCGAGGCAACCACGCCTTTGCGGTCGGGGCAGGAGACGAGAAGGATGGCGGAGGTGTGCATAGAAACTTCTAGTTCAATCGGTTTCCCCGGGGGAAAGCTAAGCTACTTCTTCAGCGCCTTCAAAATCTCGCGCGCGGAGTTGGCGCCGGAGCCGCCGGTCAGCCCCGTCCCCGGATGCGTTCCATTGCCGCACAAATACAGGCGTTCGATCGGCGTCCGATAGCGCGCCCAATCGAGCAGCGGGCGCATGGTGAAGAACTGATCGAGCGCAAGTTCACCGTGGAAGATATGGCCTCCGGTGAGGCCGTAGGTTTCCTCGAGATCCTTGGGCGTGATGATCTGGTGGCGCAGGATGGTCTGCGGCAGATTCGGCGCGTACTGCGCGATTGTCTTCACCACCGTTTCACCGAGTGCTTTGCGCTGGCTTTCCCAATCGCTGTTTTTCAACTTGTAAGGCGCGTATTGCATGTAGATGGACATCACGTGCTGGCCGGCCGGTGCGAGCGAAGGATCCGAAAGAGACGGAAACGTAATTTCAATGTACGGCTGGCGCGAAAAGTTCCCGTATTTCGATTCGTCGAAGGCGCGCTCGAGGTAATCGATCTCTGGGCTGATCTGAATGCGGCCCTGGAGCAAGTTGCCGTTGCCCTTGGCTTTGAGCGCGGTGAATTCCGGGAGCGCGGAGAGCGCGAGATTGATTTTTGCGACTGTCCCCATCGAGCGATAGTTCTTGATTTTCTGTACGAAGTCCGGGGTGAGGTGCGCGGGATCGACCAGACGCATCAACGTACGCTTGGGGTCGGCATTGGAGACGACGGCGCCCGCGGAAATTTCTTCTCCAGAGGAGAGCACGACGCCAGTGGCGACACCGTCCTTCACACGAATCTCGGCGACGTCAGCACTGGGGCGAATTTCCGCGCCTGCTTGTTTCGCTGCAGCCGCCATGGCGAGACTGATGGCGCCGATGCCACCGGCAGGGAACTGAACGCTTCCCGCTGGAGACGGATCGGCAGCGGCGCGCAACATCAACACGAGCGCACTGCCCGCCGACCACGGGCCCAGGAATGTTCCGAAGATACCGCGGGCGGCGATGGTCGCGCGCAGCGGCTCGGTGTCGAAAAACTCAGAGACCAGATCGGCGACGGCCATCGGTCCCCAACGCAGGACGCGATACAAATCTTTCTTCCCTAGATTTCGTATCGACCGGCCCGTCTTCAGCATCCCCCAGAGATCGCCGCTGCTGGGCCTGTCGATGTTCGGCGGCGTGAGCAAGAGCGCTTCGCCGATGACCTTGCCGATCTTTCCCAGGGCGGCACCGAAGTCCGCATAGGAGGAGGCGTCTTTCGGTGACCACGTTGCGATTTCTTGCGCGGCTTTTTTTGCGTCGGAGTAGAGGACGAGCGCCCGGCCGTCGGGCAGCAGGGAGACGGTGCTCACATCGGGAGTCGTCAGCTTCAGACCGTGCTTCTCCAACTGCATGTCGCGCACGATGTCGGCGCGCAGCGGGCCGGTGCTATGCGCGAGCGTGGAGCAACGGAAGCCGGAATGGAATTCTTCGGTGATCGCCGCGCCGCCCACCTGGGCGCGGCGCTCGAGCACCAGCGGTTTGAATCCGGCTGCGGCGAGATAGAAGGCGGCGACCAGACCGTTGTGTCCGCCACCGACGATGATGACATCGCGCGTTTCGGACATGGACTATGCTCCCCCGTCTTTCAGGATTTCAAGCGCTGCCAGACGTCCGGGCGCGCCCATGATGCCGCCGCCGGGATGCGTGGCCGATCCGCACATGTAGAGGTTCTTGATTGGCGAACGGAATTGCGCCCATCCTGCAACCGGGCGCAGGAAAAACAACTGTTCAAGCGAGAGTTCGCCCTGGAAGATGTTGCCTTCAGTCAATCCCCATTCGCGTTCAAGGTCGAGCGGGGTGACAACCTGGCGGTGCAGGATAATGTCTTTGATGTTCGGCGCGTATTCGGCGATAGTGTTGACCACGTTGTCACCGAATTTTTCTTTTTCCGTATCCCAATCGAGGCCTGGTGCCAGCTTGTAGGGTGCGTATTGCACGAAGCACGAAAGAATGTGCTTGCCCGGCGGCGCGAGCGACGTATCAGTGAGCGTCGGGATCACCATGTCGATGTATGGATGCGAAGACCAGTGCCCGTATTTTGCTTCGTCGTATGCTTTCTCCATGTACTCGACGCTGGGTGAGATAGACATGGCTCCGCGCAGATGCGCGCCGACTCCCGGCATGCACTTGAAATCCGGCAACCCATCGAGCGCCATGTTCACCTTGCCCGAAGACCCGCGGAACTTGTAGCGTTTTACGCCTTCCATGAATTCATCGGGCAGATTTCCGGGCTCGATCATCTTTGTAAAAGTGAGCCGCGGATCGACGCTGGAGGAGACAACGTCGGCGTAAATCTCGTCGCCGTTACTCATCACAACTCCGGCGGCGCGCCCGTTCTTGACGATGATCTGCGCAATCGGCGCTTCGGTGCGGATCTCAGCTCCGGCTTCGCGAGCGGCGTCGGCGATCGCGTCGGAGATGGCGCCGGTGCCACCGCGCGCAAATCCCCAGGCGCGGAAGGCGCCGTCAATCTCGCCCATGTAGTGATGGAGCAGGACGTAGGCGGTGCCCGGCGAGCGCACGCCGAGAAAAGTTCCGATGATGCCCGACGCCGACATGGTTGCCTTGAGCACATCGGTCTCAAACCACTGATCGAGAAAGTCGATCGCGCTCATGGTCATGAGCTGGACCTGGTTGTATTTGTCCTCGCTCGCCATGCCCTGGAAGCGGCGTCCGATGAAGAGCAGCTTCATCAGTTCTTTCGGATTCAGCGTCGACGGGTCGGGCGGGATCATGCTGAGGATCGGCTTTACGAAGCGGCACATCGCCTGCATGGCCTTGCCGAATTCATCGTAGGCCTCGGCGTCGACGCGCGAGTGGCGGGCAATCTCGCGGTGCGTCTTGCCGTGATCGTTCACGCGCCACAGATGGTCGCCGTTCGGCATGGGAGTGAAAGTGCCGTCGAGCGGCAGGATCTCCAGTCCGTGTCGGGGCAGATCGAGGTCGCGAATGATCTCGGGCCGCAGCAGCGAGACGACGTAAGAGCAAACGGAAAACTTGAAGCCGGGAAAGACTTCTTCCGTGCAAGCCGCTCCGCCAAGGACGTGACGGCGTTCGAGCACGAGCACTTTCTTTCCCGCTTTGGCCAGATAGGCGGCGTTGGTGAGGCCGTTGTGGCCTCCTCCGATCACGATTACGTCATACTTCGTACCGCTCGAAACGGCAGGCATAGATTGACCTAAAAAGATTGCTCCAGGTTGACCGGTAGCTTCAGCAGAAAATGACTCGCCATTCTATCGAGAAAGTATCGCTTTGTCTCTACTTACGTGTGATTGCTGACTCATGGTCAATTCACTTTCGGAGCTTGCCGCGGGAGTGGCGCGGTGCATATAATCCGGCGTCAGAGTTTCTTCAAGATTTCCCCTGTGAACCTCTGTGTTTCCCTGTGGTGGAGAATTGCTCAGCCACGAGGTCACGCGGGTTCACAGGGAAAACAACGCAGCGGAAACAACACGAGGTCGCCTTGCCCATTGGAACTGCATTTCACGATAGAACGTTCGCCCTCTGCCAGAGTCTGAATTATCGCGAGTGGTCGGGATACTACACGGTCAGCGTCTATGAAGTGCATCACGAGCACGAGTACAACGCCATCCGCAACGCCTGCGCCCTGATTGATATTTCGCCGCTCTATAAGTATCTGATCACCGGCAAAGATGCGACCAAACTGGTGAACCGCGTGATCACGCGCGACGTCAACAAAGTCGCTGTGGGGCAGGTGATTTACGCCTGCTGGTGTGATGAAGACGGCAAGGTCATCGACGACGGAACGATTACACGCCTCGAAGAAAACAAATATCGCTGGACGGCCGCCGATCCAAGCCTGCGCTGGTTTCGGCAGAACGGCCTGAACATGGACGTTCAGATCGAAGACATCTCCGAGCAGACGGCGGCATTGGCGCTGCAGGGGCCGGCCTCGGCAAGACTCTTGAAAACGGTGGCGGAGGCCGATATCACCAACCTGAAATATTTCCGCAAGACGAGCGGCAAGATTGCCGGAGTGCCGGTGGACATTTCGCGCACTGGATACACGGGCGACCTCGGCTACGAAATATGGATACCGTGGAATGACGCCGTCAAAGTTTGGGACGCGCTGATGGACAAGGGCAAGCAGTTCGATATTCATGCTGCCGGAATGCTGGCGCTCGACGTGTCGCGCGTCGAGGCGGGACTTCTGCTGATCGAGGTCGATTACACGAGTTCCAAGAAGGCGCTGATTCCGTCGCAGAAATTTTCGCCGTATGAGTTGGGCTTCGGGAAGATGGTGCATCTCGATAAAGAGAATTTCATCGGCAAGCGCGCGCTGGCGCGAGACAAGAAGCAGGGCGTGGCGCGACAGTTGGTTGGGCTGGAAGTGGATTGGGTGGAAGTGGAAGAACAGTTCGACAAGTTCGGACTGTCTCCGGCAGCACCCAGCCAGGCCTCGCGCGTTGCGGTACCCGTTTATGCCAACGACAAACACGTGGGCAAGGCAACGACGACGGCGTTCTCTCCGCTGCTAAAGAAACTGATTGCGCTGGCCAGCGTAAGCACCGAATATTCCAAGCCGGGCACCAAACTGCAAATGGAGTTGACCATCGAAGCGCAGCGGATGAAGACGACGGCGACGGTGGTGTCGGTACCGTTTTTTAATCCGAAGCGGAAGACGGCGGTACCGGTGTAAGGCATTTTCACGACGGAGGCACGGAGAAGGGATTCTCGGTGTCGTCCCTGCGGGACTCGGGGCGCTCTAACTAAGCTTTCCCGGCACTGCCGTGCCGGGCTATCCCATTCCGCCGCTTCGCGGCTGGCATGTCGTTTCGATCTCACACTTACACAACAATAGTCGGGATGCTTCGCGGTTGTCTGTGTCTGCGATCACCCGCGTTTTAGTCGCTTTCGGAGGTTGCCACTACGGCGTGAGCTGAAATACGATGCCCTGCCCTCCCGTGCCGCCGACCGGGGCTGTCCCGTAGAGATTGCCTGCAGGGCCGAACGTCAATCCGTAATTTGGACTGGACCCATCTCGGCCCTTGCCGAAGAAGTGGACGATTTTCTCATTCCAACTTCCGCCGGCGAGAGTGAGTTTGAACAGCGTTCCACAATCGCACGACGGGCGCCCTCCGGTCGAAGTGGTGCCGTAGAGGCTGCCTGCCGCGTTGAAGACGAGCGTGGTCGTGGAGAAGCTTCCGTCTGTTCCGCCTTGGAAACTATAGAGCACGTTTTCCTGCCACGTGCCGTTGGGGCCTGGCGTCAACTGGAAGACGGCGCCCATTCCCGCCGTGCCTCCAAAATATGTTGTGCCGTAGAGATTGCCCGCCTTGTCGAAAATTAACCCGCCATAGGGGTTCCCGGCATCAGGCATGCCTTTGAAGTCATACAGGACGGTTGTCTTCCACGCTCCGCGCGCCGTCGGGGATAACTTGTACACGGCGCCTGCTCCATTGGTTCCGCCGAGTTCGGTAACGCCATAGAGATTGCCGGCTGTGTCTAAGAGCAGTAAGCCGAGCGAACCGACGGCTCCATCTTTGCCGCCGGTAAAGGGGTGGATCACTCTTTGCCGCCAGCCGTGGATAGTCGGAGAGAGTTCAAAAACCACGCCTGCCGAATGCAAGCCGCCGTCCGGGGCTGTGCCGAAGAGATTACCAGCGCTGTCGAAGACCAGCCCGCCTCCGGGGCCGAAGCCGTCGTTGAGGCCCTGGAAACTGTAGAGCGTGGTCTCGGTCCAGCCACCGTTCGAAGGCGACAACTCAAACACAACTCCGCAGCCGTCGCCCGCGCAAAACCCGCCGAATCCGCCTGCGACCGTCGTACCATAGAGATTCCCCACGCTGTCAAGCGTGACCCCGCCGTGGGGATCGAGGCCGTCGCCGCCTCCCGTGAAGCTATAGAGCACGGTCTGTTGTCCGGAGGGCGTCAGCATGAACACCGTGCCAAAGTCGAAATCGCCTCCCGCCGCAGTCGTGCCATAAGCATTGCCCGCACTGTCAAAAGTCAATGGAGTCGCCGGGTCGCCGCCGTCCGTGCCTCCGGTAAAGTTGTAGACCCTCTTATACGTCGCTGCCCATGAGACGTTCGCGAGCATCGCAGAGACGGCAAGAACCGCGCAGGCCCTGCCCAGGAAAGCACTGGTCACAAAAGATCCAAACCGTTTGTGGTTCATTCTCGCCCTCTCCAGTCAGACGTCACGTCGATCTGAGACAAAGTTTGCCGAGTCACGACCGTGTGGGCGGGAACTATATCACGAAAACGACTTTCCAGCACGGCATCGTGCAGACTTTGACGTCCTTTTTGCAAATGGCCTGAAGCGCGACAGGCCCCTGTGCCTATTGGCTGAAGGCGTCGTAAACCCTTAGAAACTGCAACGGTTGATAGTTCAGAAAGGCTGGCGGCGTGTACACCAACGTATTGTTGATGTCCAAAATGTTATAGACAGGTCCGAGGTTCATCGCTTCATTGTTCAGTTGAGAAACCGTGAGGCCTTTCCACTTCCCAGTCGAGATGCGCACGTCAAGCGTTTGCAGCGCGGTAATCATTTCCGCAGGGGTGAATTCGCAGTGACCCGCCCGGTGTATGAATGTCTCCCGCAGCATCGCACCGTTGTTTGCCTCGTGGACCACTTTCGTATATGCCCTCTCGTTTTCCACCGGCACAAGTCCGTCGCCGGTCGTGTGCAGCGTCAGCACCGGGACCGTTAGTTGCCCGTTGTAGATGATGTTATTGCTCAAGTAGGTCAAAGCGCCCGGATCGGCGGCAATTCGCGAGGCGTTCTTCAACTTTGCAAGGTCGGCGGCCAGGCTCAGCCCGGCCTTTGCATACAAAGCCTGCACTTCGCCATAGTGTCCCGAGCGGTTTAGTTGCTGCGCGTAGTTCACGCCGGTGTTAAACGAAGGATTACCTCCGGCGCGCGCTTCCAGTTCGGCGCGGTAATAGAACTGAAAACCAAAATCCACGTATGCCAGCCACGCAAACTGGTTGATCTCCTGGGTGATGTAGTCGGTGGGCGACGGTTCCGGCAAACTGGGATCGATCCATCCGGGCACATCGCCAAGGGCCGCGACCAACGCAATTCGCGCTCTCCCTTGCGCGGTGCCCTGGGAGGCGCCAATGATCCCTTCCGCGCTGGTGTAATTCTGCGTCGGGTTCGTGATGTTGACGACTTGCAAAGTCCCGCCCGCCAGCAGTGTATTGAAGGCGAATGCCCCGTCCAGTACCTCATTCCACAGACCCACGCCGCCAGCCACAACTCCGCACATGGGAAGCGCGCCATTAAAGCGATTCGGGTACTGCTGCACCAATCCGGCGGTGATCATGCCACCGAGAGAGTGTCCCCATGCGATCGTCTCGGTTGGAGTTCCGACAAGACTTTGAAAAACATCCAGCGTCGCGATCTGGTCTGGGATCGCCTCGTGAACTGCCCACCCGGTTGTCGCATAAGATGAACCCGCCAGCGCGTAGCCTGCCGTAAAAAAAAAGTAGCCCGTGTAGGGATCGCCATAGTCGTACGCGAGATTTGACGATCCGGGGGCGACGTATCCGTGGCTATAAAGAAGGAGTTTGTGGTTCCAGTTGGACGGGACATCGATGACGTAGGTCGCGCCATCCGGTAAGGTGCCGGTAATGTGCTGCTGCGCGACCGCGGATCCGCAGAACACGGCAATCAGAATCGTGGCGAACAGGGAGACTGAGGTGCTTCTCGCAATCATCGACATGGAGTCTTCCTCTTGATGGGGTGAGAACCCCTTTTCCCGAGATGGAGTCAGAGTGTAGTAACCCGCGAAAAGTGTCCTGAAAGTTTGTGCCGGGCTCGAGAACTTGTCAACGCGAAAAATCGGGACTTCGTCGGGCTCGCCGTCTTCCCGCCCAGTACAGGCCAACCCCAATCAGCACCAGCGCTCCACACCCGCCGACGATTTTAAACACGGCCAACGGCTTGTTTGGTTCGTCGGGTGGCGGCAGGACGGAAAGTGCAATGGTGAACAGCGTCGTCGTGAATCCCAGAATCGACAATGCATAAGCCGCCGGTTTTCCACCCGGAACGCGAATCACTTCTTCTCCGGCCGGGTCGCTTTGCAACTTGAACATCGACGCGAATAAATATAAGTAGGGAATGAAATATGTGATTACACCCATGCTGACCAGCACGTCATAGGCGCCTTTGACCGAGGTACCGGCCTGCCCAAGAAAAATGAAGACCGCCCCAATCACTGCCTGGGTCAGCAGTGCGACCCAGGGCGTGCCCCAGCGAGGATGCAGCGCTCCGAACGACGCCGGCAGATAGCGGTCAATGCCGGCTACGAAGGGCAAGCGGGCGACGGCGGCTAGATACGCGCCGCTAGCTCCGATGTTGCTGAGCGCGATCAGAAATGCCGCGACCGGAAGGAACCAAGGCAAGCCGACGCGATCGGCGGTCTTGGCGATTGCCTGCACCAGGCCTTGCAGGCTGCTGACCTCGGACGAGGGCAGCGCCAGCAGCACACAGACGGTTCCGATGATGTAACAGAACGCAACCGTGAGTCCACCAAAGAAAAGGGCAAGCGGAATGGTGCGGCGCGCGTTCTTGATTTCTTCTGCCATGAAGGACGCGGTTTCGCTTCCGCCGAAAGCAAAGGTCAGCACCGACCAGAAGATGATGTCGTTCAGACGCACGCTGGGCGTCATGGTGTGCAGCGAGAACGTCGTTGCCGATCCGAAACGGTGATAGGCGAGCAGGCCCATGCCGATGACGATCAGAACGGGGATCCACATGGCGAGCGCGCCAACGTTGTGCAGCCACTTGCCAACGTCGAGTCCGACGACATTCAGCAACGTGGCAGCCGCGAGAGTCAGCAGCGCAAAGACGATGTAAAAAGTAGGGTTCGCGGAAAGATACGACCATTGGGACTGCCGCATAAAAAGAATGTTGCTCGCGGCGAAATACAGCACGGCGGGAAAGTAGGGCAGGTTGCTGGTCCAGTAAGTCCAGGCGGCCATAAAGCCGGAGAAGTCGCCGAAGGCGCGTTTCGACCAGACGTAGAGTCCGCCTTCATTCGGATAGCGGGAAGAAAGTTCGATGACCGAGAGTGCGAGCGGCGTGTAGAACGCAAGCCATGCGCCGATCCAGATGATAATCGCGCTGGGGCCGGCGGCAGCCGCGGTGGCGATCCAGCGCAGGCTGATGCCGGTAACCACGTAGAAGAGTAGAAGGTCGCGAAAGCCCATGACACGCTTGGGGCGGTTGGGATCTTCGGCTTCGGCGATGGAGACGCCGGGACCGGCTAGGGGAAATGTCCCGTGGTCTGATCGGTTTTCTGGCCCTGTTTCACTCACACGAGAATATCGCTTCACTCAGGTAAAACGGTGAGCGGTAAGGATTACCAGAGAGGCGCGAGATGAGCAAGGCGAATTTCAGGCCGAAAGTTTACCGCTGCTCTTACGCTTCCAATACAAATATCCCGGCACGCCGATCAGCACAATCGCGGCGCCCCAAAACGCTTCGGTTGGCCGCTGGATAATGGTATTGAGCGTCCATGCGACGCCGACCAGAACGTAGATCGCGGGCAGCCAAGGGTATCCGGTGCATCGATACGGGCGGGGAACATCAGGTCGTTTCCAGCGCAGAACGAACAGACCGATGACGGTCAGCGTGTACGAGAGCACCATGCCGAAGATGACGTAGGTGTAAAGCTGGTCGTAGCGTCCGCTCATGGTGAGCACCGCGGCCCAGATGCCCTGGCCGATCAGGCTGAAGGCGGGCGTGCGCCACTTGGGATGGATGACGGCCATGCGGCGGAAGAACACACCATCCTGTGCCATGGCAAGGTAGACGCGCGAACCCGACAGCGTACACGCCGCCGCCGCGCTGAAACACGAGATCGCAATCATCGCCGACAGCCAGACTGCGGCTCCGGGCGAGAAAAGTTTTGTCGCGGCGGCGTGGGCGATGGTTTCGTACTTTGCGACCTCATTCAACGGCAGGGCGTAAACGTACGTCATGTTCATGGCGAGATAAATCGCGCCCACCACGAGCACTCCTAAAACCATGGCCAGCGGCACATTGCGCCGAGGGTCTTTGACTTCGCCGGCGACCCATGTGATGTAAACCCAGCCATCGTAGGCCCAGAACACAGCAATCAAGCCGACGCCGAGAGCGGAGATCAATTGTCCGGGGCTCAGTCCCATACTCAATCCGCCCGGCGCCTGCGCAGTGAAGTTCGACCAATGTCCCTTGCCGATGGTGAATCCGAGGACAACGAAGATTGCCATGGCGGTGAACTTCGTCCAGGTGGAGACATTCTGGAGGAGTGCACCCCAGCGCAGTCCGAAAACGTTGACGTAGGTGAGGATGACGATGAGCGCCAGCCCGACCGCATGCGCGCGCGTGAACGGCATGCCTGCCAGCGAAAAAATCACATGCTCTTGCGAAATGGCAGGAATGATGTTGCCCATGTAGGCGGCGGAGGCGACGGACAGTGCGGCGATGGTGCCGCCATTCGCGACCGCGAACAACATCCAGCCGTAAAGAAACGCAACCAGGTCGCCGTAGGCTTCGCGGAGGTAAATGTACTGCCCGCCGGAGTCGGGAAACATGGAGCCGAGTTCGGCAAACGCAACGCAGGCGCACAGAGAAATCACTCCACCGAGTACCCACACCAGAAAGAACAATTTCGGATTCGGCAAAGGCCCGGCAATATCTTTCGCGGTAAGAAAAATAGAAGAGCCAATGATGCCGCTCACCAGCAGCAGTACAGAGTCGAGCAGACTAAGGCCGCGGACGAGACTCGGCTGCTGACCTGGCGTTTCGGTTTCTGAGGTCGGGGACGTGGGGACGCCGCTCATTGAGGTGTCAATCAGGTCTCATCCCATGCCGAGTTCATCGGGAGATTCCAGCGGCGTTCCGCAGCGGCGGCAGATGATGGACGAGCAATCGCCGCAGGTCAGCGGATCGCTGACTTCCACGGCGCAGACCGGGCAGTAGAATAGCACCGCGGGTTCCTGGTCTGGCCCTGTTTTGGGCGCGATCTCCATGCGCACGAAACTGTAACACAATTTTCTGGCGCGCTCGCGCCCGATTACTCCGACGGCTTGCGCAGGATCAGGTCGCCTTCCGTCGGTGGCAGCGAGAAGGGAAACTGCCAGACTTTGTCTTTCATCCAGACGCCGAGAATAAAATCCTCCCGCTGTTTCCACGGGCCGATCCACTTGTTGCTGGTTGCGAAGAAAACCCAGCCGTGGGCCTCGGGATTGCCCGGAGTCAGCGTCACCGTGATCGGCTCGAGATTTTGCGTGCTCAGAAACTCGATGAACTCGGCCGCTTCCTTTTCGTACTCGCGCAAGAGAGCCGTTTTTTCTTCCGTGATTTTCGGATTCTTCTTGATCTGACGCTCGGTCTCAAAGACCAGTGTGTCAATGTCATTCTGCAATTTATTGGAGAGTTCCGCGGGATCCGAATAGGCTTCAAGAACGTCGTAATGACGAACGAAGTCGATCCGCACGTCCGCCGGAAATTCAAACTTGTCCTTTCCGGTGTAGGTCACGCTCACGTACGCGCCGAGGAGGTGATAGAAGCGGCGGCGGCTCTTAGTGAGCTCCTGCGAATCGACGAGGAGCATTACGGTGAGGTCGTTCCCGGTCATCGTCCAGCGGTAGCGCCCGTCATCGCCCCGTTCGAAAGTGCAACCCGGCGCGCCAGCGGTCCAGCGCACGGCAGGCAGCTGCTTTTTCTTCTCCGCGTGGGTAAGCGTTGGCGACAGAATCGCGCAAGACAGAATGGCGTAGACAAAGAACGCAGGTCTCGCCCAGAAGAAAAGGGGACGGGGCATGAATGCAAAGTGTATCGCTTTTGCTCTGGCGTCGTCACAACCCTTGGAGCGCGGGATGTTGTTCGTGTTGCGTCCATCAGTTTGCGATTTCCAGCCCCAACGCAATCGATTCTGAGAAGCGCCGCCGGGCAAGTTCACCCGGAAAATGTGTTAGATTGGAAATCGGTGGGGCGCGTAGCTCAGGTGGTAGAGCAACGCCCTTTTAAGGCGTGGGTCGCAGGTTCGAATCCTGCCGCGCTCACCAATCATAAACGAGCATAAACAGGCCCTCCGCGCGAGGGCCTCTTTGTTTTGCCTGGAAATTACGTGTAAGCAGGAATCGTACTCACTTCATTGCTTCAGACAATGTAAATTAGAAGAAATGATCGCGATCCGCTGCAGTGCCCTACTCTTTGACTTGGACGGCGTCCTGATCGATTCCACTCCTGCGGTTGCGCGGGTGTGGAGTCACTGGGCGGTTGAGCATGGCCTTGATCCAGAGACGGTGGTCCGCATGGCGCACGGGCGCCCGAGTCGAACCACCATCCGCGAGCTCTTGCCGAACGCTGACATTGACCGCGAAGATCGCGAAGTGGAACGTAGGGAAATGGAGGACCTCGACGGGTTGGTCCTACTGCCGGGCGCTCGGCAACTCCTGAACAGCCTGCCTCCGGAATGCTGGACCATTGCGACCTCCTGTACGCGTCCGCTGGCCGAGGTGCGTTTGCGGGCCGCGGGCCTGCCCATTCCCAGGACCATGATTACTTCCAGTGACGTGAAGATTGGCAAGCCCGATCCCGAGCCTTACCTGAAGGCGGCGGCGAAGCTCGGGTTTGCCGCCGCCGATTGCGTCGTAGTGGAAGATGCGGCGGCTGGGGTGCGCGCGGGAAAGGCGGCGGGCGCTAGAGTGATTGCTTTCCTCACGACCATGATCCGCCGCGACCTCGAAGACGCCAGCGCCGATTGGATCGTGAAAAACTGCGCTGACATCACCGCATCTGAACCTGTATCAAATGATGGCGACGGCCTGCAGTTAAACCTCTCGCTTTGAAGTTAGAACTTCTTGCTGGAAGCCATTTGCGTGCAACCATCTGCTCAACTAAAATCTTCGGTTCCTTAGAAGTTGCCCCGCGGAGCAGGCTTGATGCGAGCGGGGCGGCTATGAATCGTCACAAGCGCGGTACAGAGAATTGCACTATAGGCAGGGTCTCGTGATCATCGGTGTGCCGAAAGAAATTTATCCAGGAGATCGGCGGGTTGCGCTTGTGCCCGCAGTTCTCCCGACGCTGACCAAAGCAGGTTTCGAAGTCCACATCCAGTCCGGCGCCGGAGTCGACGCCGGCTATCCCGATTCGCAGTATGCCGACAAAGGAGCCAAGGTTGTTGCGGATCGCGCTACAGTGTTTGCCGCCGCCGACATTGTCGTGCAGATTCTTTGCCACGGCTCCAACGACATCACCGGGAAGCAGGATGTGCCGCTCTATCGCCGGGATCAGATACTGGTTGGATTTCTGCGTCCGTTTGGCACGAAGGAAGTTGTGCAGGAGGTCGCCAACTCCGGCGTTACCGCCTTCTCCATTGAGTTGATGCCGCGCACCACCCGCGCTCAAAGCATGGACGCGCTTTCTTCGATGGGCACCGCTTGCGGATACAAGGCAGTCCTGCTGGCGGCCGACACTCATCCGCGCATCTTTCCCATGCTGACCACGGCGGCCGGAACCATCACCCCCGCCCGCGTTTTCGTGATCGGCGCAGGCGTCGCCGGTCTCCAGGCGATCGCGACCGCGCGCCGCCTCGGTGCGGTAATCTCCGCTTACGATTTAAGGCCTGCTGCAAAAGAGCAGGTACAGAGCCTCGGCGGACGTTTTGTGGAACTTCCCATCGAGGCGAAAGACGCGCAGGACGCCCGCGGATACGCGCGCGCACAGGATGAGGACTTCTACCGCCGTCAGCGTGAGTTACTTGGAAAAGCGGTGCAGGAAAGCGACGTGGTGATCACCGCGGCGGTAATACCCGGCAAGAAATCGCCGGTTCTTGTAACCGAAGACATGGTGAAGGGAATGGCGCCCGGTTCCGTGATCGTCGATCTGGCCGCCGAACGTGGCGGCAACTGCGAGATCAGTGAAGCGGGCAAGACCGTCGTCAAGCATGGCGTGACCATCATCGGAGCGATCAACCTGGCCGCCGGTGTGCCTTATCACGCGAGCATGATGTACGCCCGCAACATCACTGCGTTCCTGACGCACCTGATCAAAGATCAAAAGTTGAATCTGAACCTGGAAGATGAAATTGTTCGCGAGACTCTGCTCACCCGCGGCGGCGAGATTGTGAACGCCCGGGTCCGCGAGTTTCTTACCTTGCCCGCGCTGGCACCTTGACCGCAAGTCGTCCTGAGGAAGACCGTACGGAGGAAAGATGAATAGCAGTTCGACCCTGATCAACGCGCTCTTTATTTTTGTGCTCGCTGGATTCATCGGATTTGAAGTGATCCGGCGGGTCTCGCCCCTGCTGCACACTCCGTTGATGTCGCTCACCAACGCATTGGATGCGATCGCGGTTGTCGGTGCGATCGTGCTCGTGGGCGAGCACAAGAGCACGCTCTCCGCCGTTTTCGGATTCATCGCCGTGGTCGCAGCCACCAGCAACATCGTCGGTGGCTTCCTGATCACGGATCGTATGTTGAAGATGTTCAAATCCAGCCGTCCCGCGGCCAAACCGGCGGCCAAATGATGACAACCGAACTCGCAGGATCCCAGGTCGTTATCGAGCTTGTATACCTCATCGCGAGCGTGCTGTTCATCCTCTCGCTGAAGTGGATGAGTTCGCCGACCACGGCCCGCCATGGCATTTGGGCGGGCGAGATCGGCATGCTGCTGGCGATCTGCGGCACGCTGCTGCACCACGGCATTGTGGACTACCGGCTGATTGCTATTGCCCTGGTGCTCGGCACCATCATTGGGGTTCCGCTCGGGCGCGTGGCGATGACAGCCGTTCCGCAGCGAACCGCCCTCAGTCACGCTTTTGGCGCTCTCTGCGTGACGCTGGTCGGCTCAGCCGAGTTCTATCTGCGCACGCCCGACATCTCGCGCTTCATGATGGCGGTGCTGTCGCTCGAAGTGATTCTCGGCGGGTTGACCGTCACCGGGAGCTTGATGGCTGCCGGTAAACTGCAGGAAATTCTGCCGCAGCGGCCACTGACTTACAAAGGCCAGAACCTTGTCAACTTTGTGCTGCTCGTCGGCGCCCTCGTGATTGCCGTATCTCTGGTGCTGCATCCGGAGGCACGGGTGCTGTTTCCGTTCATGATCCTGATCGCGCTGGCGTTCGGCGTGTTGCTGATCATCCCCATCGGCGGCGCGGACATGCCGACTGTCATTTCGTTGTTGAACGGATATGCCGGTTTGTCAGCGGCGGCCATGGGCTTCGTGCTCGACAGCAAACTGCTGATCATCGCCGGAGCGCTTGACGGATCGTCGGGCCTCATCCTCTCCATCATCATGTCGAAGGCCATGAACCGCTCCTTCACCAACGTTCTGTTCGGAGCTTTTGGTCAGGTGCAAGCTGCGGCTGCTGCGGGAGAAGAAGCCAAACCCGTTCGCAGCGCGACCCCGGAAGAAGCCGCGGCCATCCTTTCCGCCGCGAACCGGGTCATCGTGGTTCCGGGATACGGCATGGCTGTGGCCCAGGCTCAGCACAAAGTGCGCGAACTTTACGATAGCCTGAGCAAGCGCGGTGTGGATGTGCGCTTCGCCATTCACCCAGTTGCCGGACGCATGCCGGGCCACATGAATGTACTGCTGGCCGAGGCGGATATTCCCTATGATCGCCTGATTGAGATGGAAGAGATCAACGGCGACTTTCCCCAGACCGACGTTGCGCTGGTGATTGGCGCCAACGACGTGACCAATCCTGCAGCGCGCTCCGATGCTTCCAGTCCAATCTACGGGATGCCTATCCTCGATGTAGACAAAGCGCATACCGTAATGGTCATCAAGCGCAGCATGAATCCGGGGTTCGCTGGCATTGATAACCCCCTCTACTATCTCGATAACACCCTGATGCTGTTTGGAGACGCCAAGGCATTTGTGGGCAGTATCGTGCGCGAGCTCAGCGGAGGACACGGCTAGGCAGCGGTGACGCAAGTGCGTTTCGCGCAGCGCACGCTTTCAGCACGCCGTAAGTGCCGCTTCGCAAAGAACGCATTCAGGCGCTGGGAGCGGCGGAGTTGCACCACAGGCTGCCAGGTGGATAAGTTGTCTGGGGTTTTCCGCGGGTCGATGCAGAACAACAAACTAGGGTGAGATCAGCTTGCCCAGCAGAGATCCGGCGGGCTTCAGTCTAGCGCGAGAACTTCGCGCAGCCTGCGGCCCGCCCGGCATCTAGGCTGCTTTCTTGATCTGTCGGATCTTCGCCCAACGTGCTTTCTGGGCCAGAGAAATTCTCCGGCGCCCTGCTGCGGAGAGCACACGCTTGGCGCGATGTGGCGTCCCTGCGTGTCCTGTTGCGCCCGCGCCTCGGGTAAGCTTTTCCAGAACCGAAATAGCCTCCCCAAGCTTTTGGACTTGGTTTTGCGCATCCCGGCGTTCCTCACGGAGCCGGTCGATTGCCTTGCCAATGTTTGTCATCAAATACCCCCTCGGGTAACTACCGTCGGCCATTGTATTACTAAGTCATCGGTTCTGTCAGAATTTATTGCTGGTCGAACTGGGATTACATGGAGGCTGGTTGAACGAAGACGATGACGCGGATAATGACCCAGGGATAACTGTTTCCGTGTCCGCACGGCCCGCCCACCGCCTCATCCCAGGGATGGTAGGAGTCCCGCCGACCCAAACAGGAAGAGTGCGCCCACCGCCAGACTATAAGCCGCGGTGAGGGCAGTGACTACAAACTGGAAGCGTGGCAGCCGCGAACTGAAACCGAAAAGTCCAACTGCCGACGCCGTCATCGCCGTGTTCATCACCAGCAGTCCCGCAATAAACATCGCTAGGCCGACAAAGCCCTTTCCGATGCCCCCAAGATTGGCTGCCAGTAAGAAGATCATTAGTTGACTGGGCGTTTCCGCGCCGAGCCCATGCACAACGCCGATCATGAGTACGGATTTCGAACTGTAATTCCAAGTCTTGTCCGCCGGCCGCGGGACATCGTGATCGTGCCAGTAGCTTTTCATTTTCCAGTGGAGCCAGCGCACGGCTCCGGCCATGAGGTGAAAACGGCTGCGCGGTGAGGGGCTCCCTCTGCAGAGCGATCCCAGAACATAGACCCCGAGGACAAGCAAGGTCAGTCCCACTAGGCGCTCGGCGATTCGATCGATGCCATGAGGCAACGAGAGCTGAAACACGATTACGGCGCTGCCCAGCAGGGCGACCATGGCCGCATGTCCCAGCGCGTAGAGCAAGCCAAGCCGCATACCGCGCCAGCGACTGGTCTGTACGCTGGTGATATCGGTGATGGCTGCAATGTGGTCGTAGTCGAACCCGTGACGGAACCCAAGGATCGCCGCTGACAGGAGTGCAAGTTGAAGGCTGTTCGGCGTGGCGGTCATAATATGCAAGCGGGGCTCAGCACGGAGCCACATCATTGTTCCACACGCCGTCAAGAATCGGAAATCCGCCCGGAAACAGAAACTCACGGTGTATGACCGACCGATCGCCAAGTTCCCGGATCGCTATGCTGACTTTAGTACTCTGAGGAAGATTACCGGCGCGGCAATTGGGACCTCAAAGTTCCCGCATGGTACGGGCACGCCGTTTAAAATCAGTAATCCCCCTTATGGACCGAAAAGCGACTACAATAGTAGTAATCCAATTGGACTCGGAGGTAGCTGTGAAACGAAACCATCCCTACGTGACTGTTGCAGTGTGGTGTGTGATATTTTTCGTTCTCGTGCCGAGTATGTGCGCTCAGGAAGCGCCTGCTCCCAGGCACACCGGAGTTCCCCAAGACTGGTCCCAGAGCCATATCGTGTTCAGCCGCGATGCGCTCGCCTTGCACCCGAATGTGATTTACCGTGAACCGCGTGTTCTTCATCAGGCGATGCAGCGTTGGCAGGCTCCGAATTCGGACGTCTTTCGCGGTATCGATCCTGTGGCCCCTTCCGTGGGCAAGGCCGGCCAGCACCGCGACTGGAACGTGTCTTTGGGGAAAGGCCGTGTTTCTCCAAATATGTTTCCCGCCAAGTTTTCTTTTGATCCGGGCGCTCCGCCCGATTGCACCAACGATTACGTCCTGTTCGGGCTGGCAGCAGTCGGTGTCACCGGCGGAACCGCCAATCTTGTCGCCTTCAACAATCTCTACGCCGGCACCGGCGGCCTGTGCGGTGCGGCTCCGGCGGTGATGTTTGCCTATAACATCACCACCTCCGGCACGGGCAAGATCGTAACGTCCCCTATTCTCTCCGTGGATGGAAAGAAGGTCGCCTTCGTTGAAAGCCTTGGGACCTCCGCCGTTTTTCACGTCTTGACTTGGACCGCTGGCGATGGCACGATCGCCGCCGCCGCCGCGCCCAATATGACTTCGCTGGCTTTCTCCCCGGCCTTCAATAGCACCACGTCATCGCCGTGGATAGATTACTTCAATGACGTTGTCTACGTGGGCGATGACAGAGGCTCGGTTTACAAAATTACCGGCGTTTTCAAGGGGACGCCCGCCCTTGCCGGAGCTCCCTGGCCCGTTTCGATCGGCACCAGTTTCCGCACGACTCCTCCCGTTCTCGACGGGTCTCTCGGCATGCTGATGATCGGGAGCGGGAACGGAAGCGTCTACCGGATCAACACCACATCGGGCGCGGTCGCGTCGGCGGTGGTGGGAAAGAGCGGAGGCACCAGTCCCGGTATCTTGGCCGCGCCGATCGTCGATGTGACCAACGGCACAACCTTCGTTGTTAGCGCCAATGACGGCACTTCCGCCGTTCTCGTCCAACTTGATACCGCCTCCATGACTCAGTTGTCGAAGGCCCGCATCGGCTTGGGCTCGGCCGGTGGCACTGCGCTCAACATCTACCAGCCCGCTTTCTCCAACCAGTATTTCAACAGTCCAGCGAACGGAAATGTCCATCTTTGCGGAACCGGCGCCGCCGACACAACCCCTTGGCAGTACGCTTTCGGTTTCACCGGGCGCACTATGAATACGACCGTTTCGGGCAAACAGCAACTTCTCACTTCCACAGCCGCTCGCTGCACGGGATGGATGGAGTTCTTCAATCCCAATGTCAACGGCGGAACGGATTTCTTTTTCTTCGGGCTAACCCAGGACTGTACCGCAGTGGGCACAGCCGGTGGCTGTGTCGTGGAGCGCAGCAGTAGCTCCACCATCATCACAGCGAATGTGAACGGAGGTCCCAGTGGAATCGTCATCGATAACTACAGCACCGCCGGACAGGCCTCCAGCCTCTATCTGAGCGCCCAGAGGGCAAATACAGCGTTTAAATTTACCCAGAACGGCCTGCAATAGCAAGAGGCCCTGCCGGCAGGCTGACTCCTTACCATAGCCTGCAGCAGGGCCTGAAATAGCGCACCATGGAGTTGTTGGAATTGAATCGTCCTTTGACCCTCCTATAATTTTGCGGGAGTCGCAATCCGGCCACCATCCCAGAGTGGCTTTGTGCGCCCGAAACTCTCTTGGAAGCCCTGCTCCGGCCCCTGCAAAAATGTCTTCGCAGGCACGTATTTGGAGGAACGCTTGCACCTCCACGTCCCGTCCGCCGGTTGCACTTCTGGTCAAAGCATTTGCAACGGATTGCAGCGGTGGTGAAAAGATTCGAAGGGAAGTGTAGTTAAGTTATTGATAGTAAGCCTGTTAACGTTCTGGTAGACTGGAAGGCTAATTGCCCACTCCACCTCAGGATGAAGTGTCTCTGGCCGGGCAAGAAAACGACGTTTGGGAAGGCTCTCGCCGCCGCCGTGTCGCTGGCTGGACTGCTGGCTGGACTGATGAGCGGCGTTCTTGCCTGGTGCGCGGTGGCGCCCCCGTCGCGCGTCATTCCCCATCGAATTCCACTCACGCAATTGGAAAAAACCCTGCGCCGGGTCCCCGCGCACATCTCCCAGTTCTCTCCCGTGTCGGAACCGCTAGCCCTGCCGAAGTGTGGAAACGTCCGTCAGCCCGAAGCCTTGCTTACCCCGGACCCGTTGCTGAACGTTCAGGATGACGATCTGCACGTGCGCGTCAGCTTCATTGTCGGTTCCGACGGACGCGTGCATAGCGCTTTCGTCCTGGACAGCGGCGGCCCCAACGAGGACCAGATTGTGCTGCGCGCGGTCCGTGTCTGGCGTTATCGCCCCGCCCTGTGCAACGGTGTTCCCACCGATTCCGAAGCGCTGGTAAGATTCAGCATCCGCTAACGCGCGAATTCTCCTACAATGTCAGCGTTGAGGTTGCCGTGACTGCAGACAATGCGAATCCTCCCGATGCCAAGCCTGATCCCAATAAGGACCAGCCCGTCGAAGGAACCGTCGAAAACAGCGAGATCGAAGAATTTTTTCAACGGCTCCCCGGCAACTTTCGCTGGCCGAAGCCGAATGCCGAGGCCGTGGCTGCCGCCGTGGAAGCGATCCAGCGCATGTCGGGCGGCAGCACCGCTGCGCAGGATCTGGCAGCGGACGGTCACGAGGACGAACCTGGCAACGCCTGCTCGGCCTGCGGTGGTGCACTGCCATCGGGCGCTCGCTTTTGTGTCTGGTGCGGCATCCCCAACCAGACTGTCGCCGGTGATGCCACTACTCAATATCGAGGCGGCGCTGGTCAAACTCACGTTCACCACCACTACCATCATCATCTTGGTGCCGGCCAGGGGGCAGCACCCGGTGCGCCCATTGCCGAGTCCGAGCCCTCTGCTCCTCGCGGCCGCGCTCCCGGTTCGGCGGGCACCTCGACCGGAGGCCGCGCCGAAGCTGGCGCGCGCCAGGTTGTCCAGGACTGGGCGCAGGCCTGCAACACCAAGCACATCGACGACCTGCTTGAACTCTATGCCGCCGACGCTACTCTCATACGCTCCAGTGTTCCACCAGTTCGCAGCCTGCCTGCGATCCGGGAATTTCTTATCTCCCTGCTCGAAGCCGGATTGGGCGACGTCGAGATGGAATCCCTGCGCCTCGAAGTGCTCGGTGAGATTGCGATCGATCTCGGTCGCTGCAAAATGCTCGTGCCCGTCGCCATGGGTAAGCGCCGCGAAGAGCGCGGAAAATATCTGGTCGTTCTCGTGCGTCAACCCGCCGGCACATGGAAGATTCTCGCCGATTGCTGGTCCGCCGATCTGTCTGTCAGCGCCCCTCCGCCGCCCGATGCCGCTGCCCGAAAGGGAAGCGAACCCATTCCGCCCCTCCGCAAGACCCGCTGAACGATGAACATCTTCAGACCAACAAAAACCCCGATCCTCTCGGATCGGGGTTGAGTGATCGTTTCACCAGTGCGTCTAGTGGTCGCGTGTCGTAAACAGTTGCCGGTAGCCCAGGCTGTCCACGTCGCGGAACAGTGGGGTTCCGGGTGGCAGACCTACCGGATTGGTGAAGTCCGAGTCGAAAATATAGTTACGTGTTGGTGGCTGATACACCGCGTAGTTACAGCACTTGAATAACCCGGTGTTGTAGGTTGCGTAGTACAGGCTCACCAGCGAGCCCTTGTAATAGAGCACGGATCCTGTCGTCTGCCAGTCTTCAAGGAAGCGTAGGAAGTTGTGGACGCCTCCATCGGTGCCGAAGCCGTAGTCGGTGGCGTTCTCCCATGCCGGGAACGGGAATGCCATGTTCTTCCCGCCAGCGATCGCCACCCGGTAGTACGTGCTAGAGGCCGGCCGGTTGCCTAGCGCCTGCGTCGGCACGCCGAACATGCTGTTCTTGTCTACCCAGTTGTTGGAGAGAACCGTGACCGCGTCGGCGATCACAGCCGCGGCCGCGTGCCCGGCCTGATCCACATTGCCGGCCCAGTCTGCGGCGTTGGTGTTGTAGTCGCCCTGGATGTACACCGGATTCTCTGCGGCCACCGTGAATCCGCCGGTGTTGAGTCCCGCGGCGTCCGTTCTCAGCGGTACATTGGGGAACGCACCATCCACCAGTTTCAAGACGTGGCGCGCCCCGCTGACCCAGTTCTTGCGCGCGGTAACGCTGCAGCTGTTGATTCGCGGACTGTAAGGATTGTCAGGCGCGGCCCCGATAATCGCAGTGTCGAGGTTGATCGCCGCTCCTTTGGCATAAAAGGGTGGCGTACCAACCGGCGTACCATTCCAAGCCGGAATATTTTGCCAGAAGCCCAGTCCCAGGTTCCCCGTGCCGAACGCGTCCAGCACGCCGTTCTGATTGACGTCCTCGGGAGAAAGCGTCTTGCCGGCCGGAACCGGTTCCAGCACTCCGTCCGGTGTGCCCGCGGCACTGGCGGCGTTAATCACGTCTTCCAGACCCGAGTCCCCGCTTTTCGTATTTCCCTTGTTCGGGTTGGGCAGCATTCCCCGGCGATCTGAGAAATACAGCACGTATCCATTCTGCGCGAGAAAATCCACACTCGTGCCGCTGACGCCGGTCGCTCCCGACAGCCAGCGCTTCAGGTTGCCCACGTCGATTTCAACGGCATTCATCACGCCATTGGTCGTGCAAGAGTTGTTGGCAGTGGTGACGTCCCGAGGCTCGCCTTCGCGCGCATCGTAGAAGTTGATGGGATACCAGTTGAAGAGCGTGACACTCTGCGCGGCTGTGGGGATGAGTCCATACCATGGACTGCCACTCGTCGCTGGAACGTCCTGCCGGACTTCCGGCGGCAACGCGTAGCTGAACGTCGAACAGAGGGGCGGATTCGTACACTTCGGCGCTTTACCAATCGTATCGACCACTCCGTTTCCGTTGCGGTCCGCCGGTTCTTGCAGCAGCAAAATTGCGTCTGGATTGATTGGGTTGGTGCCCGGCGCTGCCGGAGGCGTCAGACCCCGTGCAAATCCTAGCTTCAGCCATTCCATGGTGACTGGATTCCAGTTACCCGCTACATCTTTGTATTCCACGCGCAGGTAGCCATCAATCAGGTTCCACGTCGCCACATTCGGAGCGTTCGCCGTTGTTGCGTAGTAGGGGGCGACGCAGACTCCCGTGTTGCAGACACTCAAGGTCGGCGAGGGACTGGCGCCGGCAGCAATAACCGGTGCCGCAACCGGAACCAGCGTCTGCGCGCCCGCAGCAGCCGTCTGTGGAGGCAACGGCCAGTCCGGGGGAAGCGTAGCCGTAGTAGGTGCCGTACACCAGGTGCCCGCGCAGGGGGTGGGATCCGCGACGTCGGTCCTGGCCTGCGCAAACATCGTCACATAGTTGGTTCCCGGCGCCGGAGGCGCCAAGCCGCCCGCAGCCGGAAGGGCCAGGTACGACGTCGGAATCCCAAATTGGTTGCTTGGGGTTGCGCCCCCGACGTTCGCCAACCGAACGTTATTCGCATCCGCCGCTCCGCCCGTCAAATCCGCCGGATCGTCGCTCAGCAGGACGCGAATCTGCGCCATGTTATATTCGCGCGATGAGCCCAGCGCCGACGATGGCGATTCGCCCGTCGGTGGCCGTCGAATGATTTCGTAAGGGAAATTGGTTCCGTTGACGAACGGCATCGACAGATTCTTGGCCCCCGTCCCGCCTGGTTTGCCATAGTTGCCGTCGATGAGCATCGAGTTGTAGGTGCTCTTGGAAATAGTGGTCCAACTGCCGTTCTGACCCGACTGCGGCGGATTTCCCCCCGCTCCCGTCACGCTACCCTCGGTCGGCGCCAGCGCACGGCAGTTCGGCTTGGGGGTGCCGCTGCAGCCCAGCCCCGCTTGCGGGATCAGCACCGTGCCGGTGTCATTGTAGGCATTGGCGGCTAATCCGTTCGGAAGCACCTGGGTGACCACGTTTCCGTAGGCCGCCAGTTTGTCGTAAAACGTCAGCGTGCAGCAGTTCGCCACGCCCAGGTACAGATCGCCGTTGGTGTGGACGCGCCCCGCAAAATCGAGGTTCGGGCTGCTGAAAAATCCCAGATCGCTTTCCGAGAATACTCCGAACTGGAACACCGGAATCAGCGCCACCTGCGCGCTTCGCGTCATGCTTACTTCCTGACCGCCCGGTTCCGCCGCCGTCGCCAGCATGTTCACCGGAATGATCTGCGCCCACAATCCCTGATTCGGTCCTGCACTGATCTGTCCAAACTGCGAGGTCAGTGCGGTCGGGCAAGCTGCCCCTGGCGTCCCCGTCGTCACGTAATAATCTTTCCAGGTGACACCCGCCATGGTCGGCTGCATCGTGCTCAGGTTGCAGATTTGGAAGGCAGTGGGGGCCTGCGCGTTCTGGAACGTCGAGGCCAGATCGGAAGTCATCTTCTCGATCCCACCCTCGGCGCTGTGAAAGGCGGCGTTGTTCTGCAGATTTGTCCCGCCCACCCTGCCTTCGGTGTTGACCATCATCATCAGCCCGATCGCGATCCCCGACAGCAGCAACAGCAGCAGCAAGGACGCAATCAGCGTGAATCCTTTGCTGTAAAGTCTCGCGCTCTTCATTCCATCATTCCCCATGTTGTCGCTCCCCATTGCTTTGCTCCCCATAATCCAACTATCCTCGCTATCTCCGGCGCTACGGGCCAATTGGATAGCCGTTGGTGTACGTCAGATCCCGCGCGCTCACCGATGTCTGTAAATCCATTCCTTGATAACCGCCCTTGACTCCCTTGATCGTGCTATTCATCGACATGTGCAAAATGTTGATCTTGGTGATCTGGCTGGGGGTAAATCCAGACGAAGCGCCACCATCTGGCTGGTTTACTTTCACCGTCCCGGTGTTCGAGTCGTAAAGGTCATAGGTGAACTGCAGGTTCGCAACGTTTTCCGCCACCGGCATCGGCGCGTGTCCACTCACCTGCCGCATCAGTCGCGGTGGGGTGATGCTGTTGTCGATGTAATAGGTGATCACCAAAATTCTGGTTGCCGACCCATTCCAGTTCGGGACGTTGGTCAGTGCGCCGCTGGCGGCGGTGGTCTGATTCATCTTCAGCACGTCCGCGGTCGCGAATGTGACGTCGTAGTATTGGTTCGGCGCTACCCCTGCCACCGTCCCAACCGCCGTCACCTCTGCCACCACCGGCGAATAAGTAGCGCCCGCGCCAACGCCGTTCGTGAGGCTGAACAACATCAGGTCGCCGGGCGTGAGTCCAACCACCAGGTCATTCACCGCTGGAGGCGCCGCCACGCTGGCCGGCAGCGCACAAGTCGCCGGCGCAGCCCCCGGTACCGTGAAGCGCACGGTAATATTCGAGGTGACCTTTGCGCAGTAGGAGTTCACCAGAAACCTGGTGTCCGTGTAGACCACCGTGGTTATGTCGGTGGGTCCCGTCGTCCCGTTCAGCGTCGGGCCGTACTTCCATCCCGGGATCAACCCGTATAGATAAGGCACCACACCCTGCTTCGGATACGCCGCCGCGCTGCCGTTGATGTAGCACTTCAGCGACTGATCGCAGCCATACACCGGAGTGGTCGCGGTGGTCGGAAGGCCGATCTGCACACCGTTGCCCAGGCCCGCCCCGGCCAGGCTTAGGTCCTTGGTTAGCATGTCGGACGCAGCTCGAAAATCCTGCTGCATCTCTGCCCGCTGCGAAACCGTAAATGTCGCGGCCACGCCCTGGCTGTAAAGCCCGACCGCCGCCCCCAGCACAACCGTTCCCAGTGCCATGGCGATCATCATTTCCAGCAGGCTGAATCCACTCTCGCGCTTTGTTGAGCGATCGCTCATAATTCCCCTTTTACCGATACTGCGAAATGAACGAACTCAGTACGTACGTCTTTGGCAGACTCGTCTGGGGAGTCGTGTACTGCACCGTGATATTCACGCCTCGCAAGCTAGTCACCAGGCTGGGGGGGGTCTGCGTGTCGTACACCGCCGAGATCAGAATCGTGCGCTTATATCCGGTCAGAGGAACCACGACATCATCCGCCGTTCCAAAGATCCCATCCGGTCCCGGTTCTTTAAGACTTTGCAGGCCCGCAACCGTGTCATCCGCGGTTCCGGAGATCCCGTCCACTCCCGGCAGGTAAATCGGGTTCGCCAAATCCAGAAAGATGCCGCCGTTGGATACATTCTGAACTTGCGCCCAGGTGATCTGCGACGTGTTGCGCGCGGTCACAATACTTTCCAGCGCTTCGTTCGCCAGTTGCTTGGCGATCATGTCCTGCTGCGAGGTTTGCGTCGATGCCATGGCCAGACCGAATACCCCCAGCAGGCTCACCAGTCCCACCGTCAGTATGGTCATCGAGATCAAAACTTCGAGCAGCGAAAATCCGCCCTCCGCTGGCTTCCGCATCCAAGAATTCCCGCCGCGACTGCTTATTGACGTGTCCATTGATATCCCGCCCCCAGCGGGTACAGCCGCCATCCCCGAATGCGGCCCGTTCCACCCCACAGCGTCACCGCCCGCGAACTCAACGCCTCTCCCGGGCGCGCGATGTACACCACGCCTCCATCCCAACTGCCGGCACATTGCCCTCCGATGCCTTCCGCATCCTGTGCCGAACCGTCGGGGCAGAAGTAAAGCGTCTTTTGTCCTCCGGTGCCGAACCCGTTCGCCGTCCAGCCAAAGTCAATCGCGTTTACCCCCGTTCCGTAGCTATCCGGAGTCGGCGTCGAAGCGACCGCCGGTTCCGCGTCAAACGACACCCCGATAGGCAATTGATAGGTCTGCGTTCCCAGCGCGCCCTGAAATCCGAGCGCCAGCGTCGGCGCCACCGTGATTGTGTTGGGCGTGACAGCCGTGGAAAAAGTTACCGAGTACGATGTCCGCTGCGAAACCGCGTTGTCGCGGGCCAGACGCATCGCCGACAGCGTCGTGTTATACGCATTGGTTACACGCTGCTGCTTCAACGCCGGCATCAAGCTGATAAACGTGATTGACGCCAGGATGAGGACGATCGACAGCACCGCAGCTATTTCGATCAAGCTGAAGCCGCTCGCTCGATCCCTGCGCTGCCCCGCATGTTTTTTGAGCCTTTTCATATGCATTTGCCCTACCCGCGGCTCCCCGCTCCGTGAAACAACATCTTCGAAGCTAAGATCGTCGAAACAATCTTCCTGTAACTGGAATTAGTCAGCCCGGTATCTCCAGCGACCTTTTGCGGATCGCCGTCCCGATACCCTGTCTGACTCACTCGATGCTAGGGACAGTCCTGTAGTACGTCAAAGTACCGGGGTACACCGGCCCTTCGTACACTGTCTCTTCGTAAGGTAATTGGGGGAGAGTTACGATCGTGCCATGCGCCCCCTAGTTGGTAAAAGCGCACTCCTTATTCCCGGTCCCTGTTTGCATGCTCGGCAGTGGAACTGCCAACTGAGGTTTATCACTCAAATACGATTCTACGAAAGTCCTGTCAGCTTATCTCCAGCCAACAGAAACGGAAAGATGACCAAAGTTGCGATCTGGCGCGGGCTTTCTCCAAGGCCAGAGGCAGGACTACGCCAGAAGAGAACTACGAAAGTGAATCACGAAAGGGAACTACGAAAGACAAGAATATTAAGAAAGAAAGTCTAAACCCCGCCGCCACCGTGACACAGGTAACTTGTCGTTGGCACCATCCTTCTCTTACCATTGCTGTCACTATGGATTTACGCGCCCTCGTGGTGTGCCCGGTTCAGGATGCAGCGGGTCTGCTCACGCTCATCCAGTCCGAGATGGGGATGGCGGCCGAACATACGGCCTCGATCTCCCGCGGATTGGAACTGATCGACAGCCAGCGCTTCGACGCCGTCGTTCTCGACTACCGCGCCGACCAGAGTTCCGAGGAATTCGTGGCGCGCTTGCGTCGGTCCGCCAAGAACCGCGTCAGTATGCTGATTGCCGTCGTCGATAGTGATTTCAACGCCCGCCCCGTGTTCGGGCTCGGCGCCAACTTCGTTCTCTATCGCCCGCTCTCTTCCGAGCGCACCCGCATCAGCCTGCGCGCCGCCCGCGGCCTTATGCGCCGCGAACGCCGCCGCGCTCCCCGCACGCCCCTCAGTTCAACCACCAACGTTGCCTATCCCGGAGCGCCCGAGACCAACGCTGTTCTATCCGACCTCAGCGACGGCGGAACTTTGATCCAAATCGACAACCGCCTTCCGGCCGCATGCAAAGTCTATTTCGAGTTCGCACTTCCTGGTCAGCAGCAACTGGTCCGCTTGTCGGGGGAGGTGGCCTGGCAGGACGCCAGCGGCCGCACCGGAATTCGTTTCCTCGACGTGCCGCAGTCTTCGCGCCGCCTCATGCAGACCTGGCTGCAGCAGAATAATGTCCACCCGGCAACCGAACGGCCGGCTCAGCCACCGGCCAGCAATTTCTCTGCGACCGAGGCGTTCGCGGCTCCATCTCGCCCCAAGCGCGAGAGAAGGCCCGAGACCAACGGTGCCGCCTTCGTCTCCAATGCCGGCAACCGCCGCGGAGAACTGCGTTTCGCCTGCAAACTGGGAGCCGAAGTTTACCGCCTCGGCACCACCGTCCCCCATCGCTGCACCCTGTCCGATATCAGCGAGGGTGGTTGCTACGTCGAAATGCCAACGCCACTCTCCGGGCAGTCGGGCCTGGAGATTCTGGTCCGCACCGCCGACACAAGATTCAAAATCACGGGGCAGGTGCTGGCCACCCATCCCGGTTTCGGCATGGGCGTGCGCTTCATATTTCGTGATTCCGCCGAGCGCGAAGAAATTTTGCGCCTGCTCGCGGTCCTCTCCGCTGGTCCGATGCTAGACGAGCACAAGCGCTAAGCCTGCTCTTTTTCCGCCACTGCCCGGCGAAAATATTCCAGCGAAAGCTTCAGCCCGCTCTCCAATTCCACTTTCGGCTCCCATCCCAGCAGCCGCTTCGCTTTTGAAATATCCGGACGCCGCTGCTTCGGGTCGTCTTGCGGCAGGGCTTCGTACTTGATCTGACTCGCTGACCCCGTCGTTGCAATTACTTTGCGGGCACACTCCAGAATCGTAAACTCCGTTGGATTCCCAATATTTACCGGCTCATGTTCCGGCGATCGCGCCAGCCGCAGAATCCCATCCAGCTCATCGCTCACGTAGCAGAAGCTGCGTGTCTGGCTGCCGTCGCCATACACCGTGAGATTTTCTCCCCGCAGCGCCTGCCACATGAAATTCGGAATTACCCGCCCGTCGTTGATCTGCATCCGCGGTCCGTAGGTATTGAAGATGCGCAGAATCCGCGTATCCACCCGGTGATAGCGGTGATACGCCGTCGTCACCGCTTCCGAGAACCGCTTCGCCTCGTCATACACCGACCGCGGCCCGATCGGATTCACATTTCCCCAATACGTTTCCGTCTGCGGATGCACCAGCGGATCGCCATAGCACTCCGACGTCGATGCCATCATGAACTTCGCGCCGCATCGCAGCGCTGTTTCGAGCGCTTCAAATGTCCCATACGATCCCACCCGCAGGGTTTCGATACCGTGTTTGGCATAGTCCACTGGACTTGCCGGACTCGCGAAGTGAAACACATAATCCAACGCGCCCCACTCGCCGGGCTGGCAAACATCCTTCTCCACAAATTCAAATCGCGAATCGTTCCGCAGATGCTCAATGTTCGCCAGCCGCCCCGTCAGCAGATTATCCGCCGCCACCACCCGGTAGCCATCGCCCAGCAGCCCATCGCATAAATGCGACCCCAGAAAACCTGCCCCTCCCGTCACCAGCGCACGTCGCGAATTCATGGATTCAGGCGCGCTCCCTTTTCCGCGGACGCGCCCCCGCCGTCGACTCCTCTGTCAACGCCGCCGGACGCCCCACGCTGTAATAAGAGAATCCGTGTTCCACCATCACTGCCGGATCATAGAGATTCCGCCCATCGAGGACGACTGGGTACTTCACCAACGTGCGCAGACGCTCCAGATCAAGCGTCGCGAACTCTTCCCACTCCGTCAGGATCAACAGGGCATCTGCGCCCATCGCCGCCTCATACGCATCCGCCGCGAACTCAACTCCCGATTTCAACACTTCTTTTGCCCGCTCCATCGCCGCGGGATCGTACGCGCAAATATGGCAACCCTCGCGCACCAGTTCCTGCACCAGCAGCAGCGCCGGAGACTCCCGAATATCGTCGGTCCCGCCCTTAAATGCCAGCCCCAGCACCCCCAACCGCTTGCCGCGGAAAGTCCACAACACGCTCCGCACCTTGCGCAAAAAGCGATGCCGTTGCTCTTCATTAATGCGCATCACTTCTTCCAGCAACCGGAAGTCGTATCCGCTTTCCTTTGCCACCGCCCGGAACGCCATCAGATCTTTTGGAAAGCACGATCCTCCATACCCGATCCCCGGATTCATAAATCGCGGCCCGATCCGCGAGTCCGTCCCGATCCCGTCGCAAACCTGCTGCACATTCGCGCCCACCGATTCGCAGATCGATGCCACCGCATTGATGAAAGAAATCTTCATTGCCAGATATGCGTTGGAAGCGTGTTTGATGAGCTCCGCGCTCTTCGTGCTGGTGACGATCAACCGCGGCGGCGTCTTGGCCGTTTCCGGACGCGGAATGGCATCCCCGCGCCCGTAATACCATCCGCTCGTCAGCGGTCCGTAGAGTTCCCGCATCACCTCCGCGGCCCGCTCGTTCTCCACTCCCACCACGATGCGGTCGGGATAGAGAAAATCCGTAACCGCTTGTCCTTCCCGCAAAAATTCTGGATTCGAAGCCACATCGAACAGCCCCGGATCCGCCCCGTTCCTCATAATAATGGTGCGGATCCACTGGCTCGTATACACCGGAACCGTGCTCTTCTCCACCACTACCTTATACTCGTCCACGCCCCCAGAGATTTCCCGTGCCACCGACTCGACATACGACAGATCCGCGTCCCCGCTTTCCGTCGGCGGCGTCCCAACCGCGATGAACACTACCTCGCTCTCCCTCGTGGCTGCCTGCAAGTCGCCTGAAAACTTGATGCGCTGTCCCCGATGCCGCGCCAGCAACTCGGGCAGAAATCGCTCATGAATCGGCACCTCACCGCCCCTCAGTGCCGCGAGTTTCCTCTCGTCGTTATCGACCAGTAAAACCTCGTGTCCCAGATCTGCAAAACACGCGCCGGTCACCAATCCGACGTATCCCGAACCGACCACTGCGATGCGCATAGCGAGCCTTCTCTCCTTGAATTTTATGTGCGCCTCCGGCTCGTCGGCGGGCACGCATTTACTGTAGCAGTCTTTCCAGCGTTCACAGCCTCTCTGTCGTTATTGTCGTGCCCAGCGGACCAGGAATGGGAATTCGAATCTCACAAAAAATAGTGACCTCCATCACCGCCCCAAAGCCTGGACTTTGCCTCGTGTAGGGACGAGCTTTGCCCCGTCCAAGCCGAGCGCAGCTCGGCCTCTCAGCTGCCGCCAGCACTAAGTTCGCAATGTCGCCGCGCGAACGGGCAGCATTCCAGCAGCCTGCTAGTGCAGCGACCGCCTTCCTCGCGCCCGAAGGTAGTAGCGCTACCGTCAAACAGCCCCCCGCTCGTGATCGCTGTAAAATAGCCCCAAGGCATCCCCCGCCCGCCGAGGAGAATTCATCTGCGCCGTGCCCTGATCAACGCCGCATTCCTTCTCCTGCTATGCGCCGCGCTGGCTCGCGCGCAGGATCGGTCCGGCGAACTCCGCCTCACTGTCACCGATTCCGACGGTGCCGTCCTGCCCGCCCATGGCCTTCTCGTCAGCCAGGCCAGCCGCTTCGAACTCGCCTTCGACACCGCTCCCACAGGCGAATACATCGCCAAGAAGTTGCCTCTCGGCACTTATCATCTGACGATCGAGCACGCCGGATTCGCCCCCTACAATTCTCTGGTAGAGATCCACTCGCTGTTACCGCAGAAAATTTCTGTCGTCCTCGCGGTTGCCACCGTCGCCCAGACCGTCGAAGTAAAAGATTCCGATACGCTCCTCGATATCAGCAGCCCGGGAAACATTTACCAACTCGGTGCTCCCGTGTTGCGCGATTGGGCAGCCACCATTCCCGGACGCCAGGCCATCGACGTCGTTCAATCGCTACCCGGCTGGGTGCTCGAGGCCAACGGAGTTGTCCATCCCCGCGGCTCTGAATACGACACGCAGTATGTCGTCGACGGACTTCCCATCCTCAACAACCGCTCCCCGGCCTTCTCTCCCTCCGACGATCTCGACGATGTGCAGTCGGTCAAGACTTACACTTCCGGCATTCCTCCTGAATTCGGCCGCAAGGTTGGAGGCGTGGTCGAAACCGTGACCGACCGCAATCCCGCGCGCGGCGTGCACGGCACCGCCATCCTCGGCGGTGGAAGTTTCGACACCGAGAGCGCTTACCTGGGCACCAGTTATTTCGATGGCCGCAACGTCTTCGGCCTCTCGATGGACGCCGCTCGCACCGGCCGTTTTCTCGATCCGCCGGTGCTCGAGAATTTCACCAACCGCGCCACCCTTGCCGGAATCAAAGCCAGCTTCGAGCGCGACCTCACGCCGAAAGACCGTCTCCGCTTTTCGCTAAGTTTCGATCGCGCTGGTTTTCTCGTTCCGAACGAACTCATCCAGCAACAGAACTTGCAACGCCAGGATCGCAGCAACCGGGAAGTCTCAGGCCAGGTCTCGTATCAGCACACTTTCTCTTCCAACGTCCTGGGAACCGTGCAGGGGCGCGTCCGCGACTCCGAAGCCGAACTCGCTGCCAATCCAGCTTCCTGGCCCATTCAACCGTTTCAAGACCGCGGTTTTCGCGAAGGCTATCTCAGCGCCACCGTCGCCGCCAATTTTCATAACCACGAAATCAAAGCTGGAGCCGATTCCATCTACAGCTTCGTGCACGAACAATTCTCCTACCACATCACCGCCACCGTAATTTGCCAGCCTGATGGAACGTGCCAGCCCATCTTCGATCCTTCCACGCCGCTCGATTTTTCCTTTCACCAATCGGGTGACGACCGCGAGCAAGCGTTCTTTATTCAGGACAACGCGCATTTCGGCAACCTGAATCTAAGCGGCGGAATCCGCTTTGACCATTACAACGTCCGCGTCAGCGACTCCGCCTGGAGCCCGCGTCTCGGCTTCGCCTGGTACGTCCCCAAACTCGGCGTCGTGTTCCGTGGATCCTACGATCGCGCCTTCGGCACTCCCGCCATCGAGAACCTGCTCCTCAGCACCTCCGCCAAAGTGCGCACCCTCGATGGCACCGCCGCGCAACTCACCCTTCGGCCGTCGCGGGCCAACTATTACGAACTCGGCGCCACCAAGGAGCTCTTTCACATAGCGCACATCTCCGCCAACGTCTTCCAGCGCGACACCCGCAACTTCGCCGACGACGACGTCCTTCTCGATACCGGAGTAAGCTTCCCCATCGCGCTCACTTCCGCCCACATCTACGGTGCTGAAAGCCAACTCGCGCTCCCGCAATGGGGACCGTTTTCCGCCTGGCTCAACTACTCCTACATGGTGGCCTCGGCGCATCTTCCCGTGGTCGGCGGATTATTTCTCGGCCAGGACGCCGCCGGCCTCCTCAACTCCAACGCCCGCATCTGGATTTCCCAGGACCAACGCCATACCCTGCACAGCCAGCTCCGTTACCAGCCCTGGTCCCGTTTTTGGACGTCCGTCGGCGCCTCCTACGGCTCCGGCCTTCCCGTCGAACTGAACGGCGAGAGCCCCGCAACCCTCGTCGAAGAATTCGGCCAGGCCGTAGTTGACCGCGTCAATCTCAACGCCGGACGCGTGCGCCCATCCTTGTCGGTCGATCTCTCCGCTGCCCTCGATCTCTACAAGAAAGAATCGCGCGCCGTTCGCCTGCAAGGCGATATTCACAATCTCAACGACCGCCTCAACCTCATCAACTTTGCCAACGTCTTCTCCGGCACCGCCATCGCCTCTCCCCGCACCTTCTCTCTTCGCCTCCGCTTCGACTACTAACCGCCACTGTCTAAGACGTGCTTTGTCGACAGCGGTTTGCTGAGCGCACCGGCGATCATGACCGTGCAAACATTCTTATGCACGTATGACAAGGGCAGCCAACAAGTTATAAGAAAAGATTTAGTAAAAAGAGACGAGTCAGCCGGCGATCAAGACGAAAAACGGTAACAGCCCCATGAGGTAGGAACCCGAATTTCCGTTCAGAGGTTAGTAATGACGGGGTTTCAGCGCCGTAGAAATACAACTGTCCACTTGTCTTATTCTGGTTTTTCCAGCTTCGTGACTACCGCGGTTGCATAACTCTCAGCGCCCGCCCAATGCTCCAGTATCCAGTTGCTGGCTCTCCAGGCGGCGTCGCTCTTCGAGGGCAGGACTCGGAAGACAAGCGGTACGAATGGCAGCCGGAAATAACGAGTTCCCTGAACCCTGAAAGGCTGCGTCATGGTGGCCAGTTCTTCTCGAGTCAGGGGGTGCTCAAATTCCGAAATATCGTTGTGTGCGGGCAGCAAACTGCGCAACCAGGCGTACCCCTTGGAAAATCGGACAGGTTCCCTGAGGATAATCGCACCGTCTTTACGGAGAATTCTCCACATTTCATCGCGAACGAGTCTTATGTCAAGGTGGTGGATGAGTGCCATGCAGAAAATTGCGTCCACAGACTCATCCGGAAGACCGGTCTTGTACGCATCACCCGCCGAGAGCGATGCTTCGAGATGGACCTCATTCAAGCGCTTCTGAGCGATGGCAATCAGGTCCGGAGAGAGATCCATGCCAATGACGCGAGCGCCACGCTCGATCAATTGGATGAGGTTTTCCCCTGTACCGCAGCCGAGGTCGAGTACCGTCTTGCCTCGAACGTCCCCTAGTAAATGAAAAGCGTACTCAAGTCCGTAAGGCGTATCCGCTGGCGGATTCAAGTAGCGGTCAATCTGAGCTCGGTCAACCGGCTTCAGAACGACCTTGCTGGCCTCGGACGCGCTGCGTTCGATCTCGGCTTGATTGCGTTCTGACAATAGAGAGTCCGTCATGGTTGCCCTTCCAGTGCCTGGCGTTTCGGTTTGCTCAGAATAAGGCG
>Ga0209890_10000061_pt1 | contig 49502 bp, 44 predicted proteins | sample OrgsoiDNA2013049_FD_185799 | JGI IMG/M metagenome (GOLD analysis project Ga0209890, IMG submission 185799) | Permafrost soil microbial communities from the Arctic, to analyse light accelerated degradation of dissolved organic matter (DOM) -... | ecosystem: Environmental > Terrestrial > Soil >... | reverse complement strand
TCAATCGAAAAGCGCTCGCATTTCTGCGCCTCGCTTCAATCAGACTCATGCTGAGAAAACTATGCAATCCAGCATGATCTCTCCGGACAGACTCTAAGGCAGGCCGCGATTAGGGCGTGCTGTTACTTTTCTGCAGCAGTCCGGACGCTTAGACTCCGAAACGATGTTCAGTACTGATACCTCTCCTGAGGAGCCGAACATCGATTGCTTTTCACATCGCGATATAGGTCGTGCCGCCGTCCGGCTGCCCATGGCTTCGAGCTTCGCGGCGCGCTTCTTGTCGCCTCCATCAGGGCGTGCTGCGATGAAGGCTTTCCCCACCGCGCCGTGGCGAGTTCGCGGCCGTCGGCCCCGTTGCGCTCGATTGGCGCCTTGTAGTCCGGCAACACCCCCCGGGCACCGGCGCCCTACGTATCGGTTCACGACACGAAACAGCGCAATGATGGCGGCCCGGTTGGTCGTGATCGAGTAGAGATTGCGCATCGTTCAGGCTTCGGCTCGAGGATGGCGCGGCTGCCAGGCCAACTGTAGCAAGGTCGCTGCGGGACGTCGGCCTGCTTCGGCGCACTTACGGCAGCGCAGCCGGCTGGCGAGGTCGTGCACGAAGGTGGCTAGCGGATGCTTCATCGCCGCGAGGTCGACGTCGCTGGGCGTCTTGCACCGCGTGCAGCGAATCTCCAGCCATGGAAAGGGTCGCTGCAATCCCTCGGCCTCATCCAAGGCGCGCGCATCCAGACGTCGTACTCCTCTCCGGTAGTCAGGCGTAGTCAGGATCACCGGCATCGCCTTCGGATGGATTGGCTCGACCACCGCGTTCGTTGACCGCGTCAGGAAGGTGAGGGCCGGGGACCGGCTTGGACTTGTTGCGGCGGTCGCCTTTGAATTCCGTCCAGATCCCGGCGAACGCGAACAGTGGGCGATCACCATTGAGCGCGAACCAGACGACATCCTCTTTTTGGTCTCCGGGTTCGGCTCCCACGCATACTTGGCGAACCTTTTTGCAGGGACCCAGGCATCGGCTTTCCGGTTTCAACCAGCCGCGCCGGTGCGGCGAAGGATGTTGGTGACGAGAAAACCACCGGCGCGTGGCGGAGGCGGCATGCCCCAGCGCATCATCACCATCTCGCGCTCGCCACCTGCGTTGTGCACGACCGGAGCCCGGTAGTCCGGGGAATACGCTAGACATCGGCGGCAGGTTGCCGACTTACCGATTCATCGAGCGGAACTCTAGCTCAACCCATTCAGAGTTCCTGGCCTCGCAATGACTTGGCAGAGGCCCGCAGGATCAGACCTTTTCCGGATCAGGCGCGGCTCGCTGATGTGCGTTGGCGTCATGGTGAGTGGCTTCCTCGCTAGGCGGTGGCGCTTCGTGATGGAGCGACGCCTCCTGCGGCGGCTCGGCCGCGGCCGGCGGGGCCAGCGGCGACTCTACTTCGGCCATCTCGGCGGGTTGGGGCTCCGCCGCAGCGGCAGCTTCGGCGGCAGCCTGCTTCTTGGCGGCCGCAAGCTGGTTCGCCGTGAACTGACGTGCCACAAAGGGGCCGAGTACGAGCGCGGCCAGCGCAGCGACCAGCGCAAGGCCTGGCGATATGTTGGATATGTTCTGCCGGTCCTCGTCCAAGTTCTTCTTCACGTCGTCGATGTCCTTCTTCATCGCGTCAACCTGTTGCGCCAGGGCCTCGGAGCGGGCGGTATTGGCTTTGAGCGTATCGCCGACCTGGGCCACGAGCTTGGCTTGGGAGGCCGCGACCTCCTGCCGCAGCGCTTGCGCCGCCTTGTCGCCGGCCTCCTTGGCGTCCTTCAGGAATTTGACTTGGTCGGAGCGAAGCGTGTCGATCTGGTCGAGCATAATCTGCTCGCCCCTATCGCTGCTCGACTTGGAGTCCTGCAGGTCGGAGCGAAGCGTGACGGTCTGGGCGATCTTGTCGCTGTTCGCCTTGGTATCGTCAGACAACCGCTTCAGCTCGGCGCGAACGCTGTCCAGGGTCTTGGCAAGCTGCTGCTCGCGATCCTGCATGGCCTTTTCGGCGTCGGCGAGCCTCTGGGTCAGCGCCGCGCGCGCGGCGAGGTCAGGGGTCGCATCGGGCGACTGGGATGTGACCGAAATGGAAAAAAGGGCAAAAATGAGGAGAATAAGTGCAGGCAAGGCAAACTTGGTCACGGCGAAGTCCTCCCTCAAGCAAGCATATTTCTCTCCTTGCAGCCAAAGTTGGCAGTGGCACCGATTTTTTCGCTCAAAGACAACTGCATCAACTAGTGGCACTCTGGCTTGTATGGCTACCTTGACATCAAGTAATATTGACGTCAAATCGCAAAATCTGGAAGGCTGGTTCGGCCCGGCTCGCTGGTTACCGGGCCCACGTCTTCTCGGCCTTCCGTGGGTGCGCTCGCAGACGCCGCGAGCGCTGCAATGGTCGCAGTTGACCCTGGCCGCCTCGCAGGCGCCAGAACCGCTATCGACGGGATTTCTGTACAAAACTCGGTTGTCCTAGATCGTGGGAGCCTCATTCTGGGTTTTGGCGGTTTGTAGGTTGAACTCTCCCGTTGCGTGAGCTGCGGTATCTATCGATGCTGCTCAGCCCCAATAATGCGGCCATCGTTTTCGAGTTTGGTCAGCAAAGCGAATCAGAGCTTCTGCGAGATTTTCCATCGCCAAGACATAATCACGTGTTTGCGTTTCAAAGTCATCGTCAATCAGACACCGGGCAGGCAGCGGAATCTGCACCTCGAACGCACCGTAATCGACATCCGCTATCCAGTGCGGCTCCATGTCGCCTATGGTCAAGGATGCAAGGACTCGTTTCACTTCGACCTTCGGCATCTACATAGCTCAGTGTTGGCGGATCAACGACTTTCGGATCGATTTAGCGGCGGGCCTCCAGGTTCAAGCCGCCCAATGTGCGCTTTGCGGTCTACCTGCGGCGATCCTCGGATATTTCTGCCTTTCTGACTCGCTCGCATAGTCGTTCCAATTCGCGTGGCAGAGCACCAAGATTCGAACTCACGTCGGGTGAGGGCTGCCATGCTCTGCTGAAGAGAACCTCATTGAAGCTCAAGCCAACTAAAGCGGACGCTAAAAAACACGGGCACAAATTATCCTCCGCCTTCCGAAAGCGCCGGGGAAACGGAATTCAAAAGAGATGCCCGCGTCTCCAGCAGCGCACGCCTAATCCAGGTCTTGATAGTGTTGACCGGCACGCCGTAGCGTTCCGAAAGTTGCTTTCTGCTTTCGCCACGGACGTAAGCCGCGATGACGAGGTGACGTCGTGTCGGATCGAGCGCTTGCAGCGCATACAAAACGTTAAGCCGCCGATTGAGAGCGTTGCCTTGATCTTCCAATATCTCGATGGCTTCAAGGGCAGTAGGGCCGTCGGCCGGAATGCTGAACAAAACCGAATCGTCCGATTGAATTTCCAGGACAGGCTTTCGCACCATGTCGATCGCAAGATTTCGGGAGATCGTGATCATCCAGTTCATCGGCGAACCCAGCGATGGCTGATAAAGCGCCGCGTTAATCCAAATGCGGACATAGGCTTCCTGAACCACTTCCTCCGCGAGATACCGGCGTTTGACAATCGGCAGCACCGTAGAGAAAAGCTTCCGCTTGCTTGCAGTGTAAAGCCGTTCAAACGCCGCTTCGTCTTTGCCGGCCATCTTCAACAGAAGGCGTTCCAGTTGTTCGGATCCGGACACCATCGTTGATGTGTCGGTCATTTGGCCCAGCCGTCCTTTCCTGCTACTCGAATTTAAACGACATTTTTTAATGTCAATATTACATTACAGTTTTGGAGCCAATGCAATTGTCAATTTATACAAAAGGGGCCCTATTTGAACTCGTTTGGCCGTCAAAATCACTCCAATTGACAACGGAACAATCCAAATCTGGCTGCATTGTCATGCATGTTTGACACATGGAGGCTGCAAGATGCAGGGCGACAATCCGATTAGCTGGCTGATGTTTTTCACGTTGGCGGCGACTGTCTTTATTATAGCCGGCGCATTCATTTACTTCCTTCGCTCGCGCACGAACCGCGAGATCGCTGCGGCGACTCTTGAGGGGAATGGATCGAGAACCGGCGCGGCGCCCAGCGGCGCGGGCCCCGAATTGATCGGGTTCGCTGTGCTTGCGCTCGCCGTCATGGGTTTGCTCGTGACCGGCTACCACGGCAAATCTGGAACCGAGACTTCGCAGATGACCACTTCGGTCGGAGGCAATACCACCGGCATGGCGCAACCGCCCGGCTTGCCGAATGAGCCCAAGCAATATCAGCCGGCCAATCCCGCGCCTGACACGCGATCTGCGCCGACGTCATCCGATACCGGGATTGGACCGCAGAACGGATCAACAGGAGCACCCAAATAGCCTGATAAACTGGCCTGCTTCAACTTCGACGATCGGAAGCCATAAGCTCCCGGTTATCACGAAGTCACGCGTGCCGCGATCTACCATCCAGGCGTTCCGGCGCCACCTTTGAACGGTCCGGCAATGCGCGAGGTGATCCAGCCATCGTAGAAATCTCCTTCCTGCGGCTGCACGCGTTCGTCGCCAACCCAGCATTCGTCGACGCGCGAAGCGTAGAATGCGAGATATCCCGCGATGTCCGCGAATGCCGGTGACGGTTGAGGATAGCTCCACGCAGCAGTCTCGGCGCGCTTGTCGTTTACTTCCAGCGACCGGTATTTGGCGTGTCCCTTGAATTCGCACCACGAGCTTCCCGACACCGCGCACAGATACTGTTGGTCGAGATCGCCGGGCGGGATGTAATAGACCGGTGGATGGCTGGTTTCGAGTACGCGAAAACCTGCGACCGTGTCAGCAATGGTTTCGCCGGTGAAGATGACACGCAACCGCTCGCTGACCTTCTGGAGGCGCGACGGTCGCGGATAATCCCAGACCGACTCTTGCCCTGCGGCAGGTTCCGTGCGGCTCCGATGGAACATGGTGAGCCTCGGAAGTTGTCCCGGCTATCCGGGATGTCTGGTCGCAGTTCAACCAGATCAATAAAATGCCGGCCGGGCAACTGCCAGATCGGCGGCGAATGTGCATCCGATGGCCTGCCGCGCGAGACGCCGCCCATGACGGTGTGGGTGATCAGCCGCTATTGCGGGTTTCCTTCAGCAGGCCAAAGCTCTGGTGGCAAGGGTATCACCTGACGATCATCGGAAAGGTTACCGCGATCGCCCACGCGAAAACAGCCGCATTGGCGAGCGCCCCCGGCAACGGATGATGCGTTGCCTTGTAGCTCCATCGGCTAATCAGCCCAAACGCCAGGAATAGCAGCAGGATTGCCGGTACGATGATAACAAGGAAAAACAGTTTCATCGGATTGAGCGCCACGGCAATGGCGAGCGACAGCAAAAAACAGAATTTCGTCAAGGCATAGGTGCCGCGCCGGGAGCGCGCACCCCGCGTCAGCCATTCGTCCGCAACGAAGTAGGGCAGCGTGCCGCAGGCGATCGCCGCCATCAGCGGAATGCGTGCCGGGATCGGCAGGAAAGAGAAGATGAAAGCATCGATCGGCAGACCGAAGGCGATGATGTTGTAAATTCCGACCGCGGCAGCCGCGATGGCAATATTTCTCCATGAAACACGGAGCATACGAAGCTCGGTCCATCTGCCCCGCGGATAAAGTAGGAAGGCCGCCGTCAGTGCGCCATAGAGCAGGAAATGCAGCGCCAGATAATCGCCGAGCAGGATCGGCAGGAATTCAGTCGGAACTTTCCAGAGCAATAACGGTGTCAGCAGAGCCGGCGCAAATGCGGCCATCAGCAGCGGTTTCCACGTCACGCTCGCGCCAGCGGGCGTTGCGCTGGCGGCAGGCAAGAGCGCCGACAAGGGCCACGCCAGCGCAACGATCCCCAGAAAAATCAGCGCAAGCCAGCGGCCCCGGCTATCGACGAATCCCAGCCCCTGCTGTCGATCGAACGCCTCGTTCATCCAGCGCAGCGATTGCTCCATGCTGTCGCGACTGTAGAGCACGCCGATATGTTCGACGCCGCGGGCCAGCACCAGGCGTCGCGCGGTGCCGTCGGTGAAATTGCCATAGGTCTCGCCTGCGACGGCGTTGCCCGCGGAGGTCAGGTTGACGATGCGCAGCCCCTCGTCCTTCAACATCGAAGGCTCGAGCGCGCCGACGATTACCAGGAGATTGCGCGGGCTCGTCGCCGTTACCACCGGCGAAAACACCGACACCGCAACGGTAGCCTGAACATCGGGATTAGCTTGCGCGAACCGGATCACGATGTCGGAAGCCATCGAATGTCCGAGCGCGGCGATACGGCCATCACTGTCAGGCAAGGTTCGCGCGTACATCGCAACCTGGCCCAGTTCCTTCAACAACTCCGAAGTGATGGCTTTGCCTTCGGTGACGTCGCCATGCAACGGAGTTGGATTGCGCCCATGCCCGAGGAAATCGAAGGTAACCGCGATATAACCGTTGTGCGCCAGCGTCTCGGCGAACGGCTGCATCAGCTGTTGCGAACCTGCGAAGCCATGCGCGATAACGACCACGGGGGCTGGGACCGTCGACGCCGGCTGGAAAATTGTAACCGGAGTGTTATCCACTTTGGTGCAGATGATACGCAATCCATCACTGGCGCCACGCAATTCAAAAAGCCCGATCGCAATCGCAACGACAGCCATCAGCGCGACGGCGAATTTCCAGCACATCAATCCTCACCGGCGATATGCTTTTTGCGGATGCCGCGGACGGTCCACCAGATCGCAAACGCGGCAACCGGTACAAATACTGCCGTAACGATACTTGGTTCGAGCCCCAATCGGCCGCTGTCGTGCGCGGCCTTTACCAGATAGCTGAACAGCCCGACGACATAGTACGTGATCGCCGCGACCGACAACCCTTCCACCGTGGTCTGCAGCCGCAATTGCAGCCGTGTCCGCGCGTTCATGGATTTCAGCAATTCCTGGTTCTGCTGTTCCAGTTCCACGTCGACGCGGGTACGGAGCAGGTTTGCGGCGCGCGCCAGCTTCTGTGAAAGGCTCGACTGCCGCGCGCCGATGGTGACGCAGGTGCGGAGTGCCGGCTTCATGCGGCGGGCAAGAAACGACGACCATGTCGGCAGGCCGCCAACCTTGCGTTCGCCAATCGTCTGCAGCCGCTGCTCGACGATTTCCGCGTAGGCGCGGCTCGCGCCGAAGCGAAACACGCTGGCAGCGGCGCCGGCTTCCACTTCGGCGGCCAGCGCCGTCAACTCATCGAGCAGCCGGTGATTGCTGGCGAGATCACCGGCGCGGCGCATCTGCTCGGTCACTTCGACAAGACGTCGTTCGGAGGCCGCAATCGAAGGCGCAAGCCGCTGCGCTTCCGGCAGGCCGAGCAATGCGAGCGTACGATAGGTTTCCAGTTCGATTACGCGCTGAACCAGCGCGCCGGCCCGCTCCGCGGACATACTGCGATCGGCGACAAGGATGCGCACAAAGCCGGATGGCCCCGGTTGAAAATCCGTGGCGTAGACCGCAGCACCGTCGGAATTCTCCGCAACTGCAAGACTGGCGTTGTCGAACAAGCGTTCCGGCGCCGTACGCGCCGAGTCTTCCTTGAGCAGATGAAGGTCGACCGCGACCAGTAACGGACCAGGTTGCGGAACCAGCCGCATCGGGGATGCCAGCGCCGCGGCATCCGGGTAGAACGGAATCGCGCCGGGATTTGACGGCATCTCCCAGGTATAGGTGGTGAATTCGGAGTGCTGCTCCCAGCGCAGAATCGTGGTCCCGAGCGGCGCCCGATGATGTTTTTCGGTGGGCGACGGTGACGGCAGGCCACGCGAGTCGCAGAACGCCATCAGGTTGGCGCGGTCGATTTGCGCCTGCGCGCCGGAGGTATCGAAGGCGAAGTGCACGATTCGCGATGGCACCGAGATCGGCGTGAACGGCCGGGCGTGAACCTCGCCAAGGATCGCCCCGCGCAGCGGATGCGGCACGAGACGCTCCGCTTCGCCATCGCCGATCAGGATCTCCGCGCTCATCGAGTCGTCTCGATCTTGAATACGCCTGCCGGTCACGACTAGCACTCCGTTGCGCCGGACAGAAGCTGAAACGTTCAGGCGGCATAAGTTCCACATCAGGAGCGCAAATCGCTTAAAATTTTTCGCGCATATATAGAGTGTAGGAGATCGACTCGACGCGAACTGTTTGCATCGCAAGGCAAGACATCTGTTTGCATTCGGCCGGCGGCTGGTCTTAATCTGCCGGCAACGAAGTCGCCGCGGTCCTTCGCGGTTATCGGATGGGAGCGCCGCTGGTGGCAGTTTCGATGCGTATCGGCACACGCAAGAGCACCATGGCGCTTGCCCAGACCGAGGACATCGCGCGGCGGCTGTCGGCGGCGGCGCCTGACCTCGATGTCGAGATCGTCAAGTTCGATACGGTCGGTGATATCGACCAGACCAGCAAATTGCTGACTCATGGCGGCAAGGGTGGTGCTTTCGTCGCTGAAATCCGCGCCGCTGTCAGATCCGGCAAACTTCACGCCGCGATGCATTCGCTCAAGGACATGCCGGGCAATGAGGATACGCCCGGGCTCGTGATCGGCGCCGCATTGGCGCGCGACCCGCCGACCGACGTCCTTGTGCTGCGCGCGGGAGTTTCAAACGCGGATATCAGGCTTTTGGGCGGCAAAGGATTCAAGATCGGTACCAATGCCGTGCGCCGTGCAGCCTACGCGCGGCGGCTGTTTCCAGAGATCGAGATCGTTCACTTTCGCGGCGCGGCCGACACAAGGGTTCGCAAGCTCGATAACCGCGACATGCAACGGCTGCCCGGGGGCGGCGAGGTGGGTCCCGCTGACGCGTTGATCATGGCGCGTTCCGGGCTGGAGCGCGTTGGGCTCGCAGGCCGCATCGCCTATGATTTCTCGCCGCAGGAAATGCTCCCTGCGGTGGGCCAGGGTATCGTCGCGGTGGAATGCGCCGCCAGCGACTGGCAAACGCGGCGTTATCTGTCCTTGATCGACGATCCCGCCGCGCATCTGAGTTGCGATGCCGAGCGCGAGGTGCTGTGGATGCTGAACGGTCACTGCAATTCCCCGATCGCGGGATATTCGACGATCGACGGCGCGCAAATGTCGTTGACGGCGTCGGTGCTGGATCAGGCAGGCGGGCAGTTCATCGAAGTCTCTCGCAGCGGGCCGGCCGACCGCCCGCGTGAACTTGGCCGCGCCGTCGGGCTGGAACTGCTCGACAAGGGAGCCGCCGGGATCATCGCGCGCACGCGGCCAGAGCCATGAAGGCATAGCATGGCGACAGCGTTTCCATTTTCAGCCATTGTCGGCCAGGACGAAATGAAACTCGCCCTGTTGATCGCGGCGGTCGATCCGAAGGTCGGCGGCGTACTCGCCTTTGGCGATCGCGGCTCGGGAAAATCCACAGCGGTCCGCGCGTTGGCGTCCTTGCTGCCGAAAATGAAGGTCGTGGTCGGTTGCCGCTACAATTGCGATCCGGATCAGCCCGCGGAATTCTGCGAGGAGTGCCGTGCCCGCGCGGGAAAAGGCGAGCTGAAATCGGCACAAGTGGCGGTTCCAGTGGTTGATCTGCCGCTCGGCGCCACCGAGGATCGCGTCGTCGGCGCGCTCGATTTGGAACGCGCGCTGGCGCGCGGCGAAAAAGCATTCGAGCCGGGATTGCTGGCGCGGGCGCATCGCGGCTTCCTCTACATCGATGAAGCCAATCTGCTGGAAGATCATCTGGTTGATCTGCTGCTCGACGTCGCGGCGTCAGGCGAAAACGTGGTCGAGCGCGAAGGGCTGAGTATCCGCCATCCCGCACGGTTCGTGCTGGTCGGCACCGGTAACCCCGAGGAAGGCGAGTTGCGCCCGCAATTGCTGGATCGATTCGGAATGTCGGTCGAAGTGAAGACACCGGGCGATCTGCCGAACCGTATCGAAGTCGTGCGCCGCCGCGATGCCTTTGAGCGCGACAGCGCTGCCTTCACCGTGGCGTGGACGAAGCAAGAGGCAAAACTGCGCAAGAGGATCACCGCGGCGCGCGAGCGGCTGCCGTCGGTCGCCGTTTCTGACGCGGCGCTGGAACGCGCCGCCAACCTTTGTATGACCCTCGGTACCGACGGTCTGCGTGGGGAATTGACCCTGATGCGAGCGGCGCGTGCGTTGGCGGCGCTCGAAGGTGCCAAGGCGGTTGCTGACGATCACCTGCGCCGGATCGCGCCGCCGGCGCTGCGGCATCGCTTGCGCCGCAATCCGCTCGACGATGCAGGTTCTAGCGTGCGCGTCGACCGCGCCATCGCTGAGGTATTCGGATGAACGCGACGCTCGCCTGGTCCGATGCGGTCGCTGCGGCGCAAGTGTTCGCCGTTGACCCGCTCGGTACCGGTGGCGTGCTGTTGCGGTCGCGCGCTGGTTCAGTGCGGGATCTCTGGCTTGCAGTGCTGCGCACGGCATTGCCGCCGTCGCAGCTGTTGAAACATCTGCCGCTGCACATTGCGGATGGTCGTCTGCTCGGTGGCCTCGATCTCAATGCGACCTTGCTGGCGGGACGGCCGGTCGCCGAACGAGGCTTGCTCGCGGAAACCGACGGCGGCGTGTTGTTGCTGGCGATGGCGGAGCGGCTCTCGTCCGCGACCACGGTGCACATCACGTCAGCGATGGATGCGCGGGAGACGATTGTCGAGCGCGACGGGCTTTCACTGCGGATGCCGGCGCGGTTCGGTGTGGTGGCGCTGGACGAGGGCCTTGACGATGAATTGGCCCCGGCGTCGCTGCGCGATCGTCTGGCGTTTCTGGTCGATCTGAATGAGATTTCATTTCGTCAGGCCGATAAATTTGCCATGGACGGCGAGGAGATCCTGGAGGCGCGTGAGCGTTTGCTGTCGCTCAAGATGCGTGATGAACACATCGAGGCGATATGCACCGCGGCTGGCGCGCTCGGCATCGTCTCGTTACGCGCGCCGTTGCTTGCCATTCACGTCGCCTGTGCCAGCGCGGCACTGTTGAAACATCCCGAAGTCGAACAGGACGACATCGCCTTGGCCGCCCGTCTCGTGCTGGCGCCGCGGGCGCTGGTGTTTCCGCAAGCGCAAGAGCCGGAACAGCCGGCCGAGATGCCGTCGGAAGACACTTCAGGTGAAAGGGAAAAAGGCGAAGACAGCGACAAACCCGATATCGACCGTGCGCTGGACGAAGTCATTCTCGCCGCGGTGCAGGCGGCGCTTCCGCCAGATGTGCTGGCGGCGCTGCGCGCATCGCCGGGCCGTTCGCGGGCGCGCTTCTCTGGCAAGGCCGGCGCGCCGCAAAAGTCCAACAAGCGCGGTCGTCCCGCGGGCGTGTTGCGTGGCGATTTACGCGCCGGCGCCAAGCTCAATGTGATCGAGACTTTGCGCGCGGCGGCGCCGTGGCAGCCGCTTCGGCGGCGCGAAGCCGCCGTGACCGGTGCGACCTCCGCGCGACCGCGCGTGCTCATTCGCAAGGATGATTTCCGCATCACGCGCTTCAAACAGCGCACGGAGACCACCACGATCTTCGTCGTCGATGCCTCCGGCTCCGCGGCGCTGCATCGGCTCGCGGAGGCCAAGGGTGCGGTCGAGCTTTTGCTGGCCGATTGCTATATCAGGCGCGATCAGGTGGCATTGATCGCGTTTCGCGGCAGCGTCGCGGAATTGCTGCTGCCGCCGACCCGCTCGCTGGCGCGGGCCAAGCGAAGCCTCGCAGGTTTGCCAGGGGGCGGCGGTACGCCACTCGCGGCCGGTCTTGACGCGGCATTCGCGCTTTCGGATTCGATTCGCCGCAAGGGGCAGACTCCGACGGTGATTTTGCTTACCGATGGCCGGGCCAATGTCGCGCGCGATGGATCGCAAGGGCGTCCGCGTGCCGAGGAAGATGCGATGGGCGCGGCGCGCCAGTTGCGCGCGGCGGGAGTCACCACAGTGCTGGTCGATACTTCGCCGCGTCCGGGACCGCTTGCGGAGTCGTTCGCAAAGGAAATGGGCGCGCGTTATCTGCCGTTGCCGCATGCCGATGCCACGACATTGTCGAAAGCAGTTCTGGCGAGCGTGCGCTAACTCAGCTCTTGTAAGCTCTCACCCGCTTGAGCATCTGTTCGACATGCGCGATCGGAGTTTCCGGCTGGATGCCGTGACCGAGGTTGAAGATCAGCCGGCCACTGGCGTAGTTCGCCAGTACATCATCGACGGCGCCATCCAGCGCCGCACCGCCGGCGATCAGCACCAACGGATCGAGATTGCCCTGTACGGCGACGCGGTTTTGCACCCGCTCGCGGATCAATGATGGCTCGGCCGCCCAGTCGATGCTGACGGCATCGACGCCGGTTGCTTCGACATATCCGGGCAGCAACGCACCCGCTCCGCGGGGAAAGCCGATCATCTTCGCGTCAGGCACCTTTGCGCGCACGCCTTCGACGATCCGCTTCGTAGGCTCCACCGACCAGCGCTGGAATTCGCGCGGCGTCAATACGCCCGCCCAGGTATCGAAGATCTGAAGCACATCAGCGCCGGCGGCGAGTTGCCCGAGCAGATAAGTGATCGAGTTTTCAACGATGGTGTCGATGATGGTCGCGAAGGCATCCGGATGCTGGTAGGCCATCATCCGCGCCGGTGCCTGGTCCGGCGTTCCGTGCCCGGCTACCATGTAGGTCGCCACTGTCCACGGCGCGCCGCAGAAGCCGATCAGCGCAATCCTTGGATCGAGTTCGCGACGTACCCGACGCAGTGCCTCGAATACCGGTTCGAGTTTCGTGAAGTCGGCTTTCGCTGCCAGCATTTCGACTTTCGCCGCCGTGTCCAGCGGATCGAGCCGCGGTCCTTCGCCGACCTCGAACCGCACCGCGCGGCCGAGCGCGTAAGGGATGACAAGAATATCCGAGAAGATGATGGCTGCATCGAAGTTGAAGCGGCGGATGGGCTGCAGCGTGACTTCGGCGGCGAATTCGGGCGTGAAGCACAAGTCGAGAAAACCGCCGGCTTTGGCGCGGACCTCACGGTATTCGGGCAAATAGCGGCCAGCCTGGCGCATCATCCAGATCGGCGGAACCGGCTGGCGGCGGCCCGAAAGGACTTCTAGGAAGGGTTTGACGGTGGGGGGCTGTGTCAAGCAGCGTTTCCATTGTTTATCGACAAGCTTATTTGTCGTTTCTGATACACTGCCGAAACGATCTTGGCCACGGCGGGTTGGGTATGGGCTTGAAAAAGGACACTGCGATGAGGGTAGCCGCACCAACCATCAGTCCGTTGACGCTTCGGGGCTCCAAAGACCTGCCTGCCCCGGTTTCCGGTCAGCGCCACGAGATCGGCAGTCTGGTCGGCCGGCTGACCTATTATTCCGCCGCGCCCGAAGACGATGGCAGACTTCCGCCACTGCTGCTCATTCACAGCATCAACGCCGCGGGTTCGGCCTATGAAATCAAGCCGTTGTATGAGCACTACCGCCAAAGCCGCACGGTCTATGCGCTGGAACTCCCCGGCTTCGGCTATTCCGAGCGGCGAAAACGCGAATACACCGTGCGCATGATGACCGACGCGATCCTGATCGCGGTCAAGGAAATCCACAATGTGCATGGCCGCCGCCCGATCGACGCGCTGGCAGTGTCGCTGTCGTCGGAATTTCTCGCCCGCGCAGTGACCGAGACGCCGCTCAGTTTTCGCAGCGTGGCGCTGGTCAGTCCGACTGGATTCAGAAGTCGGGACAACGCCACGAAGTGGCGTGACGGCACCCGTGGCATGCCCTGGCTCCACGCATTTTTTGAGTTTCCGTTGTGGAGCGAGGCGTTCTTCCGGCTGCTGACAAGCCGCGCGGGTATCCGTTACTTCCTCAAAAAGACCTGGGGCTCGCCCGATATCGATGAAGGCTTGGCAGAGTACGACTACCTCACCACCCACCAGCCGGGCGCGCGGCACGCGCCATATTACTTCGTATCCGGATTCCTGTTCAGCGAGGACATCATGCGGATTTATCACTCGCTGACATTGCCGGTCTGGATGTCGCATGGGGTCCGCGGCGACTTCGTGGACTACAGCAATAAGGCGCAGGTCGCGGACCGCGCCAACTGGACCATCGAGGTATTCCCAACCGGGGCGATGCCGCACTTCGAGGCGAAAGCAGCTTTCGTGCGCAGTTACGACGCGTTTCTCGCCGGCGTGCCGGCCGCTTCGCCCGCATAGCTGGCGCGCCGCATGTCCGGTCTCGTCTGGAGCAGGGATGGCTTAGACTGGTCCAACCGGGATGCCAGCACATTCATCGAAGCGGCTGGAATTCGTTGGCATGTGCAGAAGATGGGTGAGGGACCGCCGCTGCTGCTGCTTCATGGCACCGGCGCTGCGACGCATTCCTGGCGCGGGCTGGCACCAATTCTCGCGCCGCAGTTTACCGTCGTCGCTCCGGATCTGCCCGGCCATGGCTTTACCCAATCACCGCCGCCGCATCGACTGTCATTGCCGGGTATGGCATCGGATGCCAGCCAGCTTCTCCGCACGCTCGATGTGAAGCCTGAGATCGTGGTCGGGCATTCCGCGGGCGCCGCGATTCTCGCGCGGATGTGCCTCGATGGGAAAATTGCGCCGCGACTTCTCGTCAGTCTCAACGGCGCGTTCATGCCGTTCGGCGGTGTCGCCAACCACCTGCTCTCGCCGTTGGCGAAACTGCTGGTGATGAATCCTTTGGTGCCGCGCATGTTCGCCCGGCAAGCCGCTAATGCCGGTGCGATCGAGCGACTGATACAGAACACTGGCTCAACCATCGACAAGCACGGCATCGCGCTGTATCGCAAACTGGTGCGCAGCCCCGCCCACGTCGCGGCGGCGCTGCGGATGATGGCGAACTGGCGGCTTGAACCGCTGCTGCATGATTTGCCGCGATTGACGACGGCATTGTTGCTGGTGGCCGCCGAAAACGACCAATCGATTTCGCCCGATGTCGCCCGACAGGTCCGCGAAATCTGTTCGCGAGCGGTCATCGAGCGCCTGACAGGCCTCGGCCATCTCGCGCACGAAGAACGACCGCAATTGATCGCGGATCTCATCCTGAGATACGCGGCGCAAACGAAGGGTGCCGACGAACACGCGCCGACGATGTAAATACGATTTTACACAGACGGGCTAGGAAACTGTCAAGAAATAGTTACAGTGCGCTCATGCTTGATCCTGCCTACCTCCGATCGATGCCGCAAATTCCGCCTGGTGGTCAGCCGCATGCGGTGGTGATCGGCAGCGGCTTTGGCGGATTGGCCGCGGCGGTCCGGCTCGGCGCCAAGGGCTACCGCGTCACCTTGCTGGAAAAGCTGGATGCGCCCGGCGGCCGCGCCTACGTCTACAGGCAGGACGGCTTTACGTTCGATGCGGGACCGACCATCGTCACCGCGCCGTTCCTGTTCGAGGAATTGTGGAAGCTTTGCGGACGTAAGCTCTCCGACGACGTGACGCTGGTACCGGTTTCGCCGTTCTACCAAATACGGTTTCAGGACGGCTCGCATTTCGATTACTCCGGGGATCCCGCCGCGATGCGCGCGGAGATCGCGCGGTTCTCGCCCGAAGATGCCAGCGGCTACGACGCTTACATGAAAGCCAGCGAAGAGATCTTCAAAGTCGGATTCGAACAACTCGGCGACGTACCCTTCAGCAAATGGACCGACATGGCGAAAATCACGCCGGAGATGATGCGCCTGTCGAGCTACCGCAGCGTCTACAGCTTGGTTTCGAAGTTCTTTCGCGATCCGCGCTTGCGCGTCGTGTTCAGCTTCCATCCGCTTTTGATCGGCGGCAATCCGTTCACGGCAAGTTCGATCTATTGCCTGATCGCGTTTCTGGAGCGACGCTGGGGCGTGCACTTTGTGATGGGTGGCACTGGACGCCTTGTCGATGGGCTGGTGAGGCTGATCGAGGGGCAGGGCGGGAGCGTTCTTTGCCGTCGCGAAGTGAGCGAAATCCTCGTCAGGGACGGCGCGGCCTGCGGCGTCCGGATGGCTTCGGGCGAAATTGTTGAGGCCGACATCGTAGTGTCCAACGCCGATTCGGCGTGGACCTACCGCCATCTGTTGCCGGCCTCGGTTCGTTCGCGCTGGACCGACAGACGCATCGAGCGTGCCCGCTATTCGATGAGCCTGTTCGTTTGGTATTTCGGCACCCGCCGCAAATACCCTGACGTGCCGCACCACACCATCCTGCTTGGGCCGCGCTACAAGGAATTGCTGATGGACATCTTCGAACGCAAGATTCTTGCCGACGATTTCAGTCTCTACCTTCATCGCCCGACCGCGACCGACCCCTCGCTGGCGCCGGATGGCTGCGATGCGTTCTATGTGCTTTCACCGGTGCCGCATTTGCAAAGCGGCACCGACTGGCGCGTCATGGCCGAAAAATATCGCCGCGCGATATCTCGCCAGCTCGGCAACACCATGTTGCCTGATCTGGAAAATCAGATCGTGAGTTCGCGTATGTTGACACCGCAGGATTTTCAGGACCGGCTGTCTTCGTTCCGGGGCGCCGCGTTCGGGCTTGAGCCGGTACTGACCCAAAGCGCCTGGTTCCGTCCGCACAATCGCAGCGAAGATATCGACAGCCTGTATCTGGTCGGCGCTGGCACTCATCCCGGCGCGGGTTTGCCCGGCGTGCTGTCGTCCGCCCGCGTTCTCGATTCCCTTGTTCCCGATGCCCAAAGCCTGATGCGCTCAAATCTGGTGACTGCATGACAATTCAATTCGACCCAGCCGACATGGCCGCCTGCCGCGCATTGCTGAAAGGCGGTTCGCGCACGTTTCACGCCGCCTCCATGGTGCTGCCGCGGCGGGTCAGCGATCCCGCGATCGCACTGTATGCGTTTTGCCGGCTGGCCGATGATGCCGTCGATCTCGGCAGCAATCGCACCGTCGCAGTCGAACGATTGAAGGATCGGCTTGATCGCGCCTATCGCGGTCAGCCCATGAATCTTGCCGCCGATCGCGCCATTGCCGACGTGGTCGCGCGTTTCTCGATACCGCGCGAATTGCCCGAAGCACTGCTCGAAGGACTGGCGTGGGACGCCGAGGGCCGCCGCTACGAGACGTTGCCGGAGTTGTATGCCTATGCCGCGCGGGTGGCCGGCGCCGTCGGCGCCATGATGACGTTGGTGATGGGGCAACGCGCGCCGGAGATCGTGGCACGCGCCTGCGATCTCGGGATCGCGATGCAGCTGACCAACATCGCCCGCGACGTCGGCGAGGACGCCCGCGCCGGCCGGCTGTATCTGCCGCTGGCATGGCTGCGCGAGAGCGATATCGATCCGGACGCGTGGCTGGCGAAACCGACATTCACTCAGGAAATCGCCATGATCGTGCAGCGCCTGCTCGATGCTGCCGACGCCCTGTACGGTCGGGCCACACTCGGCATCAAGAATCTGCCGCGCTCGTGCCGGCCCGGGATCTATGCCGCGCGGGCGCTCTATGCCGAGATCGGCCGCGAACTGGAACGCGCCGGGCTCGATTCGATTTCGCAGCGGGCGGTGGTCTCCACCGACCGCAAGCTTGCGGTGCTGGCACGAACGCTGGCGTTGCTCGAGACGGAATGGGTGCCGGCAAGGAAGCTTGCACCGATGACCCAACTCGATGAAACCCGCTTCCTGATCGAGGCGGTTGCCGCCACGCCCCTGCGCGAGGCGGCGCGCCCTGCAAGGGTTCGGGCGAAGCCGATCGAAGACCGTGTAGTTTGGGTGATCGATCTGTTCACGCGCCTGGAGCGCCGCGATCAGCTACTGCGTGGCGGGTCATTCCGATAAAACGGTCGAGATGCCCGAAATCGATGCCATCAGCGATGACAAGACCGGCCTTGCCGAGCAGCACCGCGCGCAGGCGAGGTTCTGGTTCGAAGACCTGCGCGACAAGATCTGCGCCGAAGTCGAAGCGCTCGAGCGGGAAGCTCCGGTGGCGCTGTTTCCGGGCGCGCCTGCTGTCTTCATCTACAAGCCGTGGAAGCGCACCACCGGCAGTGGCGGCGGCACCGGCGGCTTTCTCAGCGGTGGCCGGCTGTTTGAAAAAGTCGGCATCCACACTTCGTCGGCTAGCGGGAAGCTGACGCCCGAGATGGCAAAGACGCTGCCCGGCGATGGCGTGCAGCTCGATTACGTCTCCACCAGCATCAGCCTGATCATGCATCCGCGCAGCCCGCGCGTGCCGACCGTGCACATGAATACGCGGTATCTGTCGACCGCGCAGGGCTGGTTCGGCGGCGGCGCCGACCTCACGCCGATGCTTGCGGAGCAGCGCCAAGGGGACGCGTGGGATGCCGTGACATTTCACGACGCAATGAAACGCGCTTGCGACGCCCATGATCCCGGGTATTACGACAAGTTCAGGCCGTGGTCGGATGCGTATTTCTTCCTGCCGCACCGTGGCCAGTCGCGCGGTGTCGGCGGCATCTTCTACGATCATCTCAACAGCGGGGATTTTGCCAAGGATTTTGCATTCACGAGGGATGTCGGACTGGCGCTGCTGGATGTCTATCCGCGGATCGTGCGCCGGCGGATGATGGAGCCCTGGACCGAGGCGGAACGGGAGCAGCAGCTTGCCTGCCGCGGACTCTATGTCGAGTTCAACCTGCTCTACGACCGCGGCACCATGTTCGGGCTGCAGACCGGCGGCAACATCGAGACCATCTTGAGTTCAATGCCACCACTGGTGAGTTGGGCGTGAGTGACAAGAACCGCCACGAGGATCCGCCATGGACAGCTATCTCGGATTTGTCGAATTCTTCGTCGTTGCGCTGTTCGCCATGGCATGGGGTGTCCTTGAACTGGTCGGGCGGCGGCTCGACAGGAAGAAGGAAATGGAACGGGCGAAGGAACAGAATCCAGCAGCCTAGTCCTATTTGGGCGCTCGCGGCATTCGGAACGGCAGCATCGCCTGCACCACGGGCATTTTGAACCGATCAAGCGACAGGCTCTCATGCATCAGCATCACCGGCTCGCCCAGTAGTTTCGCCGACACCACCGAACGTGCGTAGAACGGCGCATCTTCCAGCGTTCTGACAATATTGGCCGCACCGTCGCTGCGAATGGTTCGCCCCACTCGCCATCCCGAGCGCCGCAGCCCGACCAGGGGCGGCGGCTCGAAAGCCTGCGTCCGCCCTTGCGGATCGAACGTTATCGCGAGATCGATGCGGCCGCCATCGCGGCGCAGCGCTTCATAGAGGATAACGGTTCCGTCGCGCGTCGCACCGCGCGCCCATTGCCAATCGCTAAAGCCCTGTTCGAGCGGGGCGTCGCCGCGGTTCATGTCGAAATAGCCGTCGCCCTGCCAGCGCAGATGCGGACGGTCGAGCGCGACCTGGATGCGCGCACACGGTGCGATCGGCCACCACAGGTGACGGCCGGTTTCGCTGAGCGTGAACGCCTGTTCCGTGATCACGGTTGGAACCACGCGGACCGTACCACGGATACGGCCTGGGATTGGCACTGCGACCTCTTCGATGCGAATCGTCAGCGACTTGCCATCCCATGAAAGGTTGCTTGGGCCGACGGTGAAAGTATTCGCGGTACGGCTGACGGCACCGCGGGGCCGCTCCGTCATCGCCCAACGTTTTCCGCTCTTGCGGTAGACGGCGACATTGACGGCGCAATGATTGAGCGGATCCGCGGGACCCCCGCGCCGCGCGAAAGCGTAGTAAGGCGAGAACACGCTGCCGATGAAGGCGATGATGGTGATGCCATTCACACCGTCATCGCTCAGCGCGTCGACATACCACCACGCGTAGCCGTTTTTGGCGATTGGCTGATCGAACCGAGGTCCATCATCACGCTGGCTGCCGCCGAGCGGCCGGACAGCGCCGCCATCGGCACGCCCGGTCCCGGATGGGTGCTGCCTCCCGCCAGATACAATCCCGGAATTCTGGTTCGCGCTCCCGGACGCTGAAACGAGGCTGTCCATCCGTGCGAGCTGCGGCCGTACAGCGCGCCGCCCGTCGCGGGAAACAGTTTGTTGAAATCCGCCGGTGTCGTCACCTGCGTTGCTTCCGGTCGCCGATGGATTTGCAGGCCGCATCGTTCCAGCACGCCAAATGTCCGCCGCGCGCATTGCTCCACCTCCGCTTTATCGTAGGAATGCCGGTCGCCGTTGGCAGGGGCGTTGATGAGGACCAGAAGCCCCTCTTCGCTGATAGCTGCAGCGTCGCTTTCGCGATCCTGCGCGCAGACGTAGACCGTCGGCTCGTGCGGCAGCCTGTCGTGACCGAAAAGGTCGTCGAACTCGGCGGCATAGTCCCGCGAGAAAAACACGTTGTGCCGGCGCAGCGGAAATCCATCGGTTTTCGCAACCACACTCCATGTCATCGCCGACAGCGATCGCGCGCGGGGCGGGAGCGCGGCAGTGGCGCGCTGGGCGTTGCTGCCGAATAGTCCGTTTGCGACTGCCGCGACATCGGCATTGATGATCACGGCATCGGCCTTGATGCGTTCGCCACTCGAAAGCCTGACGCCGCTGGCGCGTCCGCAGGAGGTGAGAACTTCGCTCACCTCCTCACCATAGCGGATGGTAGCGCCAAGGGATCTCGCTCCAACCGCCAGCGCCCTGGCGAGGCCATGCATGCCGCCGTCGATGCTCCAGACGCCTTCGCGCTCGACATGCGCGACCAGCATCAAGGTCGCCGGCGCCTTGAACGGCGACGAGCCGCAATAGGTGGCGTAGCGCCCGAACAGCTGGCGCAGTCTCGGGTCGTGGAAATATTGCGAGAGCGCCGACCACATCGATGAGAACGGCTTCATCTGCGGCAGTTGCATCAATCCGCGAAAGCCGTTGGCGCCGATCAATCCGCCCATGCTGGGTTGCGGCGCGCGCAGGAAAGGCTTTTCGAGAATCTCGTAGATCCGCTGGGTGTCGCGGCAGAACGTGCGATAGCGCGACGCCTCCGCTGCGCCTGCGAAATCTCCGATTGCGTCTACCGAACATTCTTCATCGGCGAACAGATCGAGCTGGGCGCGCTCGTCCCAGGCGTGGCGCGCGAGAAGATCCAGCGGGCGCAGCCGCACGTGATCCGCAAAATTCTTGCCCGCCGCGGCGAACAACTCGTCGAACACCCAGCGCATCGTGAACACGGTGGGCCCGCTGTCGATTTGCGAAGCGCCGATGGCGATCTGCCGCATCTTGCCCCCGGGCGCGGCGCCGCGTTCGAGCACGGTCACGTCGAGACCGCGTGCTGCAAGTGCGAAGGCGGAAACCAGCCCCGCCACCCCCGCGCCGACGATCACCACGCGATCTCTGGGCATCGTTCGGACCGCTCACGGTTGTCGATTGACAGATGTCTATAATTATTTACACTCAAGGATGACAAGTCAAATTGACATTTCTTTTTCTCCAGCCACGGGAATCAACTATGGATGTCACCAGCCGGATCGAGCGGGCGCTGAACGAAGCGGTTGCCCGTGCCGAGGTTCCAGGTTGTCCGCCCCGCCTCGCCGCGGCGATGCGCTATGCAGTGTTCCCGAGGGGAGCCCGCGTCCGACCCCGGCTTTGTCACAGCGTCGCCGCAGCATGCGGCGAGGACCAGCCGTCCGCCACCGAAGCCGCCGGCGCGGCACTTGAACTGCTGCATTGCGCCTCCCTGGTCCACGACGATCTGCCCTGTTTCGATGCGGCGGAGATGCGGCGTGGCCGCCCGTCGGTTCACAAGGCATTCGGCGAACCGCTTGCGGTTTTGACCGGCGATGCCCTGATCGTGCTCGCGTTCCAGACGATCGCGCGGGTTCAATGCAGGCCGGAACGGCTCGCCGCCCTTACGCTGACGGTCGCGCAATCCGTCGGCGTGCCTTCGGGCATCGTCGCAGGGCAGGCCTGGGAATGCGAACCGCAGATCGATCTTGCGCACTACCACCGCTCCAAGACCGGCGCGTTGTTTGCGGCAGCCACCGTCGCGGGAGCTGCGTCCGCCGGCGCCGAAGCGGAGCCGTGGCGAATGGTCGGCGAGAAACTTGGCGAGGCCTATCAGGTCGCCGACGACATTCGCGACGCCGCGTCTGACGAAGAAGAGATCGGCAAGCCGGTTGGACGCGACCTCGCGCTGGGACGTCCGAGCGCGGTGATTGAACTCGGTCTCGATGGCGCGCTGTACCGGCTGCATGAACTGGTACGGGGCGCGATCGATGCGATGCCGCCGTGTCCCAATGGCGCCGAGTTGCGCTCGCTGATGCTTTCGGAAGCCAAGCGGCTGGTGCCCGCCAAGCTTGCCCAATTTGCGGCGTAGCCGTCATGGCCACGATCGCGCATCGCGGGGTGGCGGATGAGAAGCCCGACGCGGGGCGAGGCCGGGAGACTGATCGGCCGGGTGAGCCGGTGGTGCCCAAATCGTCGCGACTGTCCTTGCAAGATCGGCTATTGGGGATGCGCGATGCGATTCTTGCCAATCCGAGTTTCCAGCGATTTGCAACCACTTTCGCGCTGACGCGGCCGATGGCGCGCCGCCGGGCGAATGCGCTGTTCGATCTCTGCGCCGGTTTTGTTTACTCGCAGCTTCTGCTCGCCTGCGTCCGCTTGAAATTATTCGATCAGTTGACAGGCGGGCCGCTGAGTGCCGGCGAACTTTCGTCTCGACTGTCGTTGTCGGTTGACACGACCGTGCTGCTGCTCGACGCCGCGGTTTCCCTCAAGCTGGTCGAACGCCGCAGCGGTGGCCGCTACGGTCTCGGTTCGCTTGGTGCAGCCCTGGTGGGAAATCCCGGCGTGGTCGCCATGATAGAGCATCACGCAATGCTCTATAGCGACCTCAGGGATCCAGTCGCCTTGCTGCGCGGCGAAGCCGGCGCGGGGCAGCTCACTGCTTATTGGCCATATGCCGGAAATGATAAGCCTGCTGATCTCTCTCATGAAGTGATCGCGCCCTACACCGCGCTGATGGCGGCGTCGCAGCCGATGATCGCGCAGCAGGTGCTGTCAGCCTATTCGTTCCGCGGACATCGCTGCCTGCTCGATATCGGTGGAGGCGATGGTTCCTTCATCGCTGAGGTGGCGGCGCAAACACCGAAGCTGCGTTGCGTGCTGTTCGATCTTCCCGCTGTCGCCGACCAGGCCAGCAAACGGTTCCGCGACGTCGGGCTGTCGTCGCGCGCGGTCGCGATCGGGGGGAGTTTTCTCACCAACCGGCTGCCCGATGGCGCCGATATCGTGTCGCTGGTGCGGATCATCCACGACCACGACGACGCCAGCGTCATGACTGTGCTGCGCGCGGTTCACCGGACGCTGCCTGGCAACGGGACACTTCTGATTGCCGAGCCCATCTCGGGCGTCCGCGGCGCCGAGCCGATCGGCGACGCCTATTTCGCCTTCTACCTGCTGGCAATGGGGAGTGGCCGGCCCCGAACCTTCAAACGGCTGCGGGAAATGCTGGCTGAAGCAGGTTTTGCCGACATCGCATTACGGCCGGCGACGATGCCGATGTTGGCCAGCGTGATCACCGCGCGCGCCGCATAAAAAATCTGTTAATCTAACTTGACACTAAAATACGTCAGGATAGCATGACAGTCGAAGTGTCACCCTCCGCGAGCTGTCGAAGATGGAGTGAGCGATGGAAACCATCGCGGTAGTGCTGAAGCAGCCGGAACACGTCGAGCTCAATCGGCTTGCTTTGACTGTTCCGACTGTAAACGACGTCGTTGTCGACGTTGATTGGAGCGGGGTCAGCACCGGCACCGAGCGGTTGCTTTGGTCGGGACGGATGCCCCCGTTCCCGGGAATGGGATATCCGCTCGTCCCAGGCTACGAGTCGGTGGGACGCGTGGTTGAAGCGGGATCGGCAACCGGGCTCCATCCTGGTCAGCGCGTCTTCGTTCCCGGTGCCAAATGTTTCGGTGAAGTGCGCGGTCTGTTCGGCGCATCGGCGTCGCGGCTGGTGGTGCCGGCGAAGCGCGTGGTGCCGCTCGATCAAAATCTCGGCGATCGAGGTATCCTGCTGGCGCTGGCAGCGACAGCCTATCACGCGATCGGCACTCGAGGCGCTTCCGCGCCGGACTGCATTGTCGGCCATGGCGTTTTGGGGCGGCTGCTCGCGCGTGTCTCAATCGCGCTCCGGAATGATCCGCCAGTGGTATGGGAGAAAAAACCGGCACGCGTCAGCGGCGCAATCGATTACGGCGTGCTCGATCCCGAGCACGACACCCGCCGCGACTACAAGAGCATCTACGACGTCAGCGGCGATTCCCATCTGCTGGATTCGCTGATCGGCCGAATTGCGCCGGGCGGCGAAATCGTGCTTGCCGGGTTCTACAGCGAGCCGCTGTCCTTTGCGTTTCCACCCGCTTTCATGCGCGAGGCGCGTATTCGCGTCGCCGCCGAATGGCAAAAACCCGATCTCGTCGCGACCAAGGCGCTGATCGAATCCGGGCGCCTGTCGCTTGACGGCCTGATCACCCATCACCACGACGCCGCTTCTGCACCGGACGCCTACCGCGTCGCCTTTGAAGATCCGGCCTGTCTCAAAATGGTCCTGAACTGGAGTTCGATTTCATGAATGCCGTACCCCAAATCAGCATGAAGGACGCGTTGCGGGCCGAAGCCGCGATCGAACCCAACGCGCCGGCGACGACACCCGTCACCAAAGAAACCCAGATCATCGCGATCTACGGCAAGGGCGGCATCGGCAAAAGTTTCACGCTGGCCAACCTCTCCTACATGATGGCGCAGCAGGGCAAGAAAGTGCTGCTGATCGGCTGCGATCCGAAGAGCGACACGACGTCGCTGCTGTTCGGCGGCCGCGCCTGTCCCACCATTATTGAGACGTCCTCCAAGAAAAAGCTTGCCGGCGAGGAAGTGAAGATCGGCGACGTCTGCTTCAAGCGCGACGGCGTGTTTGCCATGGAACTCGGCGGGCCGGAAGTCGGACGGGGCTGCGGCGGACGCGGGATCATTCATGGCTTCGAGCTTTTGGAGAAGCTCGGCTTCCACGAGTGGGGCTTCGACTACGTGCTGCTGGACTTCCTGGGCGACGTCGTCTGCGGCGGGTTCGGCCTGCCGATCGCGCGCGACATGTGCCAGAAGGTCATCGTCGTCGGGTCGAACGATCTTCAGTCGCTGTACGTCGCCAACAACGTCTGCTCCGCGGTGGAATACTTCCGCAAGCTGGGCGGCAATGTTGGCGTCGCCGGCATGGTTATCAACAAGGATGACGGCACCGGCGAGGCCGCAGCGTTCGCGCAGACGGTCGGCATTCCCGTTCTCGCGGCGATCCCGGCTGACGACGATATCCGCAAGAAGAGCGCGAATTACGAAATCATCGGCTTGCCCGGCGGGCAGTGGAGTTCCCTGTTCGAAGAGCTTGCGAGAAATGTCGGTCTTGCACCGCCAGTTCGCCCGACCCCGCTGACGCAGGATGGCCTGCTCGGACTGTTCAAGGGGGAGGTCGTCGGTCGTGGCGTGGTGCTCGACCCCGCCACCATGGAAGACATGTGCGGCAAGTCAGTCGTCAACAAGCCGTCCCTCGAAGTCGTCTACGACGCAGCGTGAGAGCCAGCATGATGCGGAGTGCGACATGAGCGTTATCCTGCCCCGATACGCCGGCGCGATCGCTGAGTCTGTCGTGAACGAGCCTGTTGAGGTGGATGCCGGCGTTGAGGCATCGACGAATGCTTCCGCATCGCCTCCGGCCATCCATACGGCAGCCACGAAAGGCGATGGCCTGGGATGTCATGCCGGCGCGGCGGAATTGAAGGCGGCCGCAGGAGCGGCGGGCAAGAGCGAGATCCTCGAGCGCTATGCTGCTGACTATCCGAAAGGACCGCATGACCAGCCGCAAAGCATGTGTCCGGCGTTCGGCTCGTTGCGGGTGGGCTTGCGCATGCGACGCACCGCGACGCTTCTCTCCGGCTCGGCCTGTTGCGTTTACGGCCTGACGTTTACGTCGCATTTCTACGGTGCGCGGCGGACCGTAGGGTACGTTCCGTTCAATTCCGAAACCTTGGTCACTGGCAAGCTGTTCGAGGATATCCGCGAAGCGGTATTCAAGCTCGCCGATCCCGCGCTCTACGACACCATCATCATCACCAATCTCTGTGTGCCGACAGCGTCGGGCGTGCCGCTCGATCTGCTGCCGGACGAAATCAATGGCGTGCGGATCATCGGCATCGATGTGCCCGGTTTTGGCGTGCCCACCCATGCCGAGGCCAAGGACGTGCTCGCGGCGGCGATGCTCGAATATGCCCGCAAGGAAGTCGAGCAGGGGCCGGTGCAGGCGCCGCGGGGCGGCAAGAGCGAGCGGCCGACGGTCACATTGATTGGCGAAATGTTTCCCGCCGATCCCGTTGGCATCGGTATGATGCTGGAACCACTGGGGCTCGCGGCAGGGCCGGTGGTGCCGACGCGCGAGTGGCGTGAGCTCTATGCGGCGCTCGACTGCTCGGTCGTCGCCGCCATCCACCCGTTCTACACCGCGAGCTTCCGCCAGTTCGATCTCGCCGGCAGGAAGATCGTCGGCTCCGCGCCCGTCGGGCACGATGGCACAGCAGCCTGGCTCGAATCGGTTGGTGCGGCCTGCAACGTCGGTCGCGACAAGATCGATTACGCGAAGAGCCGTTTCCTGCCGTTGATCAAGGCGGCGCTTGCAGCAAAGCCGATCAATGCCCGGATCACCGTTTCGGGATACGAAGGCTCCGAATTGCTGGTTGCCCGCCTCTTGATCGAAAGCGGTGCGCACGTTCCATACGTCGGCACGGCTTGTCCGCGGACACCATGGTCAGATGCCGATCGCGAATGGCTGGAGGCCAAAGGCACCCGCATCCAGTATCGCGCCTCACTGGAAATGGATCTGGCCGCCGTCGGCGAGTTCAAGCCCGACCTCGCGATCGGGACCACGCCGGTGGTGCAGAAGGCCAAGCAGCTGGCGATTCCGGCGCTTTATTTCACCAATCTGATTTCGGCGCGGCCGTTGTTCGGCGTCGCCGGCGCAGGTTCGCTGGCGCATGTCGTCAACGCAGCGCTGGCCAATCAAGGCCGTTTCGACGAGATGAAGGATTTCTTCGGCGATGTCGGCGAAGGCCACGCCGCCGGTGTCTGGGAAGACACGCCTCGGGACAATGTCGCCTTCCGGGAGAAATACAAAAAGCAGATCGAAGCTCAGGCCAAAAAGCGTAAAGCCGAGGAGATGATCTGATGCTGGTCCTCGACCACGATCGCGCGGGCGGCTACTGGGGCGCGGTCTATGCCTTCACCGCCGTCAAGGGCATGCAAGTCATCATCGACGGTCCGGTCGGTTGCGAGAATCTGCCCGTGACGTCGGTGTTGCATTATACCGACGCGCTGCCGCCGCACGAATTGCCGATCGTGGTGACCGGGCTTGGCGAAGAGGAACTCGGCCAGACCGGCACTGAAGGCGCGATGAAGCGCGCGCATCGCGTACTCGATCCATATCTGCCGGCGGTCGTGGTCACCGGATCGATCGCGGAGATGATCGGCGGCGGTGTGACGCCGGAAGGAACCAACATCAAGCGCTTTCTGCCGCGAACCATCGACGAGGATCAGTGGCAGAGCGCAGACCGGGCCATCGTGTGGCTGTGGAAAGAATACGGCCCGAAGAAGATTCCGGAGCGCAAGCCGCGTACGCCGGAAGTCAAGCCGCGGGTCAATATCATCGGGCCGATCTACGGCACCTTCAACATGCCGTCCGACCTCGCGGAGATCCGACGGTTGGTTGAGGGTATCGGCGCCGACGTCAACATGGTGTTTCCGCTTGGCAGCCACCTGGCGGACATTCCGAAACTCGTCAATGCCGACGTCAATGTCTGCATGTATCGCGAGTTTGGGCGCATGCTGTGCGAGGCGCTGGAGCGTCCCTATCTTCAGGCGCCGATCGGCCTGCACAGCACCACGAAATTCCTGCGCAAACTCGGCGAATTGCTCGGTCTCGATCCCGAGCCGTTCATCGAGCGCGAAAAGCACACCACCATCAAGCCGCTGTGGGATCTGTGGCGCTCGGTGACGCAGGATTTCTTCGGAACCGCCAGTTTCGCCATCGTCGCCACCGAAACCTATGCGCGCGGAATGAGAAATTTCCTGGAGACGGAAATGGGCTTGCCCTGCACGTTCTCGTTTGCGCGCAAGCCCGGCGTCAAGCCGGACAACGATGCCGTCCGCACCGCCATTCGGGAGAAGCCACCGCTCATCATGTTCGGCAGTTACAACGAGCGCATGTACCTCGCCGAGGCCGGCGGTCGCGCGATTTACGTTCCGGCTTCATTTCCGGGCGCGGTAATCCGCCGCCACACCGGCACGCCGTTCATGGGCTATTCCGGTGCAACTTATCTGGTGCAGGAAGTCTGCAACGCGCTATTCGACGCGCTGTTCAACATTCTGCCGCTTGCGGCCGATCTCGATCGGGTCGATCCGACCCCGGCGCGTCTGCATGAGGAAATTCTGTGGAGCGACGAGGCCAAGGCGCTGCTCGACGAGGTGCTTGAGTTGCATCCGGTGCTGGTACGCATCTCCGCTGCCAAGCGTCTGCGCGATGCCGCGGAGAGCGGTGCGCGCCTCGCCGGCGAGGAGCGTGTCACCACCGAATTCGTAACAAAGGCCCGGTCAGCCCTGATGGATCGGGCACCCGCATGAGAATGATCGAAGCAAATCTTTTTCCGGTGATTCCGCATTTGCATGTGGAGCGCCACAATCGGGAGGTGACGTCGATGTCCGACTATGTCCACACCGGCCGCCGTTCGAAAATATCCGTCGAAAGCGGTGCCATCGAGTCGCGGCTCATATTCGGCGCTTGTTACGTTTTGTTTTTATTCTGGGCGGCGGCCATCCGGCTGATGCCTTGGCGCAAACAGGCGAACGCCGACAGATCCAGCGGTCGCAGGTCGATTTTTGCGGAAGCCCGCAGTGAAGCTGGCATCATTGTAACGTCCTCGTTCATGGGTTTGTAACCGGAATCTCGTCCGGCGGTGCCGGGCGGGTAATTGCCGTGTCGAAGGAGATCCGGCATTCGCTGTCGCCCACGCTCGGGCGGCGAACGGCCGCAAGGCCATCACTAGGAGGAGTACCAAATGAAGGACGGTTCCCTCTCGGGGCTTTCCGAAGCTGAAGCCAAGGAATTCCACACGATATTCATGACGAGTTTCTTTCTCTTCACGGCTATCGCGGTGGTTGCCCACATCCTCGCCTGGATGTGGCGTCCCTGGCTGCCGGGCCCCGGCGGCTACAAAGCAGCGATGGATAGCATCCAGCACTTCGCCAGCCTTTCGATTTCCTACTTGACATAACGGGAGGCAAACATGTGGCGAATTTGGCTTCTATTCGACCCGCGGCGTGCGTTGATCATGCTCTTCACGTTCCTGTTCGGACTGGCGATCGTGATCCACTTCATTCTGCTCAGCACCGACCGGTTCAACTGGTTGGACGGTCCCCGCAAGGGTCCGGCGAAAACGTCAGAGATTTCTCTGCCGTACACACCACCAAGCATGCCGTCCTGATGGCATGACGTACTGCGTACCGGAACGGACGGGGCCGGATGGAGCGGCCGGACTCGTCCGCTTCCGGTAGCTAACCGGAAAGTAGCGACGACTAAAATTGTGGGACCCGAACGCGGAGGAACGATCGATGGCCATGCTCAGCTTTGAAAGAAAATATCGCGTTCGCGGCGGAACGCTCATCGGCGGCGACCTGTTCGATTTCTGGATTGGCCCGTTTTACGTCGGGTTTTTCGGCATGACCACGGTGTTCTTCTCGCTCGTCGGCATAGCGATGATCCTCTGGGGAGCGGCACTCGGTCCAACCTGGAACCTCTGGCAGATCAGCATCAATCCGCCCGACGTCAAATACGGACTGTCCTTTGCGCCGCTGCAGGAAGGTGGCATCTGGCAGATCGTGACCATTTGCGCACTGGGCGCCTTCGTCTCGTGGGCGCTGCGCGAGGTCGAAATCTGCCGCAAGCTCGGCATCGGATATCACGTGCCCTTCGCCTTCGGCTTTGCCATCTTCGCGTATTTCACTCTGGTGGTGATCCGGCCCGTGCTGATGGGTTCGTGGAGTTACGGATTTCCCTACGGCATCATTACTCATCTCGATTGGGTGTCGAACACCGGCTATCAGTACGGCAACTTCCACTATAATCCCGCCCACATGATCGCCATCACGTTCTTCTTCACGACGTGTCTGGCGCTGGCGCTGCACGGCGGCCTGATCCTGTCATCGACAAATCCCGACAGGGGTGAGCCGGTGAAGTCGCCCGAGCACGAGAACACCATCTTCCGAGACCTGATCGGCTATTCGGTAGGAACCATCGGCATTCATCGTCTTGGATTGTTCGTGGCGCTGTCCGCGGTGTTCTTCAGTGCGGTCTGCATCGTGATCAGCGGTCCGTTGTGGTCGGAAGGCAATGCCTGGTCCGAATGGTGGAACTGGTGGCGCAATCTACCGATCTGGTCCTCCAACTAATCCCGGTCATCAGAAAAAGAGTCGTTGCCATGGCCACGTATCAAAATTTCTTCACGCAGGTGCAGGTTCGCAGTAGCGTCTATCCGGGTATTCCCATGCAACCCGGGACGTGGGTTCGTACCGGGGAGGGCCGGTTCAACTACTGGCTCGGAAAACTTGGCGACGCGCAGGTCGGCCCGATCTATCTCGGCTTCACCGGTCTCGCCTCAATCATGTGCGGCATCGTCGCGATCGAGATCATCGGCCTCAACATGATGGCGTCGGTGAACTGGAGTCCGATCGAATTCGTCAGACAATTGCCCTGGCTGTCGCTCGATCCGCCGAAGCCCGAATATGGCATCAGCTTCCCGCCGCTGCAGGAAGGCGGATGGTGGCTGATGGCCGGATTCTTCCTGACAACATCGATCCTGCTGTGGTGGACGCGGACCTACCGGCGGGCGCGCGCGCTCGGCATGGGCACGCACGTGTCGTGGGCGTTTGCTTCGGCGATCTGGCTGTATCTGGTGCTGGGCTTTATCCGCCCGCTTTTGATGGGACATTTCAGCGAGGCGGTTCCGTTCGGAATCTTCCCGCATCTCGACTGGACCAACAATTTCTCGATCACCCACGGCAACCTGTTCTACAATCCGTTCCACATGCTCTCGATCGCGTTCTTGTACGGCTCGGCCCTGCTGTTCGCCATGCACGGCGCCACCATCCTTGCGGTTAGCCGCTATGGCGGCGAGCGCGAGATTGAGCAGATCGTCGATCGCGGAACGGCGCTTGAGCGCGCGGCCTTGTTCTGGCGCTGGACCATGGGCTTCAACGCGACGGCGGAGTCGATCCATCGCTGGGCTTGGTGGTTCGCGGTGCTGTGTCCTTTGACTGGCGGCATCGGAATCCTTCTCTCAGGCACCGTCGTCGACAATTGGTTCGACTGGGGTGTCAAGCACGGTCTGGCGATGCCGCGATAAAGCGATCGATCGACTACACGCGAAGTCCGAACGCGCGCGTCGCAACAGCGAACTGCCATTCCGGCGCGCGCAAAACTTCCCTCGTCTTCCCGGTTCAGCGAGCCTGATTTTGCCGGAGACGAGTGGCGGCGAGCAGATGAGGTCGAACTCCGTGCGACACGCGTCCGCCAATAATAAGAAGCCGGGTTGGAAGAACGCTGGAGTGGAGGATCACTGGTTGGAGGATATTTGCCCTGGTGCAGGTGTTCAAATCTCCGAAGGATTCGCTGGGCGATCTCGGTGCGCTGTCGGCTGCGAATTTGATCGCGGCCGCGACCGACGTCGCGGTCGTAGTAGATCGGCAGGGGTTCATTCGCGATGTTGCGTTCAACAAGGAAGAGCTTTCGCTCGAGCTGGACGCTCAGGGGCGGTGGATGGGTTCAAAGCTCTCGGAGACTGTAACCTCCGATACGCGCACCAAGGTTGGAGAACTTCTGCAGGACGCCGCGGTGCGAAAATCCTCGAGCTGGCGCCAGCTCAACCATCCATCGGCCGGTGGAGAAGATATCCCAGTGCTCTATTCGGCCATCAATATCGGGCGGGACGATCGCTTCGTGGTGGTCGGCCGCGATCTGCGCCCGCTGGCGGCGATGCAGCAGCGGCTTATCAACGCCCAGCAATCGATGGAACGGGATTACGCGCGGCTACGACATGCGGAAACCCGTTACCGGCTATTGTTCCAGGTGTCATCGGAAGCCGTCATGATCGTTGACGCCGGCAACAATGCTATACTCGACGCCAACCCGGCGGCGCTTGCGCTTTTTGACGAGACCGCGCCGCAACTGCTGAAATCCGGCTTTCTGGGCCATTTCGATCCCGCCGGCTCGCAGGCGGTCCAGACACTACTGGAAGCTGTCCGCGCCACCGGGCGCGACAACAGCACACGCGCACGGCTGGCAAAGGGGCAGCGCGAATGCAGCGTCGCAGCGTCGTTATTTCGGCAAGAGAGTGCCTCGCTGTTCCTTGCTCGTCTGTCCGCGCCCGTACCGGCGCCCGAAGGCAGCGTGTTGAGGGCTACCTCGATGCTGCTGAAGTATTTTGAGACAGCTCCCGACGGGCTGGTCATCACGCAATTCGACGGTCGCGTCGTTAAGGCCAACCCTGCATTTCTCGAAATGGCACAGCTCAGCAGTCCCGAACAGGCGCGAGGCGAAATGCTCGATCGCTGGCTCGGCCGGGCGGGCGTCGATTTCAACGTGGCGTTGGCTAATCTCCGTCAGAGCGGTTCAGTCAAACTGTTCGCCACCGCGATACGCGGCGAGTACGGCGCGACAGCCGACGTCGAGGTATCGGCTGTCTCCATAACGGAAGGGGACGACAAGCCTGGCTTTGGTTTTGCAATCAGAAACGTGGAGAAGCGGTTGTCGGCGACGCCGTTGTCAACGCGCGAGCTTCCGCGCTCGATGGCGCAGCTGACCGAACTCATTGGTCGAGTACCACTGCGCGATCTTGTGCGCGAGACCACCGACGTGATCGAGAAGCTGTCCATCGAGGCTGCGTTGGAGCTGACTGGCGATAACCGCGCCTCGGCCGCCGAAATGCTCGGCCTCAGCCGACAGAGCCTTTACGTCAAGCTTCGCCGATTCGGGCTCGCCGAGCACGCGCCAGATGAAGAGGGCGAAGATGAATAGCGCCGTCGCCCATCGTCCGTCGCCCTCGGTGGTTCTTGAACTGTTGAAACCCATTACCTGGTTTCCGCCGATGTGGGCGCTGGGCTGCGGTATCGTTTCATCGGGCGTTTCGCCCGGACAGCGCTGGCCGCTGATCGTTGCCGGCGTCCTCCTCGCAGGGCCGATGGTCTGCGGCACCAGCCAGGCGGTAAACGATTGGTATGACCGGCACGTCGACGCCATCAACGAACCCGACCGGCCGATTCCGTCGGGACGCATTCCCGGCTACTGGGGCCTCTATATCGCCGTGATCTGGACCGTGCTGTCGCTGCTGCTCGCGACCTTGCTCGGCAGCTGGGGTTTTGTCGCGGCCATCGTCGGGCTTGTCCTTGCGTGGGCCTACAGTGCGCCGCCGATCCGGCTGAAGCGGAACGGCTGGTGGGGCAATGCCGCGTGTGGGCTTTGCTACGAAGGCTTGCCCTGGTTCACCGGCGCGGCGGTGATGAGCGCGTCGAGCCCTGATTGGCGCATCGTTGTGATTGCGCTGCTCTACAGCATCGGCGCCCACGGCATTATGACTCTCAACGACTTCAAGTCGGTCGAGGGCGACAAGCAGATGGGCATCGATTCGCTTCCAGTGCTGCTCGGCATCGGCAACGCCGCGCGGTTGGCCTGCCTGGTGATGGCGCTGCCGCAAGCCGCGGTGGTGGCATTGCTGCTGAACTGGCAGCGGCCGTTTTATGCCGCCGCCGTCGGCGCTTTGCTGGTCGCACAATTCTTCCTGATGGCGCATTTCCTCGGAAGTCCGCGTGAGCGCACACCCTGGTACAACGGCACCGGGATCAGTTGCTACGTGGTGGGCATGCTGGTCAGCGCGTTCGCGCTTGCAGCGATCAGGGCAGTGTGACCATGAATAATCCGGTGCTTTCGTGGTTCGGGATCGTTCGGCTCGGTCTGGTGCAGACCGGCCTTGGCGCGATCGTGGTCCTCACCACCTCGACGCTTAACCGCGTGATGGTGGTCGAACTGGCGATGCCGGCGATGCTGCCGGGCGCGCTCGTCGCAATTCATTACGCGCTGCAGGTCTTTCGGCCGGCATGGGGGCACGGCTCCGATCTTGGGGGACGGCGAACGCGATGGATTGCCGGCGGCATGGCGGTTCTTGCAACCGGTGGCCTGCTGGCCTCGGTGGCTACGGCATGGATGACGACGCATCCGCTGTTCGGCATTGCGCTTGCGGTTATCGCGTTCGGCCTGATCGGTGCGGGTGTCGGCGCCGCCGGCACCTCGTTGCTGGTGTTGCTCGCCAAGCGCACCGATGACAGCCGCCGTGCGGCGGCGGCCACGATCGTCTGGGTCATGATGATCGCCGGCTTCATCGTGACTACCGGCGCGGCCGGTCATATGCTCGATCCGTTTTCGCCGCTCCGACTCATTGCCGTTTCCGGCTGTGTATCCGTCGCAGCGATGATTCTGACGTTGCTAGGTGTTTGGGGCATCGAGGGCCGCACAGCGACGCCTGTCCAGCAGCCCACGCGAAAACTGCCGCCAAAATCCTCTTTCCGGGAAGCGTTCCTGGAAGTCTGGGCGGAACCAAAATCGCGGCGCTTCGCGATCTTTGTCTTTGTCTCGATGCTGGCTTACAGCGCGCAGGATCTCATTCTTGAGCCGTTCGCCGGCGTGGTGTTCGGCTTCACGCCCGGCGAGACCACCAAGCTTTCGGGTGTTCAACATGCGGGCACCCTGATCGGAATGACGCTGGTACCGCTGATCGGAGCTGTTTATCCGCGGTCACGCGGGAACTTGCAAATCTGGACCATTGGCGGATGCCTCGCTTCGGCAATCGCCTTGTTGTGTCTGGCGGCGGCAGCTCTGGCCGGGCCTTCATGGCCGCTGCGCGAGACTGTCTTCATGCTCGGCGTGACCAATGGTGCTTATGCGGTGGCCGCCATTGGTTCAATGATGTCGCTGGTCGGCGCCGGTGGCGAAAAACGCGAAGGCGTGCGCATGGGCCTGTGGGGTGCGGCCCAGGCCTTTGCATTTGGCATCGGCGGTTTTTTGGGAACGCTGGCAAGCGATATCGCGCGATATCTGCTGTCGTCGCCGGCGCTGTCTTATTCGGTCGTCTTCGCCGCCGAAGCAGGCCTGTTCGTTGTCGCCGCCTTGATGGCGGTTTGGGTTGATCGCGCGCCAGCCAGGGGCGCGATTCAGCAACGTGATCTGCGGGCGGTTGCAGTCGCGGGAGGGTGATATGCTTGCAATATCGGAGATGTTTGATGTCGTGATTGTCGGCGGCGGGCCTTCGGGCGCCACGGCTGCGCACGATCTTGCCAACCTCGGGCGGAACGTTCTGCTGCTCGACCGCGCCGGACGCATCAAGCCATGCGGCGGCGCTATACCGCCGCGGCTGATCCGCGATTTCGACATTCCCGATCACCTGCTGGTGGCGCGCGTCAACTCCGCGCGCATGGTGTCGCCATCGGACAAGCAGGTAGATATGCCGATCGATGGCGGTTTTGTCGGCATGGTCGATCGCGACGTGTTCGATGAGTGGTTGAGAGCGCGTGCGGCGCAGGCTGGCGCCCGGCGGCGGACCGGACTGTTCAGGCGCTTCGAGCACGACGAGGCTGGACGAACCGTTGTGTACTACGATGAGCGAGCCGTCGATGGCACGATGACTGAAAAGGTTGTTCGGGCCCGCGCGCTGATCGGGGCGGACGGAGCTTTGTCGGCTGTTGCGCGGCAATGCCTTCCCGGCGCCGATCGCTTGCCTTATGTGTTTGCCTATCATGAGATCGTGCGTTCGCCACCGCCGGCAACCAATTTCGACGGTACGCGTTGCGACGTCTATTACCGTGGCACGGTTTCTCCGGATTTTTATGGCTGGGTATTTCCCCATGGCGACACCGTCAGTGTCGGCACCGGTTCGGCTTGCAAAGGGTTTTCTCTACGCGACTCAGTCGGCGGCTTGCGAGAGGCGGCGGGACTGGGGTCGGTGGAAACGATCCGGCGCGAAGGCGCGCCGATTCCGCTCCACCCGCTGCCACGCTGGGACGATGGCCACAGCGTCTTGCTCGCCGGCGATGCCGCCGGCGTGGTCGCGCCGGCATCGGGCGAGGGGATCTACTACGCCATGATCGGCGGGCGGTTGTCGGCCGAAGCCGTCGATATGTTCCTTGAAACCGGAGATCCGAAGGCGTTGCGCACCGCACGAAAACGCTTCATGCGGATGCACGGCATCGTGTTCTGGATCCTCGGCGTCATGCAATGGTATTGGTATTCGAATGACCGGCGCCGCGAGCGTTTTGTCAGTATTTGCCGCGACCGCGATGTCCAGAAGCTGACCTGGGATGCCTACATGAATAAGGAACTGGTGCGAGCCAAGCCGATCGCGCATGTGCGGATTTTCTTCAAGAATCTAGCCCATATGGCTGGGCTGGCCTCCGCGTAATGGGGCGCCAGAGTGTCTGGAAGCCCGTCCTGATCGCGGCGGCGGTCGCCAGCTTCATCGCCGTGCTCGGTGGAACGCTGACGGACACCGGGTCGTGGTATCAAAATCTGCGTAAACCGTCGTGGCAGCCGCCGGACTGGCTGTTCGGCCCGGCGTGGACGTTGATTTTCGCGCTGGCGACGGTGTCCGCGGTCTGTGCCTGGCGCAACGCAGAAAACCGCGTGCAACGTGAATGGGTGATCGGACTCTTCGCGCTCAATGGATTTCTCAACGTGCTCTGGAGCACGTTGTTCTTTGCCTTGAGGCGACCGGACTGGGCTTTGATCGAGGTAGGGTTTCTCTGGTTGTCGATCCTGCTGCCGATGATTGTGTTCTGGCACTTTGCCAAGCCAGCCAGTCTCTATCTGTTGCCCTACCTCGCATGGGTGTCGTTCGCGGCCTTTCTCAATCTGACGGTGGTCCGCCTCAATGCGCCGTTCGCGTGAGGGGAAAGATCGGATTGCTTGGCAGGGGTGGTCATGTGATCTTGAGACATGGCTGACCTGTTTTCGAGCGGACGCCTTGTTGATCTGATTCTCGTCGTGGTCGTTCTCGAGGCCGCGGTTTTGCTGTTGTATTGGCGGCAGGCCCGGCGAGGCATCGCGCCGTTCGATCTGCTGCCGAACTTGTGCGCCGGCGTGTTTTTGCTGCTGGCGCTGCGGGTAACGCTCGCAGGAGCGGGGTGGATGATGGTCAGCGGCTGCCTTGCTGCCGCGGGACTGGCTCATCTGGCCGACATGTATCGGCGATGGCGCGAATAGCCGGACTGGCGATCGTCTTGCGCCGTCTGTGGAGCTATTTCTTGTCGGAGAACTTGTTGATGTAGGCGATCACGTCCTTGCGCTGCTGTTCGTCGGCAAGCTTGAACGCCATCTTGGTCGAGCCGGTCGCGAGGTCGGCCTTGCCCTTGTCGGTGAGGAATTTCTTCAGGAAAGCGTTGGGATCGGGCAGGTACTGCATGATGAGATCGTCGGACCAAACGAGGCCGTTCTCACCTGCGGCCTTGTTGAGGGGCGAATATGCAAAGCTAGGCGCTGTGCCAGACTGCCGGCCTATCACGCCTGTCAGCACCGGCCCGACCAGATTCTTTGCGTCCGGACCAATGCGGTGACAGGTCATGCACTGCTTGAAAACTTGCTCGCCTTTGGTCGCGTCCTGCGCGGAGGCCACACTACTCGGAAGAGGTACCGCTGCTGCAACAAAAGCGAAAACCGCAAATTTGACCACCATTGCTCTCCCTGACTTTCAATTGGGCGTCTACATTTCGGTCGTTAAGGTATATTGACAGTTAAAAACGTCAATAATTGTTGTCGATTCTGACACAATTTTGAGCAGGAATGACCTGAGATCGTCGGCGATACCGCCACCTGCAACGGTATTATCAGCCGGATTGCTCGCGGTCTCTGGGCAGCTGTAAAGTATATGTGACGGGTAAAAGCCTCAAAGCTAAGGTGTTTCTTGACTTGGCCGTCAGATTCTGCGCTATCCTATGCAATTGAATCGTATTCTCCGCGCTGAGTGTCAGGTAGCGTTGGCACATTCCGTGCCTCGCTAGGCTGTCGTTGTTGCGACAGCTCTTGAAGCAATCCCTTCGTGGGAAAATGATCGGCAGATAACAAGAATGGCCGCCTTACCGACCGTACAGCCCGACATCACATTGCTTCTCGACATGGAAGGCGTGATCCGCGAGGCGACATTGTCTCCGGCAATGAGCGGCGAAAGCGTCGATGGTTGGCTCGGCCGCCCCTGGGTGGAGATCGCCGGCGCGATAGGCGGCGACAAGGTCAAGCGCATGGTGGACGATGCACGCGTCAGCGGCATTTCGGCGTTTCGCCAAATCAACCAGCGGTTCCCGAGCGGCCTGGAAATTCCGATGGAGTTTACCACCGTCTTGCTGGGCGGCCGCGCCGGGATGCTTGCGATTGGAAAAAACCTGCAGGCGGTCGCTGAACTGCAATCGCGTCTGATCGCCGCGCAGCAGACGATGGAGCGGGATTACTGGAAGCTCCGCGAAATCGAGACGCGTTACCGGCTGGTATTCGACGCCTCAAACGAAGCGGTGATGATCGTGTCGGCGCCCAATTTGCGGATCATAGAAGCCAACCGCACTGCGATCGAGGCGCTGAATTCCCCGCGCCGCCGCAACGAAGACCTGGCCGGACGCGAACTGCTTCACGACGTGGCGGCGGAAGATCGCGAGGCTGTTCGCGATATGCTGGCGCGCATCCGCGAGCGCGGCAAGGCGTTGAGCATTCTCGTGCATCTCGGCGCCGAAGCAAAACCGTGGATGCTGCGCGGATCGCTGATCACGGCCGAGCCCGGCCACGTGTTTCTTCTGCAGTTTACCCCGGCCACCGATTTGTCGGCTCCGAAGGAAAATGCCGAACATTCAGCCGTCGAAGATCTGATCGATCATTTGCCCGACGGTTTCGTGGCGCTGGATGACACCGGCATCATCCGTCATGCCAATCAGGCGTTTCTTGATCTCGTGCAGGTCGGTTCCAAGGGATCGGCGATCGGAGAGTCGCTGGGACGCTGGCTTTCGCAGCCCGGGGCGGATTTGAACGCGCTATTGACGAATATCCAGCGGCACAAGACTGTGCGCCTGTTCACGACGACAATTCGCGGCGAGCTCGGCACCGAGACCGAAATCGAGATTTCAGCCGGTGCCGGCGAAGGCAGCGAGCAGAACCAGATCGGTCTATTGCTTCGAAACGTGGCCCGGCGCCTTCCCTCAGGTGGGGAGAGCGATCTGCTGCGGTCGGCGTTGGGATCGATGAGCGAGCAGATCGGAAAATCTTCGCTGCGCAAACTCGTAAAAAACACCGTGAGCATCGTCGAACAGCACTACGTGAAACAGGCTCTGGAACTCGCGGGCGGCAACCGGACGGCGACTGCCGAACTGCTGGGATTGAGCCGCCAGAGCCTTTATGCCAAGCTCAATCTTTACGGCCTCGAAGACAAGGGGCCGGATACCGAGGAAACCCTAGAGGATTGAGTTGGCGTCGCATTCCCTCGCTACCCCAGCGTTCGGAAAAGCCGATCTTTCGAACTGCGAACGGGAAGAGATTCATCTCGCAGGCTCCATTCAGCCGCATGGGGCTCTGTTGGTCGTCAGCGAGCCCGATCATCGCGTCATACAGGCCAGCGCCAACGCCGCCAAATTTCTCAACCTAAAACAGGTCGTCGGTACGCTGCTCGCCGAGCTCGACGGTGATCTGTTGTTTCGTATTCTCCCTCACCTTGATCCCACTTCACAGGGTATGCCAATCGCCGTGCGATGTCGCATTGGCAGTCCGAGCGCGGAATTCGACGGCCTGTTGCACCGGCCGCCCGCCGGCGGGCTGATCATCGAGCTCGAGCGCGCCGGGCCCTCGGTCGATCTCTCAAAACAAATCGCCAGTGCGCTTGCGAAGATTCGCACAGCATCCTCGCTCCGCGCCTTGTGCGACGAGGCGGCGACGCTGTTTCAGGACCGCACCGGCTATGACCGCGTGATGGTCTATCGGTTCGACGACGAAGGACATGGCGAGGTGTTCTCGGAACGTCGTAAGCCCGACCTCGAAGCCTATCTCGGCAATCGCTACCCTGCGACCGATATTCCCCAAATGGCCCGACGGTTGTATGAACGTACGCGCGTCCGGGTGCTGGTCGATGTCGGTTATGAACCAGTCCCGCTGCAGCCGCGACTCTCGCCGCTGACAGGACGCGATCTCGACATGTCGCTTTGCTTCCTGCGCAGCATGTCGCCGATTCATCTGCAATACCTCAAGAACATGGGCGTCGGCGCCACGCTGGTGATCTCGCTGGTCGTCGGCGGTAAGTTGTGGGGCCTGGTGGCTTGTCACCATTACGAACCTCGCTTCATTCATTTCGAGCTGCGGGCGGTCTGCGAGCTCCTTGCTGAGGCAATTGCAACCCGCATCGCAGCACTCGAAAGCTTTGCGCAGAGTCAGTCAGAAATTTTCGTGCAGCGACTCGAACAGCGAATGATCGAGGCGATCTCGCGCGAAGGCGACTGGCGGGCGGCGATCTTCGACAGCTCACAATCGATTCTGCAGCCGCTGGGGGCGAGCGGCAGCGCGCTGATTTATGAGGGCCAGATCATTTCGTCCGGCGAGGTTCCGGGGACCCAGGAGATTCGCGAGATCGGTCTCTGGCTGGATACCAAGCGCGAGACATCGGTGTTGGCAACAGCATCGCTGGGTCTCGATTTCCCCCAATTCGCCGCTATCACGAAAGTCGCCAGCGGAATCGCGGTCGCGGCGATCTCAAACAATCCCGGCGAATATCTGATCTGGTTCCGTCCCGAGCGTATTCGCACGGTGACTTGGGGAGGCGATCCGCTCAAGCCATTCTTGATCGGTGATAATCCGTCGGATCTGTCGCCGCGGCGGTCGTTTGCGCAGTGGCACCAACTGGTGGAAGGCACATCCGAGCCGTGGACGCCAGCCGAAATTGCCGCAGCGCGGCTGATCGGTCAGTCGGTGGCGGACATCGTGCTGCAATTCCGGGCGGTGCGCACGCTGATCGCACAGGATCAACTGGAGCAGTACAGCCGCCACGTGCGCGTGTCCGAACAGCCGGTCATCATCGCCGATATCGACGGCAAGATTCTGTTGATGAACGAAGCGTTCAAGACTCTGTTGCCCCGAGATCACGCGGCGGCGCGGCTCGACGATCTGGCTTCGGCATTTCAGCAGCCCGAGGGCTTTCTTGATAGCGTCCGCGATCTTGTCGGTCATCATCGGGCGTGGCGTGGTGAACTGTTGTTACGCAACGAAGGCAACAGGGAAAAACCGCTGATGGTAAGGGCCGATCCGGTGCAGCCGTCACGGGACCGGGTGCTCGGTTTTGTGCTGATCTTCTCGGATATAACCGACCGCAAGGCCGCGGAGATCGCGCGCAGCCGTTTCCAGGAGAGCATTCTTCAGAGCAATCGGATCAACAGCGTTCGTCTCGATTCCAAGACCGACCTTGTCTATCAGAATCTACTGTCGTCCGTGGTCGAGAACGCCCAGCTGGCGGCGCTCGAGATTACCTACGGCGTGGAAACCGGCCGTATCGCCGAGATGCTCGAGAGCGTTCGAAATTCGACGCTGCGAACCGCCGAGGTGCTGGAGCATTTGATCTGGCATTCGTCGCGCACATCCGGCCGCGACAAGACGGAGAAATAGCCTCATCGCTGGCGGCGATGGTCTACTCCGCAGCCGTAACCGGGGTCAATCCGCGCTGCACCGTAGACTGCACCGCGCAAGACAGGGCGATGTTGTGCGAAAAGGCGATGGCGCCTTCTTCAACCACATCGTGGAAATCGGAAACATCTGCGCCTGCCTGATCGAGCGCTTTGCGATAATCAGCCTTCAGCGTGTCGAGGTCGGAAAAACACGGAAAATCGTAGAACGACAACTCGGAAGGTCGAAGCGCAAGCGACCGTGTCAGCAGCCGCTGCAAAATCTGGCCGCCGCTGAGGTCGCCGAGATACCGGGCATAGGCATGCGCTATCAGCCGCGCGCCATCGCCCTCCGCGGTCTTGGCGATCCGGCTCGCATAAAATTCTCCCGCGGCAAGCAGCGGAATGTCGTGGCTCCAGCGCTGGCCGCATAATTCGATGAGGTCGGATTCGATCGCGGAGGCGCGATCAAGCCTGTAACCTGCAAGCGAGCCCAGGCCCGGCGAGCTGCGATGGCGCTCAAATCCTTGCTCCATCGCCCGATAGGCGGGCAGAAGATTTCGCAGCAGCAGGATATAGCCTGCTCGGCTGGCTTCCCCGCGCAATAGATCGCGGATGATGCCGGTCCGTTCCGCTTCAACATGCAGAGTCTTGGTGCGCAGATAAAGCGCGGTGACGACGCTGACCGGCGAGGAACTGTCCGCCATGGCAGCCGCCACTCCTATGTGCTCTCGATTTCCTTTTGACAGCATGGCTTGCCGCGCTGCTTTTTGTCGCTCCCGTGCGCTCAGGCTCATCAATTGTAGCCCTTCATCTGTTCGATCAGGGCACGTGCCTGTTGCGGTGCGGCAGTCGCATCGGCCGACATCATATCGGCTCCCACCGATGCTACAAGGCTGGGCTGCGCGATCACCATCGGGCCGCCAAGCATGATGCCGACGTTTCTGTTGCGCGAGCAGCGTCTGATATCGTGGATGTCCTTTTGCAGTTCATCGAGCCTGCGGTCGTTGCTGACGGAAAAGCCGACCACATCGAACCAGTGATTATGCACGAGGGATATCAGTTCCTGATGCGATGCGAACGGCCCCGTGCACAAATTCCAGCCCGCGCGGCGGAAGAATTCAGCCACCATCGACAGTCCGAAGCTGTGTTGCTCCCCGGGAATGATGGTCAGCAGGATCGATTCGCCGCCGCTCCGGCCTCCCTCATTGAAAAAATTTTCACCGAGCCGCCGCATGATCCGCTGCAGGCGGCTGACGGCCAGCGTCACGGTTGCAAAATCGGTCGCATCGGCTTCCCAGAGGGTGCCGAGTTGTCGTGCCGCGGGCGCAAGCAAATCCAGAAAGATCGTTTCGACCAATATGCCCTGCGCCACCAGGCCCTCGACATGGGCGAAGGCGGCGGCGTCGTCATTTCCAAGGGTCAGCGCTGCGAATTGCTCGACCGGACTCACACTTTTTTGTTCCGCGGGCTCCACGGGCCTTGGCGCAGGTGCTTTGCGGAGCGCGAGCACGATTTTGGGAATGATCTGCGTCTTGATGGTTTTGACGACGCGGACCGGCTGCAGCGAGGGGCGAAATCGCCAGATCGGCGCAGGGATCCGCTGTCGAAGCGGTTTGGCGTGACGCGCCGCCACGCCGTCTGTCGCTGTGCCGGCTGCGAATGATTGCTCGTTCACGTCGGTCATTTTTCACTCCCCCGCACATTAAGTCCCCAGCTCGTTCGACCGTCAAGTTTAATTTACGTATGGTTTAGTTGACAGTCGTTCGAGCGGAGTTTAGCCTTCCTGTCATCAAGCCCGCACATAGGGAGTGGCGCGGTGCATCGTCGAGCAGCTGAAAATCGGGATTTGCCCCCATACGGCGAGCACACGCCGGCCGCTACCCGTTATCCCCGACCGGTATCGCACCATCGGGACACTGAGCTGTCAAACAATCTTTACAGTGAAGCCAATGAATCCGTCGCTGCATCTGCGAACACTGTTCCGACCGCGCCCAGCCGGAAGTTCGCAGTTCGCGCGAACCGTCAACGATTTAAGCCGCTCTACACACCGGAAGAGCGGGTTCGCCGCGACGCAACAAGATGGACGCTGGTGCAGGGGATACTCGCGCCGGTCCAGTTCGCGGTCTTCCTGATCAGCCTGGTATTGGTTTTCCGGTATCTGACATGGGGCGACGGATTTGCCATCGCGACGGCGTCGATAGTCATCAAGACGCTGTTGCTTTACGCCATCATGATCACCGGCTCGATCTGGGAGCGGGAAGTTTTCGGCTGCTATCTGTTCGCGCCGGCGTTCTTCTGGGAGGACGTGTTCAGCTTTCTGGTGCTGGCGCTCCATACCGCCTACCTGGTTGCGCTGTTTGCAGGGCTGGGTGATCCGCGCCAGCAGATGCTGATAGCGTTGGCGGCTTACGCCTCGTATTTCATCAACGCCACGCAGTTTGTCTTGAAGCTGCGCGCGGCGCGCCGAGACGAACGCATGGCGCTGTCAACGGCTCCCTCTGTCTCTGGGGGCTGCGCATGAACGCCCACGTGCAGGGTTGCGCCGTCAGCGCCGCCAAAGAGGCCGCGCCTGATCCGGTCCGCCGCGAAAATGGCCAGCGCGAGGTGTTCTGCGGGCTGACCGGGATCGTTTGGCTGCACCGAAAAATCCAGGACGCGTTTTTCCTCGTGGTGGGCTCGCGGACCTGCGCCCATTTGATCCAATCCGCGGCCGGCGTGATGATCTTCGCCGAGCCGCGCTTCGCCACCGCGATCATGGAAGAAAAGGATCTGGCCGGGCTGACGGACGCCAACGACGAACTCGACCGCATCGTGACGCAACTGATCGCGCGGCGGCCCGACATTCGTCTGCTGTTTCTTGTTGGCTCCTGCCCATCCGAAGTCATCAAGCTCGACCTGTCGCGTGCAGCGTTGCGGTTGTCGCAGACTTTTTCGCCTGGTGTACGCATTCTCAATTATTCAGGCAGTGGAATCGAGACGACATTCACGCAAGGCGAGGATGCATGTCTCGCCTCGCTCGTTCCCGCACTACCACCGCTTGGAACGAGCGAGGACCAGCTTCTCGTCGTAGGCTCGCTGGCCGATGTCGTCGAGGACCAGTTTGTCCGCATGTTCGACGCACTGGGCATTGGCCCGGTACAGTTCCTGCCACCTCGCAATTCGACGTCGCTTCCTGCTATTGGACCGAACACCAAATTCCTTCTGGCACAGCCGTTCCTCGCCGACACCGCGCGTGCCCTTGAAGATTGCGGCGCGACGCGACTGTCCGCGCCATTTCCCCTGGGGGTCGAGGGCACAACGGCGTGGCTGCGCGCCGCCGCGGATGCCTTCGGCGTCAAGAACGCAACATTTGTCAGCGTAACCCAACCTTATCGCGCTCGCGCGGTACGTGCGCTCGCGCGTTATCGGGATGAACTCGCCGGCCGCCGGGTTTTCCTGTTCCCGGATTCCCAACTCGAAATCCCACTGGCACGATTTCTGTCACGGGAATTGTCGATGAATCTGGTCGAGGTCGGAACGCCGTACTTGCATCGCGAGCATCTTGCCGAAGAACTCAAGCTGCTTCCCATCGAAGTTGCGCTGACCGAAGGCCAGGACGTCGACCTCCAGCTCGATCGCTGCCGCGCTGCGCGGCCCGATCTTGTGGTGTGCGGCCTCGGTCTCGCCAATCCGCTGGAGGCCGAGGGCATGACCACCAAATGGTCGATCGAACTCGTGTTTACGCCGGTCCAAGGCTACGAGCAGGCCGCGGACTTGGCTGAGCTGTTTGCACGTCCGCTCGTGCGGCGCGCGAAACTGGTGATATGACCATGCAGCTCACGGTGTGGACATATGAAGGGCCTCCCCATGTCGGCGCCATGCGCGTCGCGACGGGTATGGAAGGCCTGCACTATGTGCTGCATGCCCCGCAGGGCGATACCTACGCCGACCTGCTGTTCACGATGATCGAACGCCGTGACCGGCGGCCGCCCGTGACCTACACGACATTCTCCGCGCGCGACCTCGGCGGCGATACCGCCGAACTGTTCAAGACCGCAGCGCGCAACGCCTATGAACGCTTCCAGCCGCAGGCGATGATTGTCGGGGCTTCCTGCACAGGGTCGCTGATCCAGGACGATCCGGGGGGACTTGCCCGCGCGCTTGACCTGCCGATTCCGGTCGTGACCGTCGATCTGCCAGCATATCAGCGCAAGGAGAACTGGGGCGCGGCTGAGACGTTTTATCAACTGGTGCGTACTCTGGCGGGGCCATCGGCGCCGGCGCCGGGCGCGAAGCGGGCCAATCGTCCGACAGGCGCTCGTCCCCGCTGCAATCTGCTGGGCCCGACCGCGCTCGGCTTCCGCCATCGCGACGACGTCGCGGAAATCACGGGGCTGCTCACCAAGCTGGGCATCGACGTGAATGTCACGGCTCCAATGGGCGCGACGCCGGCTGATCTCGCAAGGCTTGGTGACGCTGATTTCAACGTGGTGCTGTATCCCGAAGTAGCAGGGCAGACCGCATCCTGGCTGCAGCGGACTTTTGGTCAGCCATCGACCAAGATCATCCCGATCGGCGTTTCGGCCACGCGCGAATTCATCGAAGAGGTGGCGAAGCTCGCAAGGGTTGATGCGTCGGCGACGCTCGCCGCCTCTTCGACGCGGCTGCCGTGGTACTCGCGCTCGGTCGACTCGACCTATCTCACCGGCAAACGCGTCTTCATCTTTGGCGACGCGACCCACGCTGTCGCGGCTGCTCGTATCGCGTCGGACGAGCTCGGCTTCAAGGTGGTAGGCGTCGGTACCTACAGCCGCGAGTTTGGCCGCGAAATTCGCGAAGTCGCAAAACTCTACGATGTCGAGCCGCTGATTTCAGACGACTATCTTGAGGTCGAGGCCAAGATCGCAGAACTGCAGCCCGAACTGGTGTTGGGCACGCAGATGGAGCGCCATATCGCCAAGCGCCTCGGCATTCCCTGCGCTGTGATATCGGCGCCGGTACACGTCCAGGATTTCCCCGCGCGCTATGCGCCGCAGATGGGTTTCGAAGGCGCCAATGTGATCTTCGATACCTGGGTGCACCCACTGATGATGGGCCTCGAAGAACATCTGCTGGCGATGTTCAAGGACGATTTCGAGTTCATGGACGGCGCTGTGCCGTCGCATCTGGGCGCGGGACATGGCGCGCCTGCGGATGATTCTCCGGTTGGGCTCGCCGAACCGACCGGAGCGGCGACCCTCGTTTCGGACGTCTCCTTCATCTGGGCGGCCGATGCCGAGAGAGAACTGCGCAAGATTCCATTCTTCGTTCGCGGCAAAGCCCGCCGCAACACCGAACGCTTCGCTAATGAAAATGGCGTGACCACCATAACCGTCGAGACGCTCTACGATGCCAAAGCGCACTACGCCCGCTGACGCGACCTCGCTTCGCGTCGTTGTCGTGACCATGGACAGTCACCTGTCCGGTGCTGCTGCGCGTGCGCGCAATCTGTTGAAGCGGGATTTTCCAGGGCTTGAGCTTACGGTTCACGCCGCCGACGAATGGGGCACCGACGAGGCAGCGCTGGCTCGTTGCAAAACAGATATCGCGTGCGGCGACATCGTCATCGCCACCATGCTGTTTCTCGACGACCATGTCCGCGCGGTAATGCCGACACTGGTCGCGCGTCGCAACGATTGCGATGCGATGATCTGCTGCATGTCGGCGGCCGAAGTCGTCAAGCTGACGCGGGTCGGCAAGTTCGACATGAGCGGTGAGGCGCTTGGCGCAATCTCCTGGCTGAAAAAGCTGCGCGGCAATCGCACGGGGGCAAGCCCCGGCGGCAAGGGCGAGATGAAGATGCTGCGGCAATTGCCGAAGCTGCTTCGCTTCATTCCCGGCACCGCGCAGGACATGCGCGCCTATTTCCTGACACTACAGTATTGGCTTGCCGGTTCCGAGCAGAACATCGCCAACATGGTCCGCCTGCTGGTGGATCGTTATGCGGATGGACCCCGCCGCGGCCTGCGCGGCATTGCCAAGGCGGCCCCGCCGGTCGAATACGCCGACATCGGTGTCTATCACCCGCGCATGAAGGGTCGCATCGGCGACACGGTCGAAAAATTGCCCGCGATTGCGAACCAGCAAGGCACGGTCGGTGTTCTGCTGCTGCGCTCATATCTGCTGGCCGGAAATTCGGGCCATTATGACGGCGTGATCGCCGCGTTCGAGGCGAGAGGCCTGCGCGTTATTCCCGCATTCGCCAGTGGTCTCGACCAACGGCCCGCGATCGAACGCTTCTTCATGATGGACGGCCGCAGCATGGTCGATGCCGTGGTCTCGCTGACCGGCTTCTCGCTGGTCGGCGGTCCCGCCTACAATGACTCCAGGGCGGCCGAGGACATCCTCGCCAGGCTCGACGTGCCTTATCTCTCCGCGCATCCGGTCGAATTCCAGACCGTCGAGCAATGGGGCGCCTCGGATCGCGGACTGATGCCGGTGGAGAGCACCATCATGGTGGCGATCCCCGAACTCGATGGCGCAGCGGGGCCGATGGTCTATGGCGGCCGGTCCGACGGGGCAGGCGTGCCCTGCACCGGGTGTGAGCGCGGCTGCACTTTCGCCCGCGCCGAGATCGGCGGCGACATGCATGTCTGCAGCGAGCGCGCTGAAATGCTGGCCGCGCGCACGGCGCGCCTGATCGCGATGCGCCGCGGCGAGCGAAGGAATCGCAAGGTCGCGATCGTGCTGTTCAATTTTCCGCCCAATGCCGGCAACACCGGTACTGCGGCGTTTCTCTCCGTGTTCGAATCCCTGCACCGCACGCTCAGCGCCATGAAGCTTGAGGGATACGAGGTCGACATCCCTGCCAGTGTCGACGCGTTGCGCGAGCGCATCGTCGTCGGCAATGCCGCCCGCTTTGGCGCCGACGCCAACGTCCATGTGCGGATTCCAGCCGGCGATCATGTTCGCCGTGAGACATGGCTGCGCCAGATCGAGGCGCAATGGGGACCGGCGCCCGGCAAGCAGCAGAGCGACGGCAGCTCGATCTTCGTGCTCGGTGAGCGCTTCGGAAATGTCTTCGTCGGCATCCAGCCGGCGTTCGGATACGAAGGCGATCCGATGCGGCTGCTGTTCGAAAAGGGCTTCGCCCCAACACACGCGTTCTCGGCATTCTATCGCTGGCTCCGCGAGGATTTCGGCGCCGGCGCGGTGCTGCACTTCGGCACCCATGGTGCGCTCGAATTCATGCCGGGCAAGCAGGTGGGCCTATCCGGCGCGTGCTGGCCTGACCGCATGATCGGCGATCTGCCGAATCTATACCTCTATGCCTCGAACAACCCCTCCGAGGGCACCATCGCCAAGCGCCGCTCGGCTGCGACGCTGATTAGTTATCTCACCCCGCCGGTTGCGCATGCCGGACTTTATAAAGGCCTCGTCGAGCTGAAGGCATCGATCGAACGCTGGCGCGGCCTGCCGTCCGGCGACGATGCGGAGCGCGCCGGTCTTGCAACGATGATCCAGGCGCAGGCCAACACGCTGGAACTGGCGGTGGCGGTGCCCTGCTGGGCTGATCCTGCGCAAGCGATCGGCAAGCTCGCGGAGGCGGTGCTTGAACTTGAATATACGCTGATCCCGCATGGCCTTCACGTGGTGGGCGAAGCGCCTTCGGTCGAACAACGGGTCGAGATGTTACAAGCGGTGGCCGATGCATCTCATGGCGTTCGTCTGGAACGCGACGTGCTGGAAAGCATTGTCCGCGGTGACGCGCCCGAGGCTTTGGCCGCTGCGCGTGGCTCGGCCGGCGGTGAACCGAACCTTACCCTCTACACGCAGCTTGCGGCGACGGATGTCTTGCTGGCGCAAGATCACGAGATACCCGGCGTCCTGCATGCGCTCGACGGCAAGTTCGTGCGTCCGGCGCC